>Ga0163144_10014231_pt1 | contig 16542 bp, 11 predicted proteins | sample OliLak19BULKMAT1_FD_123175 | JGI IMG/M metagenome (GOLD analysis project Ga0163144, IMG submission 123175) | Freshwater microbial mat bacterial communities from Lake Vanda, McMurdo Dry Valleys, Antarctica - Oligotrophic Lake LV.19.BULKMAT1 | ecosystem: Environmental > Aquatic > Freshwater >... | reverse complement strand
TCGCAGAAATCTGCGGACACCGTACTTGGAATATCCGTGCTGACGAGACCGGTGGTTCACCGCAACCTCGGTGACGCGAAATCCGCGGGCATGAGCCAGCACCGGGATGAATCGATGCAGCTCTCCGTAGATCTGCACCTCACGCGCGACTTCGGCACGGAACAGTTTCAATCCGCAGTTGTGGTCGTGCAGCTTCAGACCGGTCATCCGACCAATCATCCAGTTGAAGACTCTGCTGGGATAGACCTTGTGCCAGGGGTCGAGCCGTCGCTGTTTCCAGCCGTTGACGACATCGAAGCCGGCATTGATCTTTGCCAGCAGAGCCGGGAACTCAGCCGGGTCATCCTGCAGATCGGCGTCCAGCATCAGGATCAACTCGCCGGTTGCGGCGTTCATCCCGGCCGTCAGCGCAGCGGCTTTTCCGAAATTGCGGCGCAGCCGGATGCCGGAGACGGCGACCTCCCGGGCAGCAATGTCATGAATCACAGTCCAGGAATCATCTGAAGAACCGTCGTCGACAAGGAGTATTTCACAGGTTCTGACAGACGATCGCACTCCGGCCTGAAGTTCGTCAACCAGCTGGACGAGGCTGGCGCACTCGTTGAACACCGGGACCACCACAGACACTGAAATCGGCGCGGCGCTGGATGAGTCGGAAGAGTCAGGCATGGTTGAAGCGACTCGTGCAAAAGCCGTTGAACCACCGGGAAACGCCCGTTGGCGGAAGGGTTCTATGGTGAACCACAATGATACTACTCCGGAACCGGCTTGCGCGGGCGCTGAGTCGATGTGGCTTCCGTCGGCGGCGCGGTGATGACTGCGCGTTCCCGCAGAGCTTCAGCCGAAATCAGATGCACAAGTTCCTGGCCGAGCCGATCCATCTCCATGACGAGCGAATCGATGCGCCCGGCAAGAAAAAGATAGGCGGCCATTGCCGGGATTGCGATGCCCAATCCTACGGCGGTTGCCAGCAGCGCCAGTGCAATCCCGCTTGCCAGCGTCTGCGCCTGGCCCATCGCGCCGGTGACTGCGATTTCGTTGAATGACTGAATGATCCCGACGACCGTGCCGAGCAGCCCGATCAGCGGGCTGAGTGTGGATAATCCGCTCAGGACTCGCAGCCCTTTCTTCAGCTGTGACACCTGGCGTTCACCGCCATCGATAACGGCCTGTTCCACCTCCACACTCGGACGGCCCCATTTGCGGACTCCGTGCATGAAAATGTCGGCCATGGGGCTCTGATTCTGCTGGCAGACGGCAATGGCTTCACTCTTGTCCATGCGTCCGGCCCTCAGATGCATCAGGAATCTTTCCACGAACGCTTTCGGAATGACTCGTCGACGACGCAATACGACCAGCCGCTCGACAACCGACCAGACACCAATCACAGATGCGATAATGAATGCCACCGTGAATGGCCGGCCCATCGCATCCGCGATACCCAACGGGTCCATGGGGATCCCGACGGCTTTGGTTTCACGATTTGCCGCCGGTGCGGTCCCATTCGGCACTGGAGGAGCGGCGGTCGCCTGGTCATTCGGGGAAGTGGCGGCGTTGTCCTGAGCCATTGCCTGGCATGTGAACAGCAACCCGACAGGCACAATCATCATCACAATGATTCGCACCCACTTCGACATGCAGATTTGAGATTTGAGATTTGAGATTTGAAACCCCGGAATGACAGAATTGCACTGCAACTGAACACACTGTTGGAACATAAGCCCCGGCTACGGCCCGGCAGCCCCGAGCTTCTTCAGTTCTTCCTGAGCCTTTGCGGCAAGCTCGGATTGCGGAAACGTGGCCACCAGATCCCGGAAGTCTCTGACGGCGGCATCACGTTTCTGAAGCTGAGCTTCACAGGCAGCGGCCTGGAAGAGCGCCTGAGCCCTCAGGTCGTCGTAACTATAGCTGAGATAGACCTTGAAGTATTCCTTGACGGCCTCTTCCAGCTTCATCTGCATCATCCATGTTTCTGCAATGAGAAACTGACATCGCGCCGCCGTTTCGGTTCCCTGACCGTCGAGATCCGCGGTCACGAGACTAAAATACTGACGAGCCTTTTCAAAATCCGGTGGAGACTGTTGTTTCCAGCGTCGACCCTGGATATCCAGCATCTGAAACGCAAATCGGGATTTCGCGTTGCGCTGTTTCAAGTCGGCTTCCAGCACGTCAATCTGCTCGTACTGTTTCTGAGCGAGGGCGGCTTCCGCGAGCACGATCCAGACGCGGTCGGTCCAGTCATCAACGGGGACCGTTCCGGCGATGATTTCCTGCCGCAGCGACTCCAGCACCGTCGCGGCTTTCTCTGCATCACCCAGCTGCAACATTGCATCACCGGCAAATTGACGCACCTGCGGAGTCAGCGGGCTCGCCGAATAACCGGCCAGAAACTGCTCGCTGGCAGTCACAGTCGGCTGCCATTTCCGTGCGGCCGCCTGCATTTCGATCACATGAAACAGAGCCCGCTCTTTTTCGGCAGCGCCGTAGCGCGTATCCGCGACGATGGCTTCCATCTCCAGCAGCGAGCCGTCCAGTTGCCCCGTGTCCATCTGGCTTTCCGCGAGCGACAGACGAGCCTGTCCGGCGAACGGGCTGTTCGGAAACCGCTGCAGAATCCGGCGGTGGATTTCATCCGAACGATCAAAGCGCTTCGCCGACGCATTGAGCCAGGCCCATTCGTCCAGGACTTTGTCCGCGTCCTTTGCGTTGGGAAACTGCGTGGCAAGGTTTTCCCAGGCTTGATCGGCTTCATCGATGCGTTTCAGTTTCTCAAGGGCTCTCGCCGCCTGTCTTCCGGCGTCAAAAGCATATTGCAGCGGAGGCGTTGCCTCTGTACCCGCTGCGGCCGGCGGCTGATCTTTCATCAGCCGTTCAAACACAGACGTGTATGCCGCTGCTGTCAGATCTGTGTCACCCTGTTCTTCGACGCTGCGAGCCTGCATGAAGATCGTCAGAGCCGCGTCCTCCGAAGTTGGAAAATCCTGAGCCAGTGTCGCGAACGACTGTTCGGCCATGGCAAAATGACCACCCTTGAACTGGCTCCAGGCGATTCCTGCGACTCCTGCTTCCCGCACGGCCGCGTCTTTCTGATTACGAGCGGCGAGTGCAAAGAGTTCCGCGGCATCGTCCGGAGCATTCAGTTCCAGAGCCGCATCCGCCGCCTGCAGGACTGCAGTCCACGTTTGAGGCCCGTCAGGATCTGAACCCACAAGCGATGTGAGACTTTCTTTCGCCTCCGGAAACCGCTTGAGTCGGCTCAACGCGACAGCTCGCGCGGCGGCGACATCGGCCTTCTGCTTCAGGTCCTTGGCCCGCGGCAGGAACTCATCCGCGAATTTCAGGACATTGTCAAATTGTTTCAGTTCGAGGCTGCTGATCGCCGCCAATGCCAAAGCGCCCTGCATTTCACTGAGCGCATCGGCTTTCAGGACATCGGCCATCAGCGACGCCTGCTGCACGACCTGATCATGTTTTTTTCCTTCGTACAATGCCCGGACCAGATAGTAGCGACCGACAGCGACGACTCGGTCAGCCGAATCCGTCGACTCACCGGCTGCCTGCTGCAGCGTCTCAGTCGCTTTTTCGACGTCGCCGCGAGCAAGGAACAGACGTCCCAGCAGGATCTGCTCACGCGGCTGACTGGCGACGGCCGGGAAATCTTTCTTCAGGCGACTCCAGAGTCGTTCGGCTTTCTCAGAATTGTTCAGCTCCAGCTGCAGCTCGGACGCATTGAACAGACACTCGGCCGTACGATTCGACGTTGGCCAGCGATCAGCGATGTCTTCGTAGAGTTGCGCTGCGATCAGTTTAGCATCCGACTCGCGTTCCATTTGAGCCTGTTGAAACAGGATGTCAGCCGCCAGCGCTGAATCGCCGGCTGCCTGCAGTGCATCTGCAAACACTTGGCGCGATTCTTCGACGCGGCCCAGTTCCTTGAGAGTCAGCGCCGTCATCAGGATCGCCTGAGCCGCTCCAGGTGATTCCTTCGGAACAGCCTGCAGCCGCGGCAACGCCTTCGCGAATTCGTTCGCCCGATACCACGCCATGCCGGCCGCAAGACTCGCCGACGGAACCAGTGAACTTGTCGCATGATTCGCGATCAGCTGTTCATAGGTGGCCGCTGCTTCGGGATACTGCTCGGCAGCGTACTGAATCGCACCGACGCGATTGAGAGCTCTGGGAGCAACGGGAGAATCTTTCTCAGCTGCGACGAGATTGTACTGCTGCAGTGCTTCCGGAGTGCGCTTCAGGCCTTCCAGCGCCCGTCCCAGACTTAGCCGTGCATCGGCCAGAATCGCAGCGGTCGTCGGACTCTTCACAAGTGGCGTCAGCGTCGCTTCGGCCTTCTGCCATTCCGCAGTCGAGACGTAAGAGTCTCCAAGAAACAGCTTCGCCCAGTCGCTCAGTGTATGGCCGGAGTGTTTGTCGAGGTACGCAGTGAGCTGCTCAATCGCCGCCGGATAGTCGCGCAGATAGTAACTGCATTCGCCGAGTCGATAACGGGCATCTGCCGCGTTTTTTCCATCTGGTTCCGATTTCAGAAATGCGGTGAACTGATCTCTGGCCGGAGCGTATTTTTCGAGTGAACTCAGTGACAGCCCATAGTACAGCCGCGCGATTGGGGTCCGCGGATGGTCCGGGAATTCTGTAAGGAACCTCTCAAACGTTTCGGCTGACTGGTCGTAACGCTGACTGCGATAGAGGCCAACGCCAAGATTGAAGTCATCGCCCGCTTTGTCGGCGAAGGCGATGTTCGGTGTCAGGAACAACGCCGTCACCAGCAACCATCGAACAATCCGGAGGCGTCCTCCACCTCTCGTTCCCAGGCTCCGGCCTGGGAACGCATCTCCCTGAAGCTCCGCTTCGCCACGCAGCCTGCAGTGTGCGAATGCACGACGGTCGAGTCCAGAGGAAGCAGAGCTTCCGGGATGCCCGTTCCCAGGCCGGAGCCTGGGAACGAGGAAACGTCCGAGGTGAGCGTTCCCAGGCTGGAGCCTGGCAAGGAGGATTGAAAAGTTTTTTCCCATGACAATCACGCAGCCGGCGAATTCAGACCGTTGCATCCCTGCCCAAGGCAACACCCGTCATGGGCCGTCGGCAACGGGTCGCCTCCGCCGGCATCCCGTTGCGGTCATTTGATGCAGCATGTTACGCGCGAACCAGCGGATTCCGAAGTGACCGGCCGCTCAATTTGCCGCACCGCTGGTGCCTCGCGGCGCGCGGGCACTTCGCCGAGCGGGATTTCTTCGCATAAAATTGACTCGGCAGCGTTCTGGCGGGTATCCTTGAATCGATATTCCGTGGACACTCCGGTCACTCTTCCGACCGACAGTCCCTCGCACAACCGGCAAATCCCCGCCGGCGGAGTCCCGGCGCACCGGGAGACGACAGTAAAACCCACCACCTTCCTCCACCACCTTCCTCCCCCGCCTTCCTGAGGAACCTGCCATGCTTCGGATCAACGCCGGTCGCTCAGCGGCCTATTGTGATGGACATTCCCGAAGGAGTTTTGTGCAGGCGGGCGTCGCCGGAATGGCGTCAGTCGGACTTGCGTAGATACTTGCCGCAAAGGAACAGTCGGCGGAGCAGGGCAGGGCGAAGAAAGACACATCGGTCATCCTGCTGTGGCTCGACGGCGGGCCGGGGCACATGGACACGTACGACCTGAAACCGGAAGCTCCTGCTGAATACCGCGGGATTTGGAAGCCAATTCCGACAAACGTTCCCGGTTTCGAAATTACGGAGCTGTTTCCGCTGCAGGCGAAGATCGCCGACAAGTTTTCCGTCGTCCGTTCTTTGCATCACAACACAGGTGATCATTTCACCGGCGGGCACTGGATGCTCACGGGCCGAGGCGGAGTCAGCGGAGCCGCCACAAAGGGCAAATACCCGTTCTTCGGTTCCGTCGCGACAAAAGTTCTGGGACCTCGTCAGCCACGTATGCCGGCTCATGTGGCCGTACCGTATGGGATGAGCATCGGTCTGCGCCCCGGCTATTTCGGGGGCAACTATCTGGGAGTTCATCACAATCCTTTCGAAACCGAAGGTGATCCGAACGCCGACAATTTTCAGGTGCGAAATATCGGACTTTCACAGGACCTGGCAATTGAGCGACTGAATGACCGTCGCGCCCTTCTGACGTCCATCGACGGACTGCGACGCGATGCCGATAAGTCCGGTATGTTCGACTCAATGGACAGGTTCGACCGGACGGCCTTCGACATGGTCACCGGCGCGAAAACTCGCGATGCGTTTGACCTGTCGAAAGAAGATTCGGCCTTGCGCGACCGCTACGGACGTCATTCGTGGGGCCAGAGCACGTTGCTGGCGCGTCGACTGGTCGAAGCGGGTACCACGTTCGTCTCATGTCACTTCGGAGGCTGGGACCATCACTGGGATCTGAAGACCGGGATGGAGAACTACCTGCCAAAGATTGATCAGCTTGTCTACGGACTGCTGACTGATCTTGCTGAACGCAGCCTGCTGGATCGGGTGATGGTGGTTCTGTGCGGCGAGTTCAGCCGCACGCCGCGGATGAATAACGGTGGCAACGGCGGACCGCCGCTGAGCATGGGGACACCCGGGCGTGACCACTGGGGCAATTCGATGTTTTGCTTCCTCGCCGGCGGCGGCATTCAGGGAGGCCGCATCATCGGCTCGACGGACCACCTCGGCGAAGCACCTCTCGAACACCCACTTCGTCCCGGCGACATTCATCACACGATCTACCATGTTCTGGGCGTCGATCCATCACTGAACTTCCTGGATCACTCTGGCCGACCGGTTGCTGCCGTGGATCATGGGGCGGTGATTGACAGGTTGTTCTGAACACGCCGCCGCTGCCAATGATCGCGGATCCATTCAGAGATCGATTCGGCCAAAAACCACGAAATCCCGCGTAAACATTGCGGCCCGTTGGAAAACTGCGTCGACCTGCTACTGAAACTGGATATGATTCTGCCGATGGCCGGGGTGAATCCGGCGCGGACATTCGTGACGAGTCTTCGAAGGAGAAGTACAGTGAAAAGGTTTGTCCCAGTGCTGCTGACCGGTGGGTTGGCAGTGTCTATGGCGGGTTGTGCTGAAGAGTCAGTTCCCGCACCGACAAATGCGTTTGCAAAACCGTCAGCTGCCGCAAAGGCTGTCGATGGAATTCTTGTGTCGCTGAGCGTGCCGAACATGACATGAGGCGGCTGCGCCGCCTCCGTGCGAGGCGATCTGGCGAAAATTGACGGAATCACCGACATCAAAACTGACACCGCTAAGCAGGTCTGCAGTTTTGTCGTTACGAATCCGGATCTGGACTACAAGGCGAAGCTCGACGAATTCGCCAAGACCAACTCTCACCTGGAGGATTACTCGGTGATGTGACGTTGGTCGAGCCACCGTCCGGATGACCCCCGGAAGTTCGAAAACAGAGCCCGGCTGCATGCGGCAGTCCGGGCTTTGTTATTGTGTACAGCGAAATGGCGCTAGCTTTAGCGGTACGGCGCGAGCCGTCCGGTGTCTGTTCCTCGTGTTGCCGCGGCCAAACAGTCGCCGGGCAGCTCGCACTGGCTAACCCAGCGACCGAATCATTCCGGACGCCTTGTGCAGCGTCTCGCGATATTCATCGAGAGGATCTGAATCAGCGACAATACCGCCCCCGACGGGGAATTGAACCCAGCCGTCCTTCAAGGTGAACGTTCGGATCAGGATACTGCTGTCGAAATCTCCGCAGGGTCCCAGGGCAAACAGGCTGCCGCAGTAGGCTCCACGTAAGGTCGGTTCCAGTTCGGCAATGATTTCCATCGCCCTGATCTTTGGTGCACCGGTGATCGAGCCACCGGGAAAACAGCCGGTCAGCAGATCCCAGACATCGCGGTCTGGTCGCAGTTGCCCGACGACAGTTGAGACCAGATGCAGCACCGTTTCGAATCGCTCGATCTCACACAGCCCGGTGACTCTCACCGACCCTGCGCGGCAGGACCGCGAAAGATCGTTGCGAAGCAGATCGACGATCATGACATTTTCCGCGCGGTCTTTCTCGCTGCCGGCCAGTTCGGTACCAGCATAGAGATCAGCGATCGGCGAGCGGGGCCGGCGACGAGTCCCTTTGATCGGTCGCGTCTCCACGGAGCCCGTTCGATCGACCTTCAGGAATCGTTCGGGCGATGCACTGACAACGGAGAACTCCGGCGTCTGCAGCAGCCCGCAGAAGGGTGCCGGATTGTTCGTGCAAATGCGGGTGTAAAGAGCGGTCGCAGTTCCTGTCCACGGTGCCATCAGCCGTTGAGACAGATTGGCCTGAAAAATGTCCCCCGCTCGGATGTACTCGATGATGCGGCTGACAGACGACGTATATTCGCCGCGAGTGAAATCCGAGAAGATGTCTGACGTCGGTTCGATGCGATGAAAGCGGCCTGAAGGAGACTCACCAGGAGCTGTCGGAACGGGGGAGGGCGACGCTCCTGCGGAGCCGGTGACTGCGCTCGGCTCGGCAGGAGCCTCGCCCTCCCGGAACGGCAGGCAGCCATGTTGCTTCAGCCGTTCCCGAATCCAGTGAGACCGTTCCATCAGCGATGTTTGCCGCACTGCCACTGACAACTGCAGCACAAAGGCTCGCACGGTACCTTCGATGTGATCCCAGACAATCGCCCAGTCGAACAATCCGGCCAGCAGTGCCGGTGTCCGGAAATCGTCGAAGGCACGCTGAGGCAGACGTTCGAATGCATGGCCGAGCTCATACGACATCAGCCCGGCGATGCCGCCGCAGAACGGAGGCAGTCCGTGCTGATCAACTGGTGTCAGATCCGGCAGAAGATTCTGCCAGCTGCGCAGTGTTTGGAACGGAGAGTCACCAAACTGTACATGGTCGATGTGGCAGACAGCGACGGGGTCAGCGGTGAGTATCGAGTATCGAGCATCGCGTTCACGGTGCCTGGCGGCACTGTCGAGCAGCAGCAGGAACGGCTCGGATTCAAACGCCGCCAGAGCCTGAAGCACTTCCAGTCGCGGATCGAGTTCGATGATATGAATGGAAGACGGCAACGGTTCAGGTTCGGAAACAACGGCGGAAGGTCTCGATCGTCTGACGAGCGGTCGTCAGAGCATCCGGAATCGGAAACACTTCTGCGGAAGCGTAACCGTCGTAACGGATTTCAGCGAGAGCCGCCACGATCGGACCATAATCTATGTGGCCTCGACCGGCCGCCTGGCGATTGGAATCGGCAAAATGAACATGGCCGATGTGCGTCCCAGCCTGCCTCAGCGCGTCGGCGATCGAAGCTTCTTCGATGTTCATGTGAAACAGGTCGGCCAGCAGCCGGACTGCCTTCGTCGCGAGCGGTTGCAGCAGCTCAATTCCCTGCTGCATCGTATTTGCCATATTGGTCTCATAGCGATTGAGTGGCTCGTAGATCAGTGTGACGCCGAGCGATTCCGCGTGCTCACCAAGCCGCTGCAAACTATCCCGCAAATATCCACGGGCAGTCGGCTGATCGACCACGTCGTCCCATTTCCCCTGCATCGACCCTATGATTGCCGGTGCGGAAAACTCTGCTCCGGCAGTCATAATGTCCTGAATGAACTGCTCAGCTTTTTGGCGGCGCGAAAGGTCAGGATCACACAGACTGAGCTTGTGAACGACCATGCCGGCTCCCGTGCCCACCGCCGCAATCTGAAGTCCGTAAGCCCTCTGCAATTCAATAAGGGGCAGATTCCGAATGGCTGCGCCGGAACGAGCGAACAGTTCAAACGCGTCGAATCCCAGCTCGGCAGCCGTTCGACATGCCGACTCCACATCGTCATGAAAAACGAATGGCCCCTTGCGGGCCTGCTCGACAATACTGACAGTGATGGCGGACTTGATCATCCCCGTAGGATGGAGCCATCTGGTCCTTCCGGCAACCGTCCGTGCAAATCCTCCGCACAGCCGCAATTCGAGTTTCATTCACGACAGCCAGGCGAGGCTACCGGTCACGGCCAGATCGATCAAACGAGCCTCGTGTTCCCTGACCTGCGCAACCACAAATGCCCCTGGAATCGGCACTTCCATACTTTCCTGAGTCGAGACCGACGGATGCGAGTCCGGATTCACCCGCACCGGGTCTCGCCCGGCATCAGGATATTGCAGCCCGGCGTTCGCGATTGAGCTGAGCATCGGGCGAACAAGGGGCGCAGGTAAGAAGGACAAGGCATCAGAGTGACCATTGGCTGCGACGTCGGCAACCTGAATCGTCAGAGATGCACTCCATGCCGACCGATACACTTCGCGTCGCTCGGTTCGGATGGCTCGAACCCAGACGCGGTATTCTCCGGCAGGGAGGCTCCTGTTAAGCGAATACGTTGTTCTTCTCCACGTGGTCTCATGCACGACCTGAGCCCCGGGCTGTGATGCTCCACCGAGAGAATCGACCCAGATCTCGTACCGAGTGGCTCCATTTACGGCATTCCAGGAAACCGTTCGAGCCGCCGTCTGCTGCAGAACCGGGGGAGCACCGATCGTCAGGCTCGCCGCGTCTCCCCAGGCACTGACTCCGACGCCGACAAGATGAGCCCGAACCCAAACGTTGTAGTCCCCATCAGGCAGGGCCGTCGCAACTTCATGCGTGCGCCCCCTGATTCCGGTTCGTTGATACACCGGCTGATTCTCGCCCGGTCGGCCAATCCAAACTTCGTAGCTCGCAGCGTTGGTGACTCGGCTCCAACTGATGGTCGGCGTCGCATCAATCGTCGAACCTGTCCCGCCAGTTACCTGCACCGGCGGAACATAGATGTTGAAATTCACCGGGGCCGACCATGCCGTGTACGCGGTTGTCCCCGTGCCGACAGATCCAGGATCAGCCGTCCAAACACGAGTCCGCAGCCGAGCCGCGTAGCGACCCGGCAGCGTCGGAGTGTCCGGAAAAAACTCACCCAGATCCTGACCACGATTCTGACCGGGAGTCAAGACAAGGCGTTCCACAACCTCGCCACTGGTCAAGTTGGTGATCTCAATCTCGGTCTGGTCTATGCCTTGCAGATCGCGATACTGCCATGACCCCAAATCAATGGGCACAAAATACCTTGCCAGAGCGTGGGCGGGGTTGATTGTCCGGAATCCGGCATCACGAAACGATGTTGCGTCCCTCAGCGGGGCCAACCGTGCCTCGGAAAGAAAAGAAAAACGATGACCGTCTGACCATTGGCCGGGTGGTCCGCTTCCGCGGACTTGAACGTTGCGCACGAAGATCCGGTAATCATGTCCATCATGCAGCCATTCCTGCAGTTCCGACCGTCCTATCGCCCCTAACTCTGCAAACGATCCGCGAAACACCTCTTCTTCACCACTCGTCAGATCGTCGATCCAGATATCGAACGCCGGAAATCCAATTTGAGAATTCCCGTCTGTCCTGTACTGTCCGCTACCAAATTCAAAGCCAAAAATCAGTCCCGTCGCCTGCCGTTCTCCCGCAGCAAACTGACTTTCGTCGTACAGGATTCCAACTCCCAACTTCGTCGGACGATTAGAATCAAAAACGACTGCGATTCCTGGCGCACTCAATAGCCGACGTGATTCAGAGACTTCAACGCACGGACATAAGGAATGCCGGCGTCGATCTCTGAGGAAATGTCTTGATCGTCTCGATTGTGACATACGAACGTCCTTTCACAACGGCAGAATTACGATGCTGTCCAACAGCGGGATGTATTACGCTGGATTCACACAATCGAACATGCCGCGAGGGCACACTATGGCGTACTGGTGGCGTCAGCATCGGCATCGTTATTATTCCACGCCTTCAGCCAGACACGGTAGTTGCCAGTTCCAAGTGAGCCGTAAAACGTTGTCGTGTCTTCGGCTCGGGAGCGGATGATTTCCCAGTCGAAATCGGTTCCGTTGACACCCGCCCGGCCGATCCAGATTTCTTTGCGGGATCAGGAATAGGCCCGGCATTGGTAGTCCCTCGGCCACGCGGCGCACCGCAACCGCACGCATGGTGTTGACGTCGTGGGACAATACGAGCCAGCCTTCATTTGCCGCGAAAGCCAGGACTTCACCGTCTGACGCGGCCCGTAACGAGGCGTCTCGAACCGTGATGACCTGGACCAACGGTTCGAGCCGTCTGACGGCCAGCACGATGCCGTGACGCAAGTCCTCGTCGGCCAGAAAACGCGGCAGGGTCACGGAACGATCTCTTCCTGTGCCCGCGGAACTCGGCTGGACTGAATGCGATCCAGGAGAGGGCCGTGCTGCGTTTGGCTGTCACGCTGAAGTTGTCGCCAGCGTTCAGATTGATTCTCCAGGTGGCGGTCAATCTCCGCTCGATGCCGCAGGTAGTAAGCAATCGCCCCATACACCTGTTCGGCCGACAAACTCGGAAAATCTTCAGCAATGGCTTCGGGGCTCCGTCCGTCCCAATACGCATGAATCACAGAATCGAGAGACACACGACTGTCCGTCAGTCGCCATCCCCCGTCGATCGTCTGTTCCACATATTCCATCGTCGTTCGAGACATCATTGCGCTCCGAACTTGCTGTCAGCGAATTGGCTGCAAATGACAGCGTAACTCACCTGTGAAGTCATTACCAGGGCATTCCGCATCGTCGGCGGAGCCCGCATCTTCTCCGGCTCTGCAACTCAGACGGCACCTGCGGCTGGTCGCTAAAGCAGAGGTTTGAACGAACCGCGCACTATCGAAATGCAGCAGCCGCTTTCTTTGCGGGCTCCTCTACGACCGGAGGTCGCAGTCGCTCGGGGGTGTCAGGAACTTCTTCTGTCAGCGTATTGATACCGCCGGATTGTTTGCTGAGGGTGAAGGCGTCGTAAACTTCTCCGATTGCTGTATAAGCTTCGTAGTGCAGCTTGTCGCCGTCGATATGAATGATCTGATACAGCTGAGTGTCCTGTCCCTGACGCTTCATGAACGAATGTCGCTGCAGTTCATACATTTTCGGACCGCTGACAGAGACCACATACACAGTCCCCGAGAACGTGTCCGCCGCATTGACGCCCGACGCTGCGTTGGCCTGAACGACTGGCGTATCAAGACCAGTGCGGCCATAGGTGTGATCATGTCCCTGCAGCACCAGATCGACGCGATGCTTGTCGAGAACTGGCTTCCAGACGGCTCGCAGTGCTGCATTGTCGCGGTCTTTGCCCGTTGAGAACATCGGGTGATGGAACGAGCAGACAACCCACTTCTCTTTGTTCTCCGTCAGCACGTTGTCCAGCCACGCCGCCTGTTCTTTCGGCTGCTCGTTGCTGTTCATGCCGATGATGCGGACACCCTGATAGACCATCGTGAAACACGCTTCCTCCTGACCCGTTGGTCCATTCTCCGGCAAGGTGAACGAAGGCCGCCAGTGGGCTGAAAGCCGCCGAGTATTCTCGTCAATCTTTGCCATTTCGTGATTTCCCGGCACCGGAACACTGGGCACCATTGCGTTCAGCCAGGCACCAGCAGCAAACCATTCGCCCCATTGGTCGTCGGATTCTGCTGTGTTGATCAGGTCGCCCGCATGAATCATGAACGCGGCTTTCGGAGCATCAGAATACGCTTCACGAATGACGCGAGACCACTTGGAACGGATGTCGTTCTGGGCATCGCCGAAGTACATGAACGAAAAAGGTTCGGCCTGCGTGCTGGCGGTCGAAAAGTGAAACCACTCACTCCAGTTCGCGCCGTCGCCGACTCGGTAAGCGTATTTTGTTGACGGTTCAAGACCGTCAAAAGTCACCGAGTGATAATGAGCTGAACTCAGGTCGCTTCGCAGCGGTGTTGTCGCAGCTTCAAACGATTTTGCACGGACTTCCAGTGCCGGGCCGGCGTCAGCAACTGTGAGTTCCGCAAGTCCCTTCTTTACCGTCGGTGAAGTTCGCCACGTCACCGACTGAGACGTCGCAGGATCCGCAGCCCACGTCAGAATGATTCGATCGGGCATCAGGCTTGGCTGATGAATCTCCACAGGGTCTGCAACCGGCGGAAGTGGCATCGCCTTCTTTGCTTCCTGCGCAGAAAGTTCAGCGGGAGTCACTGCTCCAAGCAGTGCGCTCAGAGCAAGAGCATGAATCGGCAGGAGTTTCATTGGAGGACTTTCGGTAAAAGTTTCGGAAACCAGGTTTTCAGAGCTATTTCTCGTTTGTGTCTTCTAAAGCCCGCCGATTCAGAAAAGCCGGGCTTCCGGACGCGAGTTTATTGGCAACGAAGTACGAGCCGTCTGTTTGCTCTGAAGGAATTTCATTGGCGGAACCTCAACGAACCGCTCCCATTGCTGCATCGGAACTGACCACGCGACTTGCCGCAGCGGTTCGCGCTGTGGCATGATCCAGGGACGCTCGTAAAACCCCCGCGGCTCTTTTGCTAGATCCACGTTCGGATCGATCAGTAACTCAGGTTTGCGACCGTTGAGCGTCGTTAGCACCAGCGCCCGGACCTCGACATCGCGTCCAGTCTTCCGGTGGAACTCCTCCGCAAGGTAGTGCGCCAGATGAAGAATCATCTCCGGATCGCGTGAAGATTTTGAGAGTTGTTCGAGATTCACGAATTGGCGCAGATCGGCCGAGCCGGTCAAACCGGTCTCTGCATCCGTCAGGTAATATCGCAGCGCCGAATCCTTGGTCCGGAGCATCATGCGCCATGAGAAGTGATGACCTTGTTCCGTCCACATCGCGTCGCCAGGATAGAGGAAGTGTCGGAACGGAAGTGCGAGGTGAACAACGCAGTAGACAGCCAGGCAGATACCGCCGAGGCGCGACAGCCGGGGCAGGGATTGCCACTCGCGATGCTTCAGCGGCTCGACGACCGCACGATGACTTCCCCACAGGCGACGCGGCCAATTCGGCTCGAAGAAGATTGTCGCAGCAAGAATCATGAACCATGGAAACACATGGATATTGAACAGCAGGGAGTTTGCCAGATGAAACCCGACGCACATCACATACGCCGTGACTCGGGTCCGTCGCCAGACGAGCAGCGGTACGATCGCCAGATCAAACAGCAGACCTCCCCAGATGAAGATCCCGATCGTCGCCTCTGATGTGAACAGTGGCTTCAGCGTCGGGAACCAGGTCATCGACAGAAGGTGAGTCCGCAGCGGTTCACCGGCAAACCAGTCCGGATGCAGCTTTGCCACGCCTCCAAAGAAATATGGCAAAGCGATATGAAACCGCAGCAGCCACACACACCACGCGGGAACCGTGTCCGATCGGCTCACCTCCCTCGTGAACGCATCGAGAGCGGCGCAGCGATTGAGAGGCAGCAACACCAGCGTCCAGCTAATGAGCATCAGCAGATAGTAGTGATTCTGATAGTTCGTGCGATCGAGCAGGAAGAACCAGGTGAAGCCCAGCGCGAACAGGACTGTGGCCACGCGATACAGAAACCCGGCGGCGATGCACAGCGCCAGCAGCAGCAGCCCCACGAAATGCACGGTCATCCCCGCTCCGGGCCATGGGCGCACAAAGTCAAACAGGTAATAGGTGAAATGGAAGCGCGGCGCGACATACAGAGCGTGTACGCGCCCCGTGCGCAATTCATCGAAGCACCACCACGCCAGGATCAGCCCGAAGGCGATACGAAACGCAGTCAGGCTCGCGTTGTCGACCGGTGCCAACAAGGAGTTGACCAACCGCACGACGGCGTTTTTCCTCGGTGTCGATGCGTCGTCGAGTCCATTCGACTTTGTCCTGTCGAGTTCCATCCGGTTCAGCCCTCTCCCGATTCCTCATCCTTCATGTCCTGGAGGTCTTCCGGATCGATTGTCGGCGCACTCGCATTTGTCCGGGCAGGCAAATTGATCGTGAAGCTGTTCTCGCCGTCAGCGGTGACTTCAACTTCCTGAACGGTCTTTCTGCCGTCGGTCTCGCAATTGCAGGTAAAGTGCGGGAAATCTTCGGGATGCGGGGAGGTCACAACGACGTTGTGTTTGCCAATGACCGCCCCATCGTCATTGCCATAGGTGGAAACTGTAAATGTCCCATCCTCTTTGGCATCTGCGAGACCCGATTTGCCGGATTCGATTTTGCCTTTCTTGCCGATGGGTGAGAAAACGAGTCGCACATTGGCGACCGGTTGCCCGTCACAGAGGACTTTGCCTGAGGCTTTTGCCGTGGGAAATTCTTCCAGCCCGCTGCTGCATCCGGGCATAGAGCACAGAAATAATGTGAGGAACGCAAACCGAAACATTTATAGATCCCTGGGATATCGATGGAAAACGACAGCGTGCTGACTCGACTACCCTGTGGGGCGGTCCTTCCTGCCGGAAAGGAAGTGCGGCCTCACAACAGACGAGTTGAGACGCCGTGGCGGCGGCAAGCAGTCATTCGACGTTCGTCGAGTTAGAATGCACCAATGACTTGGCTGTCTGCGATCATGTGCAGGTAGCCGTAGGTGATCATATCGATATTTTCGCTCAGGAATTGGACGGACCCGTCCCCGAAGAGAAACTGTGCACCGCCCGTGTGGAAGCTGAAAGCACAGTCGTCACTCCTTGCGAAGCCCATTCGACCAGGACTGACGTAACCGTTGATGGGGTCTTCAAGTTCGCCTTCATATCGAATGGATTCGTCCGTATTCACT
>Ga0163144_10014229_pt1 | contig 16544 bp, 9 predicted proteins | sample OliLak19BULKMAT1_FD_123175 | JGI IMG/M metagenome (GOLD analysis project Ga0163144, IMG submission 123175) | Freshwater microbial mat bacterial communities from Lake Vanda, McMurdo Dry Valleys, Antarctica - Oligotrophic Lake LV.19.BULKMAT1 | ecosystem: Environmental > Aquatic > Freshwater > Lake... | reverse complement strand
TATTTTTTGTGGTTTTTTAAAAAGATGTTCCATTCCAACCTCAACATAATAGCCCGGTAAACCTGACGCCGTAAGGTCGTACGAGCGCCCTTCATCATCAGCATTATTACCAAGCATATAAGTTAATCCTGGATTAATAAACCAACCAATGCCACGATACTTGCTGAGGCTATGACTCCAAATTGCATCTCGACGATTTTTCCCGAATGGCGATTCTTCACGATCTGAATCGCGCTTGCTTTGCCGCTTATTAAATTCACCCACAAACTGCGAATAACTTGCAGTGTTAAAAGTTATAATTAAAAGAAAAAACAAGTTTTTCATAGGTAAGGGATTTAGGCTAATTTACAAATTTTTGAGCATCGGACAATGACAAGGCCTCAATCTTCAAAACGGGATTTGTTGAAAAGGTTTCGCTTATAGGTGATTATTTTTGAGTCAAAACACCCTTCCCCTAAGTCATTTCGACCGCAGAGAGAAATCGCGTTGAGTCTACGAAAAATATAATTTAGATAGAATCATGACTACCATCATGAGATTTTTATGCGTGTTTCTTTTAGTAGTTAGGTGCAATCCTAATTATTCACCAATTTCAAAATAGCGTCTTCTACTTCCTTAGAATCCCAAACTTCATTAATGTCAGAACGATCCATCACCTTTTTCATAATAGCATCTTGACGATTGCCTGCTGCTAAAGCTTCAGAATATCTGATATTGGTAAATGAAACTTGGGTATAAAGCGGAATCCATTTTTCTGGATGTAAATCACTGAATCTTTTTTCAATTTTTTTCTGAAGAATAAAAGTTGGGTCAGCCACAAAATCGCGCATCACAAAATAATTATGGACTGATAAATCTTGTACGGCATCGCCATCTGGTTTTCTTTGTTTCTGAAATTCTTCAAAAACTAGCGGCCAATTTTCGTTGTGCTTTTTCATCAACTCAAACATCACTGTGCAATCTTCAAAACCTGCATTCATTCCTTGCCCATAAAATGGCACAGTGGCGTGAGCGGCATCACCCATCAATGCAACTTTTCCGTGTGTCCAAGGGAAACATCTTACAATGGCTAAAGAAGACAATGGATTAGAATGCCAACTCTCTAAAAGGTTTGGGCACATTTCATAAAAATCAGGAAATGTAGTTTTAAAAAATTCTTGAATAGCGGCATCTGTTTTTAATTCGTTGAAAGAAATTTCACCATCAAACGGCATGAACAAAGTACACGTAAATGAACCGTCTTCGTTCGCTAAAGCAATCAACATAAAACGACCTCTTGGCCAAATATGCAGTGCGTTTTTATCTAACTTGTAAGTCCCATCTGCGTTAGCCGGAAGCAATAATTCGCGGTAACCATCTTCAATGTAATTCTGACTATAATTGAATCGATCTAATTTTTGAAATGCATTATATCGCACGGCAGAAAAAGCACCATCGGCAGAAAATACAACATCTGCTTTTGCTTGAATTATTTGTTTTGTTTCGATATTTTCTAAATGAACAATTCCATTTTCAAGTTCTACATCAACACAACGATGATTGTAGAAAATTTTAGCACCACCACGTTCCTCAGCAATATCCATCATCTTGGCATTTAAGCCACCTCTTGATACGGAATAAATAGCTTGTCCTTCTTTACCGTAAGCTTGATAATTTTGTTTCCCATCCAAATCGTGCATCATTCGCCCACTCATTGCAATTGACATTTTGCGAACGTCTTCATCTACATTTACATTTTCAAGCGCCTTCCATCCTCTAAAAGACATGGCAAGATTAATTGATTTTCCCGCCGAAATTTCGGCTTTTCGAATATCTGGGCGACGCTCATAAATAGTTACTTTATATCCAGCCTTAGCTAAATAAACGGCCCATAAAGAACCAACCAATCCGGCACCAACAATGATTGCTGTTTTTTCCATTTTATTTTTAAGCTTTAGAACTAATTATTGCCGTGATTTCCATTTTTCTTGGTACTTAGAACTCATAAAAACAGTTTTTCTGGTTCGCTGCTTTTTTTTATTAAAGATGGTACTGATTCGCCAAAGAACTAAACCAACCACAAGAATTGCAATTACCTGCACGCCCAATTTTATCATTACAAATTCATCACCAACGGCACCATTTAAATAGTCCGCGATTAAATGTCTAAAATCCGATTCAATTACTTCCAAGTGCTTTGTCTAAAAAGTTTACGAAATGATAAATATCTTGGAACGAATTATAAAGCGGAGTTGGCGCAATTCGAATAACATTAGGCTCGCGCCAATCAGCAATTACCCCTTGCGCAGCCAATTTATCAAAAACCACTTTGCCTTTTCCATGCACTAAAATTGACAATTGCGCTCCACGACGTGCAGTTTCTTTTGGTGTAATAATTTCGAGTTGACAAGTGGCTGAATGTCGCAATGAAATATCTTGAATTAATTCTTCCAGATAATTTGTCAGCTTAATTCTTTTTTCGATTAAGACATCCATTCCAACCTCATCAAAAATATCGAGTGCTGCCAAATGAGCCGCCATGCCAAGAACAGGAGCATTACTAAGTTGCCAACCCTCTGCACCTTTCATAGGCTTAAAGCCTGGCTCCATTAAAAACCGTGTTTCTTTATCATGTCCCCACCAACCTGCTAAACGGGGTAAATCAGGTTTGTTTTCGTGATTTTGATGAACAAATAAACCCGCAACACCACCAGGGCTTGAATTCAAGTATTTATAAGAACACCATGCTGCAAAATCTACTTGCCAATTGTGTAAATCCAGCTTTACATTTCCTGCTGCATGAGCTAAATCAAAACCTACTATTGCGCCAACTCCATGACCAACTTTGGTGATAGTCGCCATGTCGAATAATTGACCCGAATAATAATTTACACCACCAATCATAACAAGCGCTAATTCATTCCCGTTGTTTTTGATTGCCTGCAAAAGATCTTCATCATTAATCAAGTGTTCCCCAACTCTTGGAGCCACTTCTATAATTGCATCTTTTGGGTCAAATCCATGAAATTTTACCTGAGATTCCAAGGCATATTGATCAGAAGGAAATGCCTTTTTTTCACAAAGAATCTTGTAACGCGTTTTTGTTGGTCTGTAAAAAGAAACCATCAGTAAATGCAAATTAGTTGTGAGACTATGTGTAATAACAACCTCTGAAGATTTTGCGCCAACAATTTTTGCTGCTTTATCAGATAAAAATTCGTGATAGGCAAACCAAGGCTTAGCGGCATCAAAATGTCCTTCTACACCAAATTTTGCCCAATCTTCCAATTCTTTTTGAATATAAGATAAGGTTGATTTTGGCTGTAAACCAAGCGAGTTTCCTGAAAAATAAACAACATCTTTTCCTTGAAATTGCGGAATAAAAAAACGATCACGGTATGCTTTCAATGAATCATTTTTATCCAATTCTTTCGCAAATTCGAGCGAATTTTTGTTTGCTACCATTGTTTGTTTAATTTTGCGCTAATTCTAATAAAACTCAACAATACACGCGGTTTATTTAGATAAAGCAAAGATACGAACATTCAATAAAAGTCGATGGTCTCACGAAAAAAATCTGAACAACTCTTTGAAAAAGCGAAAACATTATTCCCAGGTGGGGTTAATTCTCCTGTGCGCGCATTCAAGTCTGTAGAAGGCGTCCCACTATTTATAAAAAAGGGAGATGGTTGCAAAATTTGGGACGAAGACGGAAACGAATTCATTGATTTTTGTTGCAGTTGGGGACCATTAATTTTAGGCCACAATCATCCTGTAGTTCGCAAAGCTATTGAATCTGCATTGCAAAATGGAACCTCTTTTGGAGCACCAACACAACTTGAAAATGAATTAGGAGAATTGATTATAAAAAATAATCCTTTCATTGAAAAAATTCGATTCGTGAGTTCTGGAACTGAAGCCGTTATGTCCGCCATTCGTTTGGCTCGCGGATATACTGGAAGAAATAAAATTCTAAAGTTTGAAGGTTGTTACCACGGTCATGCAGATTCTTTACTTGTAAAAGCTGGATCAGGGTTAGCTACTTTTGGAACCTCCTCATCGGCAGGCGTTCCAGAAAGTTTTTCGCGTGAAACTATTGTGGTTCCTTTAAACGACGAAAATGCCATTTTGGAAGCGGTGGAAAAATACAAAAACGAAATTGCTTGCATTGTTATAGAGCCTATTCCTGCTAACAATGGTTTGCTTTTGCAGAAAAAAGAATTTCTCCAATTTCTTCGTGATGTTTGCACAAAAAACGGTATTCTTTTGTTTTTTGATGAGGTTATATCGGGCTTTCGAGTAGCGTTTTCGGGCGCTGCAGAGCTTTATGGAATTAAACCCGATTTGGTAACTTACGGTAAAATAATTGGTGGTGGAATGCCTGTTGGAGCATACGGAGCATCAAACGAAATTATGTCGTGTATTTCTCCGCTTGGGGATGTTTACCAAGCCGGAACTTTATCCGGAAACCCAGTGTCTATGGCCGCCGGAATAGCTCAGTTAAAGCAATGTTTAACGCCCGATTTTTATCAAAATCAAGAAAATAGAACTAAACAATTCGTTGAAAAAATAAATATTTATTCACGGTCCAAAAACTACAATTTTGAAATTTTTACAATTGGTTCTATTTTTTGGTTAGCCTTCTCTCAACAAGAATCAATTCGCAGCGCTTCGGAAATAGATGGAGCAACAATGAATGATTTTAAAAAATTGTATTCGATTTTGTTGGATAAAGGAATTTATTTAGGACCATCGGGATATGAGGTTGGCTTTATATCACAAGCACATACGGTTGAGGTTTTAAATGACTGTGCCGAAAAATTTTGTCGAGCATTAGATCTAACGCTCGGTTAGATAATTTTTACCAATGTCTGGGTTTTCAGAGTCACATTATTTTTCTACATTTACTTTGCTCAACTAAAATCTTGCAGAAGAAAAAAATCATATTGTTTGGAGTACTTATACTCTTAAGCATAACGCCATTTTCTCAGCAAGTTGAGTTGAGTGTTCAAACGGGTCATTCAGCCGCTATAAATACAATAGCATTTAGCCCGGGTGATGATGTTATCGCCTCCGCCGGTGATGACAATAAAATTATTCTTTGGGACTTTTTAACGACCAAACAATTTGCCGTTTTGCTTGGGCACGAAAAAAAAATTACTGAAATTTCATTTCATCCAACCGAACCAATTTTAGCAAGTTCATCCGTAGATAGCACACTAAAATTTTGGAATATAAAAACTGGGAAGTGCCTTAATACGTTGCAGTTCCGATATCCTGTTCATGGCGTTCAATTTCATCCAGATGGTAAATCCATCGCAACGGCGGGAATTGAAATTAATATTTTCAGTTACCCAGAATTGAATAAACAAAAACTACCCCTGATTTCTAAAAAAGAATTCACTAGTCTAAAATACTCTGATGATGGCTCCATGCTTGCATTTGGAGGAATTCAAGAAGATTTAGCTTATGTTGTTAATTTAAAAGATTCAGCCCTATTGAAAAAAATAACGGCATCGGTTGCGGACTTTAAATTCGACGCAACAGCTGGAACCATTCTATACTGCACATCACAAGGCATGGCCGGCGAAATAGGTATCAGCGAAAAAGTCAAGAAAAAAAGCACAAGTACTGATTGGATGCTCAACTCTATTAATTCGCTGGAGCTAACAAAGACACATCTGTATTTAGCAAACGACAATGGCGAAATACATGTTTATGAGCGAGAAACTTATTTAGAACAAAAAATTCTCAAATCAAAACGAGCAAAAATAAATAGCATTGAAATTTCGCATAGCGGCCATTATTTAGCCAGCGCTGGAGCAAATCGTAGTATTTTAATTTGGGATATTAACACGGGTCAAGCAACAAAACTATTCAAAGGCTCTGTCGGAAAAATCAACGCACTCGCTTTTTCAAAAGATGGTAAAGAAATTTTAATTGGTTATGAAGATGGAAGTCTTCGTAAAACAAATCTCATAACCAATCAAAACATTATAAATTCGCCACAATCTGCAGCAGAATTAATTCTCTCGCGCTTCTCTTATTCGGTTTACGAAATTTTAAATTTTGAAAAAGATTCTGCTGTTTTTACGGTTCATAAAAAACGTCATTCATTAGTACAGGAAAGTGTTTACGATAAAATTTTAGAGTACACCGTAACGTGGCACTTTAAAGAAAATTATTTGACATTAACGCAACAAAAAGAACTTTCCGGACAAGCAAAAATTTACATTGAAGATTTAAAAAATGGTATTAATCATCCGGTTGAATTTTTATTAAATCCCACTTTGACCATTGCGACAGACTCAGCAAAAACAAGAGAAGCAAAAATAATTGGTTCGGAGCTAGAGTTATTTAGCCAAGGACATCATGTGCCTAGAAAAAAAGTAGATGGTGAACATTCAGACAGAATGACAACAGTAGTTTACAACAACGTATTTGGTTTTGTAGCCACAGCGGGCTGGGATGGTATGATACGCTTTAGAGACAATACAAGTGGTGAATTATTATCAACCTTTGGAGCCTTTGCCGGTGGTCAATTTATTTACATCAATCCAGAAGGTTATTATTTCTCCTCTAAAAAATCGCTCGATTATATCGGCTTTAAATTAGATGGAAAAATTTATTCGTTCGAGCAATTTGATTTAAAATACAATCGACCTGATTTGGTAGCAATGTATTTACCTTATTACAATCAGACGTATCGCGACGCCTATAAAAATGCCTACGAAAAAAGATTAAAAAAAATGGGGATCACCCAAGAATCACTTGAAGCTGCGCAAAATATTCCTAAGCTAACATACGAGCGAAACATTGATCAACTTTTACTGAATAATAAAATAGAGCTTCAAATATCTTGCTCAGATAAAATTGAGGACTTAGATAAATTGCACATCAAAGTAAACGGCGTTCCTGAATTTGGGCGATATGGAAAATCAATTTCCGGGAACGAGTATAAAGAAACAGTTTCGCTTGAACTTACACCAGGCTCAAATTATATTCAACTTTATGTGACAAATAAAGGCGGAATTTCATCTTATCACGAATCATTTACAATTGAAGCGCATAAAAAAGATATTCCATCTGATTTATATTTAATTTCTATCGGAGTTTCGGCCTATAAACAAGCTCAATATAATCTCAATTTTGCACGTAAAGATGCTGAAGATGTAAATCGCTTTTTTGGAGGTCAATACGGAATTTTTAGCAGCATTAAAACGAAATTATTAGTTGATTCAAGTGTTACATTGTCAAATATATATCAACTAAATTCATTTCTTTCAACAGCAAAACCGAATGATGTGGTAATGGTTTTTATTGCAGGCCATGGCGTGCTTGATATTGAACTTGATTATTATTTGGCTTCTTATGATATGGACTTTAAAAACCCATCTGAAAAAGGAATTCCTTATGAATTTTTTGAGGAACTTTTAGATCAAACAAAAAGTAGAAAAAAAGTAATGTTTGTTGATGCATGTCATTCAGGTGAAATTGATAAAGAAGAAGTAATTAAAACGGAAACAATAGAAAACGAACAAGGCGATATTAAATTTAGATATGCAGGCGTTGACATCAAGAACAAAGATGAAATAAACTCGTTCGATTTAGCCAAATCACTTTTTGCAGACATGCGTTTAAACAATGGTACCACGGTTGTTTCAAGCGCAGGCGGAGCCGAATATGCAATTGAAAGTGAAAATTGGAAAAATGGCGCTTTCACCTATTGTTTGCTTTTTGGATTGTCGTCTCAAAAAGCAGATTTAAATCAAAACAAAATGATTTTACTTTCCGAATTACAGGAGTATTTGCTTTTTGAAGTGAATAAACTGACGAATGGGCAACAAACACCTACATCTCGTGTTGAAAATTTAAATAACGATTTTAGACTGAACTGATGATTAAAAACATTTTCACTATTATTTTATTATGTGCTCTAAAACCAATATCCGCGCAGAGTCTTGACTTTGGAGTTGAAGTACAACAAAACACCAATTTGGTAAAAAAATGGTTGCTTTCGGATAATCTGAGCGAATTCAACCGCGCGTTTTCTGTACTTGACATTAACCAAGATACCATGAACGTTTATTTTACAACGTTTTCGATGACGAATAATTTTGAAATTCCACTTTACTTTAGATACAACTTTTACAAACGCTATTTTGTTGATTTAAAATTGTCCAATACAGCGCACACATTAACAATGGAGGGCGTTTCAAATTACAACGACAGTTACTTTACATCCAATTATGGAACCTATGAAGATTTTGAAGCACAAGCTTTAGCTGATGGATTCACCAATGTCTCACAATCTGATTATGAAAATTATATCAATGCCGCTAAAGCCGAAACACGAAACTTAGTGCGCTCGAAAGAGGAATTTAAAGTCTTGTCCATGACCACAAATTTTGGAGTTCGTTTATTACCTCATCGAAGCATCAAACCTTATATAACCGCTGGTTTTACTTACAAAGCTAAATACACAAAATACCTTTATCAAAGTTTTAATTTTACGAGCGATAAGGTCTATGATGTTAGTAAAATCAATGAAGGAGTAAATAAATTTTCTGAACAAACCTATTACTTAAATTTAGGTTTAGGTTTCGAATTTTATCGATTCCGCGTTGGGTTCTACTATCAAGGCGGATTTGCGTTTCAGGCAAATAATGCTAAAACAAATTCCATTGTTGTTGATGTTAATCCGTTTAATCCGTTTGAACGAATTCATTCTTATGGTTTTACAATTTGTGCTAATTTATTTTCTACACCAATTGGCAATAAAGTAACCTTCGATGACGTAACGGATAGTGAAATTGTGTTATCAAATATCAAACGAAAAAAATACAAGTCAGATTTTTCTATACGGTTCAACCGCAGAGGCTACAATGACATTAGCAGTTATTATAAATCGCCGGATAAACGTTTATCGGTAATGGCTCGTGATTCAATACTCTACAATAACAACGGAACAATTGTGAGCGCAGAAAAAGTTGAAATGCTGACTTTTGGCGACGTGAAACGAATTTTTTGGTCCGGGCAATTGGATGTTCTCTACACCCGTTATTTTGGTAAGCGATTTGGTGTTGAGTTTGCATTTGGATTTTCGAATCTGACGACAGACATTGAAACGACCGAGTTGATTGCAACTGTAGTACACGATACTACTACAGGGCCTTCTTATTTATATGCATCAAACGAACCTCGCTTACGTTCGGGTGTTTACCGAAACCGATTTGACCTTACTAATTTCACTATTTCGTTATCGTATAAATTAATTGACCGAGATTTATTTGGTTTAACTCTGTTTTACGGCAGTGGTTCAACTTTTATGATTCATCGTTCTTTAAATTTTGTGGATTTACCAGATGGTGTCAATGAATTAGGAATTTATCAAACCATTGATCAAAATTACTACTCATTAGATGACAATTCACTCTATGCTTATCAAGGGGCTATGGATGTTGATTTGCAGGCATCTCCAAATGACGTGTTTTCGAAATTTGGTTCAACAAAATTAGATAGTTCGTGGCCAACACCTAAACCACAACGCTTTCGATTTCCAACCATGCGCTTAGGCTTTGAAGCCAATATTGATCGATATACCTTGGGGCTTAATGTTGAACGTAGCACAACTTACATGGATGGATTTCTATTAGATAATTATACGTGTATTAACTTTTCTGTAGGATATAAACTTATTCGTAAAGAATCGTCAAAATAGTCACCGTCGTGAATAAAATTATAAGCCCATCTATCCAAAAAGAAAAATAAAAATCTCCTCTTTTTTTCGTTGCAAAAAAATAAAAAAAAGCTGATAAAATCGAAAAAATTATTAGGGTAAAAAACAGTTCGTTAAACAAATAAATTAAAAGCCCTACAGCAAGTAAATTAAAACCCATTGCCACAAAAGATGCAGGTTTGATTCCAATTAATTGAGGTATTGTTTTTTTGCTTGGCTCATCCATTTCAATGTCACGAATGTCAAAAATAATTGCAAGAGATAGAATAAAAAAGTAAATAGAACTAAACAAAATCCAAATCTCATTATCCAATTCAACATTCGCCTGAAAAGCAGGTAAAAGAACGGCCATACCAGCCCAAATTCCGGCTACTAAATGTGCTTTCACAAGCGGCACATCACGCAAATTAATAAGTTTTTTAAATGGAAATTTGCCTACATATAAAAACGCAACAACACTAAACGGAATAAGTATTTTAAGGATATCTAGTTGTAAAAACAATAGAAGAAATATACCAGAACATCCGGAAAACACCAATAAAAAAAGAACGCTTACTTTATTACGCTGCATCCATTCCAATCGTTGACCGGTAAAAGGTTGATCCGATTTTATTTTTGCAAAACGTTGCCAATTATAAATAAAAAGTGTGGTTGAAAAAACAAAGCAAGATAACGTATAATCAAATGGAAGATTAAAAATAATGTAGAAAATAAACGATAACGAAATTGCTCCAGAAGCTATCCAGACATTAGAATAAATCAAGGATTCGAAAAACTTTCTGATGTCAATTAATTCTTAAAATAGAATAAGAAATAATTCCTAAGCCTATTCCGATTACACTTCCTTTAACGGCTGCAAAAATTCGTTTTTGTTTTGCTATTCGATGAAACCCGCGGTAATAAAATTCATTTCCATAAAGATCTTTTTGAAGAATTTGATCAGGTTTAATTTTAAATGTAGGCAAGCCCCAAGATGCAGACAAAACAAGCGGAACAAATATCGGCATCAAAGTAGGGCCTGTTCCAAAAAAACCTACTTTAGAATTGGTAGGAGGTAGTCCACTATTTGCGGCTAAAAATTTATCATAAGACGCTTTAGAATAATACGTATCAAGTATTGACACTCCTAAACCAATTGCCATACTAGACCAAAAAACAAACCGAGGCTTGAATGTTTGGCGCGCATCATAACTTCCAAGTGTTGTGAAACGCACTTCATCTACAGTTAAATAATCTCCTTTTAATTCATTTTGTACATAAAGAACAGTTTCAGTGCCATTGACAACGTATGAAAAAATTCGGTCAGTAGAAATTTCCAACAACAAATCATCTTGCTTTTTTTCTTTGCCCGTATAAAACAGCAAATCGTTTTCGACAGAATTAAATGTTCCGCGATAAACTTTGCCATTTAACATCACGATCGAATCTTGTTGAGCGAAAATCGCTAATGAAAAGAAAAATCCAAAAACTATAACGGCACTTATTTTTATCATGGTTAACTGAATCTAAGTTTAAATATGTGATTTTTTTGATACTCAAAGTTCATGAATTTTTTTGAAGCGATTCAAATTAAAAAGTTACCTCTTCAAATGATTTCAATTTTAGCGTTAATTTAATCACATTATCAATCGTTTAACAACTTAAAGTTTTTCCGTGAAGATAATTGATACTCATTCAATAAAATTCAGCAAACTAGCTATATTTGTGAGTTTACAAAAGTGCTCAAAAACAAAATCTTACATATATGATATTCGAAGATAGACATATTGGAACTGATGCTGCAGAAAAACAAGCAATGCTTAAAGCCATTGGATTTAATTCCATTGATGAATTAATTGACAAAACTGTTCCCGCAACAATACGATTAAAAGCTCCATTAAACCTTGCAGAGCCATTAGACGAGCATGAGTATCTAGCCTACATTAAAAACCTTGGCGCCGAAAACAAAGTCTATAAAAATTATATTGGCCAAGGCTACAACGCATCTTTTGTTCCTCCTGTTATTTTAAGAAATATTTTTGAAAATCCAGGTTGGTACACAGCCTACACGCCTTATCAGGCCGAGATTTCTCAAGGTCGTTTGGAAGCATTGTTGAATTTTCAAACCATGATTCTTGATTTAACAAAAATGGAATTAGCTAACGCTTCTTTGTTAGATGAAGGAACAGCAGCAGCTGAAGCAATGATTATGTTCTTTAATTCACGCACAAAAGAACAAGAAAAAACAGACGTAAAAAAATTCTTTATTTCCAGTACATGTTTTGCTCAAACCATTGAAGTTATTGCTGGAAGAGCAGAAAATATTGGCGTTGAAGTGGTTGTTGATGCTCCCGAAAATTTCAGTTTTGGTGCAGATTTTTTTGGTGCAATTGTTCAATATCCCGATTCATTCGGTAAAGTAAATGACCTTGAAAGTTTTATTTCAAAAGCCCACACAAGTCATATAAAAGTTGGCGTAGCTGCAGATATTATGTCGTTGGTTTTATTAAAAGCTCCGGGTGATTGTGGTGCCGATGCCGTATTTGGTAATTCACAACGCTTTGGTGTGCCAATAGGCTTTGGTGGACCACACGCAGCATATTTTGCCACAAAAGAAGAATATAAGAGGACTATTCCAGGTCGAATTATCGGTGTTTCGGTAGATATTGATGGAAACCATGCTTTACGAATGGCACTGCAAACACGCGAACAACATATTAAGCGTGATAAAGCAACTTCTAACATATGTACGGCTCAAGCTTTATTGGCTGTTATGGCGGGCATGTATGTTGTTTATCACGGACCAAAATATCTAAGAGAAATTGCACTTGCTATTCATTTAAAAGCGGTGTTCGTTGAAAATAAATTGAAAGAGTTTGGCTACACTTCATTGAACAATCAATATTTTGACACACTTCATTTTTCATTCCCTAACGGAAAAACAGAAAAAGATTTACGATCGATTGCAGAAGCTGCCAACGTAAATTTATTTTACACAAAACAAAATTCGTTCACACTTTCGTTGGATGAAACAGTAACACCTGCAGACCTTACAATACTTTTAGAAATTTTTGCAAAGTTCGTTGGTAAAAATTCGCCTACCGTAAAAAAAGGAGATTGGAAAACAGAAAAGTGTCCACTCGAAAAAAGTTTACATCGTACAGATAAAATTTTACAACACCCTATTTTCAATTCACATCATTCAGAAACTAAGATGATGCGCTACATGAAAAGTTTAGAGAACAAAGATTTGTCATTAGTGCATTCAATGATTTCATTAGGGTCGTGTACAATGAAGTTAAATGCCGCCGCCGAATTGATTCCGCTTTCTTGGCCAGAGTTTGCTAACATTCATCCGTTTGCGCCGGAAGATCAATATAAAGGATACAAAAAAATTCTAGATGAATTAGCCGCTGACTTGTGCGAGATAACAGGGTTTGCAGGAATGTCATTACAACCAAACTCAGGCGCACAAGGCGAATATGCAGGCTTGATGGTGATAAAAGCTTATCACGAATCACGCGGTGATTTTCACCGAAACATTTGCTTAATTCCAAGTTCTGCGCATGGCACTAATCCTGCGTCTGCAGTTATGGCCGGCATGGAAGTGATTGTTACAAAATGTGATGAATTAGGAAATATTGATTTGGCCGACTTAAAAACAAAAGCAGAACAGCACAAAGATAAATTATCGTGTTTAATGGTTACATACCCATCTACGCATGGTGTTTTTGAAGAAACTATTATTGATGTAACAACTATTATTCATAGCAATGGCGGCCAAGTTTACATGGATGGCGCCAACATGAATGCACAAGTTGGTTTAACGAATCCGGGAAATATTGGTGCTGATGTTTGCCATTTAAATTTGCATAAAACCTTTGCTATTCCTCACGGAGGCGGTGGCCCTGGAATGGGACCAATTGGTGTTGGAAAACATTTAGTTGATTTTTTACCAGGCAACCCACACACAAAATCTGTAGGTGGGTCAAAAGCCATCAAAGCTATATCTGCCGCACCTTATGGCAGCGCATTGGTTCTATTAATTTCATACGCATACATTAAAATGTTAGGTGCTAAAGGAGTTACAGATTCAACAAAAAATGCCATACTTAATGCTAATTATTTACGCGTAAAATTAGCGGCACATTATCCAATTTTATACACGGGGAAAAATGGAACCGTGGCACACGAAATGATTGCTGATTGTAGAGAATTTAAAAAGACCTCAGGCGTTGAATCTGCAGATATTGCTAAACGTTTAATTGATTTTGGATTCCACGCGCCTACCGTTTCTTTCCCTGTTGCCGGTACATTAATGATTGAACCAACAGAAAGCGAAGGCAAGGATGAATTAGATCGTTTTATTGAGGCCATGATTACTATTAAATCCGAGATGGACGAAATTGAAACAAAAGGTCTTGATCAATCAAACAACGTGATAAAAAACGCGCCTCACACAGCAGCTATGGTTACAGCAGATGTTTGGAACATGCCTTATTCAAGACAACAAGCAGCTTACCCTGCACCTTATCTTAAAAATGCAAAATACTGGTCACCAGTGCGACGTGTTGATAATGCTTATGGTGATAGAAACTTAGTTTGTGCTTGTCTGCCAATTGAAAATTATATGACAGAGCCAGCGTAGACTTGTATATTATTGAATCTGGACGGTACATCAAGAAAGATGTGCCGTTTTATTTTTTTTATTATCTTTACCTTATTATTAAATTAAAAATTAATTATGAAAAAAATCTACACTCTATTAGGTGCTGCTTTAATTTCGGGTGGTGCAATTGCGCAATCTCCTTACGCTGTGACGGGACAATATCAGTTCGGTACTGCAGAATTTAAACACGCATCGAATGGTATTACGTTTTACGATAACCGTAGTGCTGTAAATCAAAATCAAGATCGAATTGACTTTTACACTGAAAACTGGGATGCTGGTTTCAATGGTTGGGTAGCGGCAATCCAAAATGGTGCCGTTGGTTTTCAAGTAACAAATGTAGGTCATGCCAATGATGCAGGTTCAACTTTTGTTATTCCTGATTTATTAACGTCAACACCAGCTAACTGGATTTTATTGGATTCCGATTCAGATGGACAAGTTTCACCATCTCAAGAAGATGCAACTTTAACATCTCCAGTTATTGATTTAACTACAGGTGGATTACCTGTTGCTGGTCCTTACCAATTAAAATTAGAGTGGGAACAATTCTACGCAGGTTGGGCAGCTGATACTTTATTTGTTGCGGTATCTGATGACGGTGGTGCAACTTGGGATGAAGTGGAAGTAATGAATAACAGTGTTGGTCGCGAAGGTCGTCCAAATCCGGAAATCGTTGCGGTTAACATTTCTTCTTATATCGTTGATCCAACTAACGTAAGAATTAGATTCCGTTGGACAGGCTTTTGGGATTACGGCTGGCAATTTGACAACGTAACAATCTCTGAACTTCCTGATAACGACATGACAATTTTAAGCACTTTCAGAGGTGACTTAATTAACTCACTTATGTACTCTCAAGTGCCAATTGGACATGAAGTTCCTTTTGTTATAGGGGCAGATGTTAGAAATATTGGTTTCGTTGATCAAACTAACATTGCTTTACAGTGGGAAATTTTTGATCCTGCAATGGTTTCAATGGGAAGCGGATCATCTGTTTCTACAATTGCGAATTTAACGTATGGTCAAAATGATACTATTTGGATTCCAACTACAATCACTCCTTCTGCATTAGGGAACTATACAATTGAGTTTACAGTGATTGCTACAAACCTAGATGATGTGCCTGCAAACAATAATATAACCGATGATTATTTCTGGTTGACAGATTATACTTACGCTGCTGATTATGGAACTTCAAATTCAGCCATCTTTAATTATGGTGGAAACAATAATGGTCCAATGTCTGTAGGAAATATCTATAATATCGAAGCAAATGGAGTAATTGGTGGCGTTGATATTGGTCTTGATGGATTTGCGGCGTTGGTATTAGACGAATTGATTTATGGCGCAATTTACAAATGGGACGGCGCTGCATGGGTTTTCGAAGATCAAACAGACGACTATACAACTGTTGCAGGTGACGAAGGAACAGTTATTCGTTTATTCTTCAATTCGCCTATTTCAAGCGTTGTTTCTGGCGATCAAGTTTTAGTTGTTGCTGGACACTATGGTGGAACATCTCCTGATGGCCCTGCTGGATTTGATATGGCTGGTCGTGTTGCGTTAGGTTCCGTTCAAGGTAGTGATGAAACAGGTGCTATACTTTCTTTAACTGACCCTTCTGCTCCTATTGTGCGTGCTTTAATGATCGACTTTTCAGGAACAGAAGAAATTGTTGAAGACTTAACTAAGTTTGAAATTTATCCAAACCCTGCTGTTGATGCAATTAATATCAGTTTAACATTGGTAAAATCAACCGGAACAGTAATCAACGTTCTTGACATTACAGGTAAAGTTATTAAAACCGTAAATGTTGGTGAAGTAAATGGAGACAAAAACCTCTCTATTTCTATAGACGAAATGTCTGCTGGTATTTACTTTATTGAACTTGTAAATGCTGATGGCAAACAAATGAAAAAATTCGTGAAAAAATAATTTACGTAATTATATTATAAAAAACGCCTTCCCTATGGGAGGGCGTTTTTTTTTCGTCGTTTTTTCTTTGTTCCAGAATTTAGATTTGTCTTTGTTCAAATAATACCGATAAGGTATCTGTATTCGTCCAATGTCAAAATGGATATTGAACTCAAACAGCTAATACCTGTCTGCCTTACGGGCAGTCAGGCAGGTATCGGCATTTACATTACTAAGTCCAAATTGTCCTTGAGCCACCGC
>Ga0163144_10014228_pt1 | contig 16545 bp, 18 predicted proteins | sample OliLak19BULKMAT1_FD_123175 | JGI IMG/M metagenome (GOLD analysis project Ga0163144, IMG submission 123175) | Freshwater microbial mat bacterial communities from Lake Vanda, McMurdo Dry Valleys, Antarctica - Oligotrophic Lake LV.19.BULKMAT1 | ecosystem: Environmental > Aquatic > Freshwater >... | reverse complement strand
AGTTCTCCAAGCCACGCCGCGCGTGGCTGCGTCCGCCGTCCGCCCCGCTCAACATGGCGCCCTCGGCTGATGCCCCCCACGAAAACTCGCTGGAAACACGAGAAATCAATTCCTCACAGCTGGTCGCATTCCATTGGTGTTCACCCCACAGCCGGAAGGTGGCTATACTGTTACCTCGCCGGTGTTGCCGGAATTGCTCACGGAAGGCGACACCTTGGAAGAAGCCCATGCCAATGTCCGCGACGCATTTGACGCGGTTGCCGAATTGTACGCGGAGCAAGGGCGTTCCTTGCCTGGGAGCATTTCCCTGCCCGCGGCTGCCGAAGTGGTTTGGTCCGATGTTCTAGTGGGGAGCCCATGACCTACCGCGACTTTTCGCGCGAACCTCTCGATCCGCGGCCCCGTCCTCCCCGGCATGAGAGCGGACATGCCCAAAGTGATTGTGGAACGTCCTCGCTATGGCCACTGGATGCGTGGTCCGGGCAAGGGCTACAAGCGCGCAACGCAGCGCATTGGCTGGGACGAACAGCCGCGCCGCGAAAGTCTGCGCCAGGTCATCTCGGGCCAACGCAAGCACTTCAGCGAGCGTCTTGGCCCGTTGGTGCGCCTCTTGCAACATCGCATCGGCCGACTTTGGAGCGAGGTCGAGGCCGAGATCTGCGCCAATCTGAGTCGAGACAACGTCATCCAGGATCATGTTCGCGACCACCTGGCCGAGATGGTGGTCACGCAGGTCACCCTTGAAAAAGGCAGGCCGTTCCACGCGTCCGGCTATCGCATCGGGCAGCCGGTGCGAGCGGGCGGCTCTTGGTTTGCCCGCTTCTATGTGTGCCCGCGTACGGGCAAGCTGAATAATTCGCCCCAGGTTTCCAAAAGAGAATGGCTCGCGACCCAAAAGGCCCTACGCGCGCCGGTGCGTCTCTTTCCCTTCGACCACAATCACGCATGGATGCTGCGCGCGGGCGTTTGGATGCTCGCCACGTTCGACCCCATTTGCGTCCGCGACCTCTCGCCGCTCCCCTTGGTCCAACCCCGCTTCCCAGACGCCCATCTCGATAAACCAATCACCCGCGCCGAAGCCCTGCACCATTACGGCCGAGCAATCCACATTACAAATCTCCGACCGGCGACGCGCATCGAAATTCAGCGCTACTGCAAATGAGGTCGCAAATCGGATGCAATACTCCCCAACGCCGCGCGCCAATGGTACAATTCGCATGGTGTGAATCACGGCGACCAGGATGGCCAGCAACCAATTCCTTGACCAGGCCGACACATACTTGGTGAAAACAACGATGCGGTTGGGTCTGCTTGCGGACATCCACGAGGAAGTTGAACTGCTGCGGCGAGCGGTCGATGCGCTCACATCGCAGGGCGTGTCGCAGTTCGTGGTGTTGGGAGACATCTTCGACACCGGTAAGTCGATCGACGCGACGGTGGCTGCACTTTCGCAGTTAAATTCGGTGGGCGTTTGGGGAAATCATGACTTCGGCTTGTGCCGTGACGTCTCCGAAGAAACCCGCAGGCGGTACTCCCCTGAGGTGCTGGACTACTTCGCCCGATTGGAACCGTGGATCGAGTTGGGCGCCAGCCGATTCCAACACATTGAACCGTTCCTTGACTCGGAGCAGTTGGAAGACTTGTGGTCGTATGGCGGCGACAGCTGCCTGGACCCCGCTCTTAGCTTCAAGGCGTGCCGCCACTCCCGAATTTTCATGGGGCACCTTCATCGCTGGAGCCTAATGACGCCGCGCTCAGTGGTATCTTGGTCGGAGCGAGAACCGCTGCGGATGGCGCCCGATGAGCGTTACTTGGTGGTAGTCCACGCGGTCCAGCAGGGCTGGTGCGCTTGGTACGACTACGAAGAGGACGTCCTATGTCGGATTCAAGTCGCTTAGACTTCAAGAAAGAAAAGTGCAGTCATGTATTCTTGCAATCCTCGATGTGTTGTCGTTGTTCTGCTGTCGGCATCATTGATTGCCGCCTGGGGCGAACTCGCCTCCCGCGCCTCGGCACAGGAAAAAAAGCCCGACGCTGCCGCGAAAATCGTGCTGCCCAAGGATCCCAAGGCGGTGGTTCTGAGTTACGACCCCGGGGCCGGCGGATTCATCCGCAAGGGCGCGCCGCCGTACCTTAAGATTCTCGCGGACGGCCAAGTGACCGTGACCAGCGTTTTCGATGGCTCCCAGAAGGAAGCGAAACTCACCTCCAAGCAACTTGAGGAATTGCTCCAGTTCGTCGTCAACGACAAGGGCTTCTTCAATGTGACCGCAGCCAAGATCGCCGCCGGTATCAAGGAAGCGGCCGGCAATGGCCCGTTCATCGCCGTCACCGGAGCGGGGATCGCGAAAATCACAGCCGAGGCCAATGGCAAGAAGCACGAAGCGAGTTACCGCGGCGCCGCGGCGTTTCTGCGTGTCTTCCCAAGGTCGAGGTTCTGGGCCAGTTCGTCGCCATTGAAAGACGTTTGACGGCGTTGGCGACGTCGGTGGCCAAGGGCAAGTGACTTCGCCGCTGCTAGAATTGCGGACCGGCTTGCCACGTTAATCGTTGACTAGGCATCCTGGAATCGCGAGAAAAGTCCTTGCCGAAATGCGCGCATGTAGCTACATTGTATTCACAGGGAGCACATGACCATGAAGACGCGCATTGTGCCGATCGGCAACTCACAGGGCATCCGCATTCCCAAGCCGCTGCTCGAACAGACTGGCCTTTCCGGCGAGGTCGAAATCAGCGCCGAGAACGACACCTTGTTGATTCGACCCGTCAAAAAGCCGCGGGCCGACTGGGCTAAGGCCTTCCAAGAAATGGCCGAGCGCGGCGACGACGCTCCGTTGGATGCGATGACGCCGAGTCTGTCCGAGTGGGACGAAGGCGAATGGCAATGGCGATAAACCGTTTCGAGGTATACCTGATCAATCTCGATCCGACCGTCGGGGCGGAGATCAAAAAAACAAGACCGTGCCTCGTCATATCCCCGGACGAGATGAATCACAATATCCGCACCGTAATCGTCGCGCCTTTGACGACCAAAGGAATGTCCTACCCCACGAGAATACCTTGTCGGTTCAAGGGTAAGGACGGACAACTCGTGCTCGACCAACTCCGAACCGTGGATGCGACCCGACTCATCAAGAAACTAGGAAAAATTGACGGCACGACGGCGTCGGTGGTGCTCGATGTGTTGCAAGAGATGTTCTCGCCGTGACCGAGGGCCGCATCGCGACTAATAAAAAGCAAAGCGGCGATAAATCGCCGCACTCCAAAATTGGCTACGCGGCCTTTGTGTAGGGCGGTTCGGCTTCGGGGTATTTGATGCGGGCGTGGAAGAGGGCGATTAGGGACTTGGTCAGGCTTTCCTCGATGATGTGCAGTTCGGTGAGCGTCAGGCCGCTTTCCTCGAATTGGCCGTCGAGGAGACGTTTCATCAACATATCGTGGACGAGTTTGCCCAGGCTGCCGGGCGTCGGACCGGCAAGGCTGCGGCTGGCGCTTTCGACGGCATCGGCGAGCATGAGCAGGCCGTTCTCGCGCGTCTGCGGCTTGGGTCCGGGGTAGCGGAAGCAGCTTTCCAAATCGGTCGAGCCGTTGCCCACGGACTCCTGTAGCCGCATCGCCTCGCGGTAGAAATACTCGACGAGAGTGGTGCCGTGGTGTTGCAGGATGAAATCGATGATGGGCCGAGGCAGCTTATATTGCTCGGCGAGGGCGACGCCGTCCTTGACGTGGCCGATGATGACAAGGGTGGAAAGGGCGGGTTCGAGTTCGTCGTGGCGGTTTTCGCCGGCCTGATTTTCGATGAAGTAGTGGGGCTTGAGCATCTTGCCGATGTCGTGGAAATAGCTGCCGACGCGGACCAGGAGTGGATTGGCGCCGATGGCCTCGGCCGCCGCCTCGACCAAAGTCGCGATGGTCATGGAATGCGTATATGTGCCCGGGGCGCGGCGAACCAATTCTTGCATGAGCGGATGCGAGCCGTCGGCGAGTTCCAGGAGGCTAATGTCCGTCACGAAACCGAAGCAGCGTTCGACGACGGGAAGCAAGCCCGTGAGCAAGAAGCCGGCGAGCGTTCCCCACAGGAAATGGCGAACGACATCGGCCAAGAGTAAACTCCAATTCTGCCCGGTGAGAAGCCCGGTCGCGATGGTCATGCTCGCATAGGCCAATCCCGCCCAGGCCGCGGTTTGCACGAGTTGTGTACGCGTTCGCACATGGCGTAAGAGCAGCACCGCCGCCGCGAGACCGCCCATCTGTTCGAGAATCCGCTCGACGCTCGAACCAACCACGACCGACATGCCGAAACAAAGGCTGAACGACATGAGCAACGCGAACTGCGGATTGTACGCCAGCGTAAGCACCATCGCGGAAATGATGAGCGGCAGAAAGACGGCATGCCAGGGCGCTCGATCCAGCAAGGCGCCGAAGATCAGCGTGAGCAGCGCCAGCACACAGACGCCGACGATCATGGGCAAACTTTGCGCCAGCGCCGCCTGGAATCGAGACACATAGAGCACGACGAGTGTCGAGAGCAGCGAGAAAATCAGAAATAGCGCGATGCCCCGCGCCCAGCGCGCCTGCGGCGTCATTTGCGAGATATTCGCCTGGTGTTCCTTCCAGAGAAGTTCCAGCTGGCGATCTTGGATCGGTTGACCGTGCGGAACGATCAGAAACCCACGCGCGTAATCTTCGACGACCGGGCGATCCGAAAAGCCCTCTTCTTGTTGGTTGGCGCGTTCGATCTCGTTAACGAGCGTGAAATCGATGCGGGCGCGGAGGTCGTGATCGTAGATCTGTCCTTCGCGATAAGAAAACGGAGGCCCCCACGCAAACGCCAGGAGCGTGATCATCAAGGTCGTGGCCCAGACGATCATGATGCGGATGAGCACCGGCTTCTGCATCAAGCGGCGCAGCATCGGCTCCTCATGGCGTGAGGAGCGCCGACGCCCGTTCCACTGATTTAGCCGGGGATTATTCTTGGCGGGGCCAAACATTTCGTTCGTCCTTGAACGTTTTGAACTAACGGGGATCTAGGAGGATTCCGTCGCGCGTCGCCGCCGCGGTTTGTCGCTTTCGTAGGCCTTCACGATCGCTTGCACCAGCGGATGCCGCACGATATCCGCCTCGCCCAGATAGACGACGGAAATGTGATCGATGCCTTCCAACCGGGCGACGGCGTCGGCCAAACCGCTACGCGTCTGCTTGGGCAGATCGCTTTGCGTGATGTCGCCGGTCACGATGATTTTCGATCCTTGTCCCATGCGGGTCAGGAACATTTTCATTTGCGGAATGGTGGCATTTTGCCCCTCGTCCAAAATGATCAGCGCCTGGTTGAGCGTTCGACCACGCATATAGGCCAGGGGTGCGATCTCGATAATGTCGTGCTCCAAGTAACGCTTGACCTGCTCCGGTTCGAGCATGTCGCCGAGGGCGTCAAGCAACGGCCTCAAGTACGGATGGATTTTCGCGGTCATGTCGCCAGGCAAGAAGCCCAGCCGTTCGCCCGCTTCCACGGCGGGCCGAACCAAAACCATCCGCTTCACCTGGCCCTGCCGCAACATTCCGACTGCCATGCCGACCGCGAGGTAGGTCTTTCCCGTCCCCGCCGGCCCGATGCAAAAGGTTAGTTCGTTGTCGCGCATGGCATGGATGTAGCGAGCCTGCCCATCCGTCCTAGCACGGACATAACGGTTTTTGTCCAATGCGGTCAAGTTCTGCGGGCTCTGGCGGTCGTCATTTTCCAAGACAACGGCCAATATCGTACGCACATTCTCCGATGTGAGATTGCCCTGACTGCGCAGAGACTGCCTGAGCTGCTGAAATACCCGGTCCGCCTGGTCCACCTGGTTTTCCTGGCCTTCGATATGGACCACTTCACCGCGCGCGATGATGCGCACGCCCAGCGCGTCGCGGATCATGCGCAGATGCTGGTCCCGGCTGCCGAACAGGAGCAGGGCTTCATCCCGGCCATCGAGGGTGAGGGTCACGGACGATTCGGCGTTCAGTTCGTTGTTCATGGTGTACTTCGTGTTGTTTCGCGTTGAGAATTTTGTCGCTAAGCCGCAAGCGGGGGGATCGTCTATTCTAGCGCGAGAACCAGAAGCAGCCAAATGCGACGGGGGCGGCGAAGAGCACGGCGTCGACCACGTCGAGGATGCCGCCGAAGCCGGGGACGGCCGTCGAGGCGTCCTTTTTCTGGCAATCGCGCTTCACCAACGACTCGGCCAGATCGCCTAACATGCCCGCCGCGCCGAGGAGGAGGCCAAAAATAATCTCGCACCCCAGACACCCCTTGAGCACCGGATACGGCCCCAGCCGATCCAGCGCGATGGCTGCCACGCAGGCCAGCGTCAAACCGCCCGCGGCGCCTTCCCAGGTCTTCTTGGGGCTGAGGATCGGCGTCATCGGATGCCGACCGATGAGCCGGCCGGTGAAGTACGCTCCCACGTCGCACATTTTCGGCACGAAGATGGTCATCGCCAAAGCGATGCTCGCCGCGCCTTCGGCGTCCACCGGGAAAAGCCAGCGTTGTTGGGCCAGGAACGACGGCAGCAGCCCCAGGTAAGCGATGATCCACAATGTATTCGCCATCCGTTCGACGCAACGGTTAGGCTCGCGAAACGTCGCCATCTCGACGACGAAGATAAGCAGGTTCAGCCCCGCGTAGACGCCGAGAATCCAAAGCCAAGGCGGCCCGCCGATCTGAGGCAAATGCCCCGCCCAGTTCGCGAAACCCAACAGAAGTATGCCGAGGTAGCACGTCGCCCGCTGCGGCGCCCTTTCTGGGCCGAGCAGGTTGATGAGTTCCAGGCAGCCGAGCAGACCCAGCCCGACCTGAAAGACGAACAGAAACGGATACCAGGGCGCCAGATGCTGATCGACGGCGAGCATGCCCACGGTCAGGAGAATCAGGATCGATCCCATCCAGAGACGCGTTCGCAACATGGTTTCGCGTCCCCTTAAATTATCTTGTCATCCTTCAGCCCGCCAAACCGGCGTTCGCGCTTCGCGTAGTCGTGCAGCGCGTCGTGCAAAAGCGGGATGTCGAACTCCGGCCAAAACTTCGGCGTCACCCATAGCTCGGCATAACTAATCTGCCAAAGCAGAAAGTTGCTCACGCGCATCTCCCCCGCCGTGCGAATGAGCAAGTCCGGCTCGGGCATGCCGGCCGTGTAAAGAGCGTCATTGACGGAGACCTCGTCGATGTCTTCGGGATCGATCCGCCCCGCCTTCGCCTCGCGCGCCAGCTGTCGAACCGCGTCGACCAACTCCGTTCGGCCGCTGTAGTTGATCGCCAGGCAAAGCGTCATGCCCGTATTGTTCTTGCTGACGCGGATGTTCTCGTCGATCTCGGCGATCACCTCGGGCGGCAGTTCCTTGCGCCGGCCGATCATGGCGAAGCGGATGTTCTGCTCCATGATCTCGACCCGCTCCGCAATGAGATACTGGTGCAGGAGCGCCATCAGAAAATCGAGTTCATGCTGCGGCCTTTTCCAGTTCTCGGTGCTCAGGCAGTAGAGAGTGAGTTGCCCGATCCCCAGCCGGCAGCATTCCTCGATGGTGTTGCGCACGCTGTCGACGCCGCGGCGATGCCCTTCGACGCGCGGCAACCCGCGCTGCCTCGCCCACCTTCCGTTGCCGTCCATGATGACGGCGACATGCGCCGGCAGCCGGGCAGGATCCAAACCCGCGGCGGCGAGACGTTCCAGAATGTCAGGAGTGAGGAGGGGCACAGGTCACCGTGTCGTTTCTATTTTGAAATCCCCCATCTCGCGCTGGCTTGCATGCCGCGGCGCGGGGCTTTGGGGGATTATATGCGTCCATTCGGAATCTGCGCCATTTGAAATCTTTCGGGACGAATAGCCAAGAACGCGAACCGCTTGCATGGCGCTTCGGGCGTTCGGTATCATGATAGAAATGGAGGAAATCGTAATGGTTGAAAGGATCGGACTGGATGACGCCCTGGATGTCGCCGAGCAACTTGACCCCGAAACGCAAGCCGAGTTGATCGCGGTCTTGACCGGCCGTCTTGCCGAACGAGGCCGATAACGCGTGGCGGCCGATGTGGCGGAAGCGCGCCGCGAGTTCGCCGCCGGTCAGGGTGACCGGCGGAGGCGGCGGCAAGATCGGCGCGTACGCAGTCACCGCACGCTGCCGGGCGGACCTTGGAAGGGGCTCTTGTCCACACGGGTGCAAACCACACCCATCGGCGCGGGGCCTTCATCGGGTGGCCGTCCTCCCCGCGGACCGCGGTTGCTATGGTGCAAATATCCCCAGCGGGAGCCAACGGCCACAAGCTCGAAAGATACGATCTTCTCTTCCTTCAGGGCATAAACGATGCGGCCCCGAAGTTTCGCGTCATATCCGGTCGGCCCATCTCTGCGATGAGACGCGAGCGTTTCGCCCTGGAGAAGGACTGTCGCCAATCCGTCCTTGACTTCGAGAACCTGAGCGCTGATCTTGGCCTTCTTTAGGTCTTCTTCCGCTTCAAACCCCCTCGAATACCCGTGAACATTGTCGACCAGCCACACACGAGCAATTCGCGACGCAAGGATTTGGGGAATTTCATAGCGCGATCCCACTGCCCAGTTGGAAGGCAGCAATGCGAGAGCTTCTTTTTTGCTCAATTCCACATACTTTTGGCCCCAATCGTTGCGATAGGAAAGGTCGTCCCAATGAGTCTTCTCCTTCGATTTCAGGGAAGCTCGCGGCAGGTCGCGGGAGGTAATTCGCAACACCATCCCCGCGGGCGCGGCGGGAATTGCGATCTTGGGAAGGGCAAAATCCATCGGCAGGAGGCGCTGTTCAAGGGTTAGCTTTTCCCACGTCGCGAGGGCTTCTTTCATCATCGCCGCCACATGTTGAGGCTTATGAATGCTCCGGTCTCCCCCATTAACCATCGCCCCGAGCGTCCTCCCACTCGGAGTGACCGCATAGAAGCCCTGTCCGATCTTTTTCTCTTTCGCAAGGCTGGCGTCTCGGAGGACCTTTCTGAGCAAATCCATGCCCGATTCCGTACGGCCTTGGAAGTTGTAATCGATGTTTTCCGCCGCGGGAATGAACTCCGCCGCCAGCGCTTGCACCGTCGGGTCGGACCAGGCCAACTGCCTGTTCGTCACACCGTTGCCTCAGCAGTCATTGAGTGGATGGCCGTTCATGGCCCAAACGAGGATGGGCTTGTTTTTCATTTGAGCCTCCCCGAGCGCTTCAGTCCAACTTCGACGCCAGGGAATCTTCTGCCAACGCAATTCATCGGCAGTCGGGAGGATGAAGTCACGCCACTCTGAGTAGGTGTCTTCCGTCAGGTCAATGGATGTCGGCGGGATCGGTCTTTTTTGAGCGAAGAGTTCGGCCGTAGTAGGCACGGTACTTCCGATAGTTGCTATGATCACCAACCCACCACAGATCCCGAGCAGGCTTTTCATGGTCTTCTCCTAATTGTCGCGTCAGGTTTCGACCGCGCATCGATCGTTTCTTCGATGATATTCATGGCGACTCCTCTCGCGATCCATCATAGCCGGGTTGGCGAGTGTCAGGAATGGTTTCCAGCGGGAAGCGATAACGAACACCAACATGCGCGACTGCGGTGGGGCAGGCGCGGGGCTTTGGGGATTATATGCGGCGCATTCGGAATCTGCGCCACCCGATATTGTTTCAGGACAGGTGGCAAGCGAAAGCAGGCGTGAACAGGCGAAAGCAGGCGTGAACAGGTTGCTCGGCGCTCCGGGCGTTCGATATCATGATCGAAATGGAGGATATCGCGATGGTTGAGAGGATCGGATTGGATGACGCCTTGGATGTCGCCGAGCAGCTTGACCCCGAAACGCAAGCCGAGTTGATTGCCGTCCTAACCCGCCGTCTTGCCGAACGAGGCCGACAACGCGTGGCGGCCGATGTGGCGGAAGCGCAACGCGAGTTCGCCGCCGGGCAGTGTAAACTCATGACGGCCGCGGAAATCGTGCGTGAGGCGAAGACATGAAGCGAGACTTGTTACGCTCGATGGGAACGCACAATCAAGAATTTCCTGCCAGCCTTTGTGCCCTACCGCGCGAACCTTCGGAACTGGTTGTGGCAACTAGCATGATCAAGCCGGCTAACGGGGAAGTTCACTCGCGGGCTGAGCTCTTGTGAACTTCAATTCAACGAAAGCGTGATGTCCGTCCCGTCGGGTGCAACGCTTTTTCAAATAGCTTGCCACCCGGCGTCTTGAACTCCGTCAACTATTATCGCGCCGTATTCTACGTCAGTATACCGAAACGCGCTTGCTTTGGTCGAATTCGATTACCCCGCGGCGTTCCACGAAGAAGTGGGCCCGCTCGCCTGCCATCCCGTTGGTTACATAGCCGAAGTCCCCGCCTATATTGGTCCCATCTGCCAAGCGCCCGACCACAACGAAATGGTCATCGCTGCCAATCCTGAACGGCGCTGTGACATCAATCCCATCCGGGACATCCTCAAAACGAATGGCCTCCTGGCTAATGGTGATTCGCAACTGCGCGATCGGTTGCCCCGAGCGATTCTCAACGACCAAATAATTCCGGCGCTTCTGGAACCGTTCCCAGGCTGCCCAGAACAGGATGGTGCCGACGGCAACCAAGAGAATGACTGCCACAACACGTTTCTTCATCGTAATCCTTCCTGCCAGAGGGCAGAAACGGGGACGCAGCTCGTTGATAACTCAAACAGCGACCAGACCCCGACTGGCACCCACTCCCACAGGGCCGGCCGCCGAATCGGTTGCACCGGGCACATCCTTTGCGAAGATTGAACCCGGTCACTGAGGGTTCCCGCTTTGTTGTCGAGCAATGCCGGTCCGTCGGCCATGCGTGACTCCATTCTAAAAGTGATTCAGCGCACGTTGCTGGTCGGCGACGTTGCCCTCAACCGCGTAGATCACAATCATGGTGTCCAGATAGTACAGCACTCATGATCCCTCCGACGATCCGCGCCGCGCGGCGCCCATCTCCCGATCCCGTTCATCGTCCTCAGCCAAGCGAGCGTCGTCCTCGGCGCTCAAGTCTTCCGCTGATCGCCCCAGAAAGCCGCGGGAGCGCTGCTCGGCCGCGATCTCACGGATTACTTGCGCCAGGCCTCGCCGCGGACCAGTCGGCGCGGAGGCACGAATTGTCACCCGGACAGGACCGGGCGAAAGCCGAGGCTGATGTGTCAGTTGCAGCTGACCGTTCGAGTCGAGCGTGGCATCGATCGTTTCTTCGATGACATTCATGGCAAGTCCTCCATCCATCCATCATAGCCGGGATGGCGAGCCGAAGAGTCCCTTTCCCGCACCACAAACCAACTCACTTCACCATAATCGTCTGCTCCCGATCCGGCCCAATCGACACGATGGACACCGGCAACTCGATCAATTCCGCAAGGCGATCCATGTAGCGGCGGGCGGCGGGTGGTAGTTTCTTCAGTTCGCGGATGGCGGAGATGTCGGTTTGCCAGCCGGGGAGGGTTTCGTAGATCGGTTTGCAGCGTTCCAGAAGGAAGGCGTCGCCGGGGAAGACGTCGGTTTTTTGGCCGTCCATTTCGTAGGCGGTGCAGATCTTCAACTCGGAGACGACGCTGAGGACATCGAGCAACATGAGGGCCAATTCGTCGACGCCGCCTAACCGCGCCGAGTGGCGGACGGCGACGGTGTCGAACCAGCCGCAACGGCGCGGCCGACCGGTGACGGTGCCATATTCGCGGCCCGTCTTGCGGATCTTCTCGCCGAGACCTTCGGGGCCGTCGTCAAGTTCGGTGGGGAATGGTCCCCGGCCGACGCGGGTCGTGTAGGCCTTGATGATGCCGATGATGCGCGTCAGATTTCGGGCGGGTACGCCGGAGCCGCTCCAAACGCCGGTCGTGGAGCTATTGGAACTGGTCACGTAAGGATAGGTGCCATGGTCGACGTCGAGCAAACTACCCTGGGCCGCCTCGAAGAGCAGGCGTTTGCCGTCTTTGAGTGCGCGATGCAATACGTCCGCGGTATCGCAGACGTGCGATTTCATTTGTTGGGCGTAGCCGAGGTATTCGTCGCACAGGGCCTTGGGCTCAAAGGCGCGCGCGTCAGGAGAAAGGGCTTTGAGGATGGCGTTTTTGCGCGGGAGGATGGAGCGAAGGCGTTCGAGAAAATGCTCGGGGTGGAGCATTTCGCCGACGCGGATGCCCTGAGCGCGATTGACCTTGTCCATGTAGCAGGGGCCGATGCCGCGGCCGGTGGTGCCGATGGCCTGGTCGCCGCCGTTGCCCTGTTCGCAAAGGCGTTCCTCCTCGACATGGTAGGGGAAGATGAGATGGGCATGATTGCTGAGTAGGAGGTTGTCGCCGATGGGGATGCCGGCTTGCCGCAGTTGGGCGGTTTCCTCGAGGAACTTGACCGGATTGACGACGACGCCGTTGCCGATGACGGCGGTCATGTTGGGGCTGAGGATGCCGGTGGGCAGAAGCGAGAGTTTGTAGGTTTTGCCGTCGCGGACGACGGTGTGGCCGGCGTTGGCGCCTCCGTTGTAGCGAACGACGAAGTCGTGCTCGGCGGTGAGGATGTCGACGATTTTGCCTTTGGCCTCGTCGCCCCACTGAAGGCCGACGACACAGGTAGAGGCCATGCGGAACCCCAAGTTGGCATGAGGAAGGAACCGAAAAGTCGAACGGCCCGGCGCGATCAAGCGCGGCCGATTCGACCAAGAAAAAGCCCGTGCCTGCCAAGGGGCGTCGGGCCTCGCGGGACGACCGACAAAGTCATCCAAAAATAGAGGGTAGCGTTCGGCACCGTCATTCGTCAAGATATACAGGAATGCGTGCAAAACAACCCGCGCCGGGTTATGATGCACTTTGCACGCACGGCGTCTCGGGCGAGCCAGAAGCGTCAGCGCGGCGAGCCAGAAGCGTCAGCGCCTGGAGTCCGCGTCGGGTTTACCAAGACATTTCGAGAGAATAGTGGACGAAGAAAAAGCCGTCCTCACCGGGAGATACTTTCATGCGTTGGATCGGTTCGCTCGTTCTGGGTTTGCTATTGGTATCGGCGTCGCAGGCGCAGGATTTGGAGTTCGGAGGCAGAAAGACCTCGGAATGGCTCAAGCTGTTGAAGGAAGGCAAAGAGGTAAAGCTGCGTCGGGGTTCGTTGATCGCCTTGGAGGTAATCGGCGCCCGCAAGGGCGTGGTCGACGGCGTCATTGCCGCCGCCGCCTCCGATTCCGATGAAGCGGTAAGGCGGGAAGCGACGTTAGTGCTGGGCCGGATGGGCGTCGATGCCAAGTCCGCCATTCCGGTACTGGGGGAGATGCTCGCCAAGGACAAGGCGGACAAGGTGCGTGAGGCGGCCGCGATGGCATTGGGAGGACGCTTGTCGGAGTTGGCCAAGTCGCAGGTGCTGGTTTTGGGGCGGGCCCTCAAGGATTCCTACGGCCCGACGCGAACCGCCGCCGCGGAAACGCTCAAGAATTTTCGCCAGGACGCTTTGGAGGCAACGCCGCATCTGGTCGAGTTGGTCCGCGATGCCAAGAGTGAGGACATTGCCCGCCGCTACGCGATTGTCGCGTTGAGCCGACTCTCGGGCCTGAACGGCAATCAGCAGGACGATGTCGTCGCGGCCCTGACGCTTGTCGCCAAGGACGAGTCGGCGACTTTGGGTGTTCGCGAATCGGCCTTGGAGGGCCTGGGGCATCTGAAACTGGAAAAGTCGATCGCCGGTCTCGTCGTCGGTTTGGAATCGAAGGAACCGGACTTGCGCCGCACCGCCAGTCGCGGCTTGGTGCAACTGAAGGAAAAGGCCAAGGACGCATGGACGGCCGTCGAAAAAGCAGCGGCCGACTCGGATGCGGGTGTCCGGAGCCAAGTGATCCTGGTGTGCGGCAACATTGGGAAGGGAAAGACGGCTGCCGTCAAGGTGTTGATCCAAGCGGCGGAAAAGGACGGCAATCTGGAAAACCGCCTGTCCGCCATCCGCGCGCTCGGCGACCTGGGCGCGGCAGCTTCCGACGCCGTTCCCCTGCTCAAGAACCTATCGACCAGCGACGTGCGCGCCAGCATCCGCGACGCCGCCAGCCAAGCCGCAAAGAAAATCGGCGGCGCGTAACACTCCCTTCCGGCTCATGAGGATTGAAATCTGTCATGATCGAGAATGAGAATCCACTGGACGACGTTCGCTTTGTCGAGGTGTTTCGCGCCCGGGACACGCCGCATGCGCTCATGCTGAAGCATCTTCTCGAAGACCATGACATACCGGTCATGGTCGAGGGCGAATTGCTTCAGGGGGTCGTGGGTGAACTGCCGATGGGTTGGGCGACCAGTCCGCGCCTGCTTGTCGACGAATTGCAGGAAGAAACGGCTCGTGAGTTGATCCGACGCCACGAGGTACGCGAGATTGCGCGTGGCAAAACGGAAACTCTACAAGGGGAGGGCGAAGACGATGAAGACCGGTGCCTTTCGTGCGGGGCGCCCATGAAGGAAGAGGACCAAAATTGCTCCTCGTGCGGCTGGAGTTACCAGGCGTAAAAAAAATGCCGCCGCGTGAAGAATTCAAGTTCGCAATGGGGATTAGGTTCGTCTTGTTCATGTAATGCGTTAGCCCGCCTTGCCTTGCCATGGGAGGGGTTCCGAGATGGTCACAAGTCGCTCTTACGGTTGGATTTGTCTCGCTAGTGCGTTGTTCTTGCTGCCCGCTGCGGCCTGGAGCCAAGAAACGGACGAGGCGTATCGCGCCCGGGTTTTGTCCTTCAGCAAGAAGGTGGATGCCCTGATTTACGCCCGGCAAAAAGAGGCGGGCGTGAAGCCGGCCGAGCCTGCGGGGCACGGCACCTTCTTCCGCCGCGTGAACATCGATCTCGTGGGCCGGATCCCCGAACTGACCGATATTGACGATTATCTCAGCGACGACAGCGCCGACAAACGCTGGACCTGGGTGGAACGCATGCTGGCCAACCCACGTTACGCCCCGCATTTGGCCGCCGTTTTTCGCGCTCAGATCCTCGGCTCCCTCAATCAAATGACCATCGGTTTCCAGCCCGGATTCGAGTCGTTTCTGCAGGAACGTTTCGCGAAGGAAGTCGGTTATGACAAGATCGTGCATGAAATCCTGACGACGGGCAACACGATGGTCGCCCCCCGCTTCGGCGGCGGCGTTGCCGGCGGCGCGCCGTCCAATCCGGCGGCATTCTTTTTCGCCAACGAGAACAAGCCCGAGAACTTGGCCGCCGCGACGACGCGGGTCTTTCTTGGCGTAAAGCTCGAATGCGCGCAGTGCCATGCGCACCCGTTCGCCAAATGGACGCGGGATCAGTTCTGGGAGTTTGCCGCTTTCTACAGCGGCCGAAGCCGGTTCGCGCCTCGACCCGTCGTCGCTCCCGGTAAGGTCGCGGCTCTCCCCAAGGCCGGCGAGATCGAAATCCCCGGCACCAAGAAAATCGTGAAGGCGAAGTTCCTTGACGGCGTCGTTCCGCCGATGGGCGAAGGCGCCGAACCTCAGAATATGCTCGCCGACTGGGTGGTCTCGCCCAAGAATCCCTACTTCGCCAAGGCGACGGTCGACTTTGTTTGGTCCAGTTTTTTCGGCGTGAGCATTTTGGAGCCGATCCTTGAGCCCAGCGAAGACAGCCCGATCACGCATCCCGAGTTGCTTGACATGCTCGCCAAGGAATTCGTGGAGAGCAAGTACAACGTCACGCACCTGATCCGCATTCTCGTTCATACCGAAGCGTATCAGCGAGCCAGCGGCGGGAAGGAAAAGTTGGCGCGCGAGGATTATGACTTGTTCGTGCGAATGCCCGTGCGCGGCATGACGCCCGAGCAACTCTTCGACAGCGTGGCCGAAGCGACCGCGATGAAGCCCGCCACCGGCCCGGCGAGCATGATGGTGCCGATGGGGTTTGGCGTTCCGCCCAATTCACGGGCGGAGTTCCTCACGAAATTCGTGAGCCAAGATCGACGCCACGAGACCCAAACGTCGATCCTGCAGGCGCTCTATCTGATGAACGGCAAGTTCCTCAACGAACGCCTCGATCCGACCAAGAATCCGGCGCTCGAACGCCTTCTGATTCAACCCACCGACAACGCGAAAAAAATCCGCTCTCTTTATATGATGGTTCTCTCGCGCCAACCCCGCGCCGAGGAACTGACGCGATTAACGAACTATGTCGATGCGGGCGGGCCCACGAAAGACGCCGGCAAAGCGCTGACCGACGTCTACTGGGCGCTCCTCAACAGCGGCGAGTTCATGCTGAATCATTGACCCCTGCGAGTTAGCACGACGCGCGAGCGAGTGAATTCTTCTTTCGGGTTAGCACGAAGCGCGAGCGAGTGAATTCACTCGCTCGCGCTTCGTGCTAACCCGCGTTTCAATCGGGCTCCGGCGGCATCATCTGCATGTCCGCGGCGGTTTGGTTGGCGTCGACGCTGAAGGGACTCTTAATCGGCAGCCGGAGCGTGAATTTGCTGCCCACTCCCGGTTGCGACTGAATGACGATGTCGCCTCCATGTTCGCGCAAGATCTTTCGCGACACGGGCAGGCCCAATCCCGTCCCCTTGGAACCCTTGGAGCTGACGAAGGGGCGGAAGATGTCT
>Ga0163144_10014226_pt1 | contig 16546 bp, 14 predicted proteins | sample OliLak19BULKMAT1_FD_123175 | JGI IMG/M metagenome (GOLD analysis project Ga0163144, IMG submission 123175) | Freshwater microbial mat bacterial communities from Lake Vanda, McMurdo Dry Valleys, Antarctica - Oligotrophic Lake LV.19.BULKMAT1 | ecosystem: Environmental > Aquatic > Freshwater >... | reverse complement strand
GTTCCACCAGCACCTCCGCTGGAATCGCGCGCCCGTTGACGATTGACTCCGTCTCCATGCCGCGCAGCCTGGCGATCCGCGACCTCCGTGTCCAGCAGATTCACATGCGGGGAATGGGAAGGTTCGAGGTAGAGGGGGCTCACCTGCCACCAGAAGCCCGTCGAATCGATGAACGTGATCCGGTCCTCGAACTCCTCCAGCCAATCGGACCATTGGCCGCCTGCGGGCGCGATGCCCGGATGGACGTAGCGCCCGAGGCACCGGAGGGCGCGCGCTTGGTCCTCGCCCTCGCCGGTCTCGGCGAGCGTGACCCACCGAGCGAGGCTCGCCGGCTCGGCGTTGGGCGTGCCGAGGGCCATGGCATCGCGGTCGACGTCGAAGAGGCGCCCGTACTTCTTGGACGTCGGCATGCCGGGCTTGCCAGCGTAGAGGTAGTCAAGGTACTCGGCAACGAAGGCCGCGGCCCCTTCGAACGTCGGCGTGTAGGACTCGCGCAGCTCGGGCACCAGGCTCCCGGGGAGGTGCTCCTCGACGCCCCGCAGGTAGGTGTCTCGGCCCAGCCAAGTGTAAACCTCGAAGTTGGCGCGCGTGTCGCAGACGAACGGCACGGTCTGGCTATCGCGGTGGAGGTTCATGTAGTAGAGCGCGTTCACGAACGTGTCCGCGGCGCCGCCCGTCATGCGCTCGGGATCGATCGAGTAGCCCCAGTAGAGGTACCGGCCCTGGCGCGCGATCGCGAGGCTGCCGAGGGCCTTGGCGGAACATCCCTCCGCGAGGTTCTCGAAGCCTGGCACGTCCGTGAAGAAGCCCTCGTGGGAGACGAGGGTGGGGTTCGAGACCTCCGGGCTATCGACCTCGAACTTCGCGATGGGGTAGGTCTCCGGAACGCCCTTGGGGTAGAGCGGCGACGTGAAGCCCTCGTAGCGTTGCGGCCGGTCCGCCTCCTCCCACTCGAACGTCGGGGTCAGGGGATGCTGGAATACAGGGTGTGTGAGGGCCAACCCGTGGCCCCGGTGATCCATGCAGATTCATATGTAGCCCGACGACATCGCGAGGCCGTGCGCCTCGATGAGTTGAGTCCCGAGGAAGCCGACGGCGATGATGGGAGACGTGGTCCTCGGGAAGGCGCTGACACCGACGCGTTCGCCCTGTCCGAAGGGCTTCGAATCGGCGACGACGACGTCATGCGCGTCGCAGGCTTCGAGTGTGGCGGCGGCATAGGTCGTGAGCTCCGGCCGGAAGCCCTCGCTCTCGAGGAAGGCCTTGATGCGCTCGGCGCGCTTGTCGACTTGGTCGACGACGACAAAGATCGACAGGAGCTCCACCTCCCCCACCAGCCGCAGCTCTATGGGCGGAAGGCACTGCAGCGCGTCGCACACCGTCAGGCTGAGGGCTTGCGCTGAAAAGAAAAGCGAGAACGGTCAGCAGCGGCCGACGGAAGAGCCGGCTATGGCGGTGTGATTTCAAATGGGACTCCATGAGCATGGGCTCCACTCACGATACTGCGCGCTGACGCAGCCCCGGATGGATCTTGAGTCAAGGCGCCACTGAGCCCCGTGTGACCCCGTGTGACCCAGGTGACCCAGGTGACCCAGGTGACCCAGGTGACCCTGCCCGGCCAGCCACCGAAACGAATACCGACGTCCAGAATTAGCAGTTTGGAGTACTTATCCGTATCCGTCCTGTTGACCGATGCGATCGACAGATGCGGTGCGCTGTTCGCCCGTGAAGACGCCAGCGTGTCGGCCTGGGCCGTGGTGGAACCGGTGCCGGTCGACCATCCGCCCGTCGACAGCTCTGCGCTAGGCTCTTGGGGGCCACCCGCCGCCGACCATTTCATCGCCGCCGATGGCGGCTGCCACCGACCCGACCTGGCGAGCTGACCCATGCCTCTGCCCATCGAAGACTACGCCATGATCGGCGACGGCCACACCGCCGCGTTGGTGGGCCGCGATGGGTCGATCGATTGGCTGTGCCTGCCCCGTTTCGACTCCGGCGCGTGTTTTGCAGCCCTGCTGGGCAGTCCCGATCACGGGCGCTGGGCGATCGCGCCGCGCGATGAAGTGCTCGCGGTGCGTCGCCGCTACCGCGAAGGCACCTTGATCCTGGAAACCGACTTCGAGACCGCGTCGGGCGCCGTGCGCGTGATCGACTGCATGCCGCTGTCCAACGAGCGCTGGGATGTGCTGCGCATCGTCGTGGGTCTAAAGGGCCGCGTGCCCATGTGCATGGAGCTCGTCATTCGTTTCGATTACGGGTCCATCGTCCCCTGGGTGACCCAGCGCGACGGCACGTTGTTTGCGACCGCCGGTCCGGACACGATCGAGCTGCACACGCCGGTCCACACGCATGGTGAGCATATGACCTCGCGGGCCGACTTCGAGGTCGGCGCCGGTGAACGAGCGCCCTTCTTGCTGAACTACCGGCCGTCGCATGAGCCGGCGCAGCAGGCCATCGACGCCGAACTCACGCTGGCCCAGACCGAGCGCCATTGGCTGGCCTGGTCACAGCGTTGCTGTTTTGAGGGGCGCTGGCAGGCGCCGGTCATGCGCTCGCTGCTGACGCTGAAGGCCCTGATCTACCAGCCCACCGGCGGCATCGTCGCAGCGCCCACCACCTCGCTGCCCGAGCAGCCGGGCGGAGTGCGCAATTGGGACTACCGCTACTGCTGGCTGCGCGATGCGACCTTCACGCTCAACGCCTTGCTGCTCGCCGGGTACACCGAGGAGGCGCTGGCCCTTCAGCTACCTGTACCCCCGGTATAGTATACGCTTCAGACATGGCAAGTGCAATACAGAGCTCGCTCAAAGTCGCTCTGACAGGATTTCTAGTCCATGGGCTCGCCTCTTGCTCGAGCGTCTTCAAGCTCGACTTGCCCCTCGACCACCCTGCGCGCCCGGAGTGCGCTTCCTCAGGAGCGCTCAACATGCCCGACCCCTTCAAGGTCCTGTCGACGTCCCAGCCCATAACTCCGATGGACGACTCAATGGAGATGGGGCAGGAGGGAAGCATAGGACTCGGTGCCCGTTCGATGGGATCTGGCTCGGTGAGCGCTGAGAAGCCGAACTCGAAGATGGACATGGAAGCCAAAGGCGGCAACCGTTGAACCGAACCGTCCGCATCGCGCTCCTGGCCTGCGGCCTTCAGGCGTGCGCCTCGACCTCCCCCACCGTCCTCGAGGATGCGCGCAGAGACTTCTCCTCCAGAGCGGGTGAATCTCCACCCTGGGACAGGACGGTCGCTGATTTGCGCCGCGATGCGCTCGCTGACGGCACCCTCTCCGTAGAAGGGGCGACCCGACTTGCGCTCATCAGCAACCCAAGGCTTGCTGCCATGCTCCAAGAGCTCGGCATCGCTCGCGGAGAACTGGTTCAAGCGACGCTCCCCGCCAACCCGGTGCTCGACGCAGAGGCTCGCTTCAAAGAAGGAGGGCAAGGCGCAATCATCGAGTTCGCGGTCGTCCAGAATGTTCTAGACCTCCTGTTCCTGCCGAGACGCCGACAGGTGGCTGAGGCACGCCTCGAGGCTGCACAAGCGGAGGCCACCGGTGCGTTCATCGACCTCGTTGCCGCCGTCCGTACGGCCTACCGGGACCTGCAAGCCGAGCTCGAGCTGACCACGCTCTTCAGGACGGCGCTGGACACCGCCTACTACTCCTACGATCTGTCCAAGCGGCTGCGGGAGGCGGGCAACGTCATCGAGCTCAACGTCCTCAACGACCAGGTTCTTTACGAAGAAATGAAGCTCGCGCTCGTGCGCTCTCGAGCCTCCGTCGCTCAGGGTCGAGAGAACCTAAATATGCTCCTTGGCCTCTCGGGCGAGGACGCGGACGCCTGGGAACTCAATCCTCGCGTTCCCGAAGCGGAGCCCTTCGCGCTGGATGGCGCGCAGGTGGAGCGAGACGCAGTGGAAGCCAGCCTCGACCTCCTCCGTCAGGCCTCAGAGCTTGAAGCCCTGGGCCACGAGGTCGGCCTGCATCGACTGGAAGAGATCTTTGGTACGGGCTCGCTGGGTGCGATTGGTGAACGGGAGGATGACGGCGGCTGGCTCGCCGGCCCCCTCGCCTCCGTCTCCCTTCCCTTCTGGAACTTCGGTCAGGGAGCGAGCATGAAGGCCCGTGCTCGTTTCAGGAAGCACTTCGAAATGTTCACGGACTCGGCGCGCCGGGTCCGCAGAGGAGCTCGTTCGCTGCTCGTTGCGGCCAACACCAGTGAACGCAATGCGGCCTACATCAGAGAGGTCATCTTACCGCTTCGCTCTTCGGTCACCCGCGCGACACAGCTCCAATTCAATGCCATGCAGGTGGGCGCGTTCCAGCTACTCGACGCGAAGCGCCACGAGATTGCCACGGCCCGCGACTACGTCGAGACGCTGCGCACGCACTGGCGCGCCCGCATTCGCCTTGAATCGATGCTCATGGGACGGATGCCCCAAGGAGGCTATTCGCTCGACACCATCTCCATCGCCGCATCCGGCGGATCCTCCCAGATGTCTAGCCAAGGAGGACACTAGAACATGACGACTCGAAGAAACTTCATTCTCTCCAGCATGACCTTCGGCGCCTCCGCGATGCTCCGCAGCACCGCGTCCGCCGCAGAGCTCCAGGCGATACAGGAGGCGCAAGACGGTCGCGCCGAGGAGGTGCGAGAAGGACACCTGGCGGCGCACACGAGCATCACGGTTCCAAGCGGCGGAAAGCTGGCCTCGCGCGTGCGAGACGGCGTCCGAGTGATGCACATCACGGTATCTGAATTCGAGCACTCGTTTGCTCCTGGGCTCAAGGCTCGCTGCTGGGGATACAACGGACACGTCAACGGACCGCTGATCGAGGCGGTCGAAGGTGAGCGCGTCCGAATCTATGTCACCAATGACATCCCTGCCCCCACAACGATCCACTGGCACGGGTTCCTTCTCCCGAACGGCATGGATGGCGTCAGTGGGCTGACTCAGCCTCCGATTGCGCCCGGCGAGACGTGGGTCTACGAGTTCGAGCTCGTTCAGCACGGGACGCACATGTTCCACAGCCACCACGACACGATGATCCAAGAGGGTCTGGGGCTCACAGGGATGTTCGTCATCCATCCAAGGCAGAGCGACCGCGCGCCGGTCGACCGCGACTTTTCGCTGATGCTCCACGAGTGGCGCATCGACGCGGGAGCGAGTCGACCCAACCCGAATGAGATGAGCGACTTCAACGTGCTCACCATGAACGGGAAAGTCTTTCCGCACCTGGAGCCGCTGGTGATGCGCACCGGGCGACGCGTGCGCATCCGCATCGGCAATTTGTCTGCGATGGACCACCACCCCATTCACCTGCACGGGGTCGAGTTCTTCGAGACGGCCGTTGACGGCTTGAGCATCCCCGAGGAGCACCAGCGCAAGCGAGTCACGGTGCTGGTTGGTGTCGGAGAAACGCGAGACATCGAGTTCGTCCCGGAGTACCCAGGCGACTGGGCTTTTCACTGTCACATGACCCACCATGTGATGAACCAGATGGGTCACGCCTTTCCGAACATGATTGGAGTCAAGACCAAGGGCTTCGACGGCGAGATGCGCAGCCTTGTTCCCGGCTACATGACTATGGGTACGACGGGAATGAAGGACATGACGGATACAGGAATGCCTATCCCGGAGAACTCGATTCCGATGCAGAAAGCAAACGGTCAGTTCGACGTCAACATCAGCTTGGCAGGCATGGCGGGCCTGTTGAAGGTGCGCGATGACATCACGGATGACCAGCTCGCGAGGAATGAAGACCCCGGCTGGTACGAGCACCCCGAGGGCTCGATAGCTCGGAAAGCCACCCCCGAAGAGCTGCAGCGCGATGTCATGACCGTGGTGGAGCGCCCGTGAGTGACTCGGACCACGGCGACCATTCCGGTCCAGAAGCCGCGTTCAAAAAGGACAGCCTCTCGCTCGCGGCGGTGGTGGCGATGGGCACTGGAGTGATGATCGGCGCGGGAATCTTCGCCATCACCGGACAGGTGGCCGAACAAGCCGGCCCATGGTTCCCGCTCGCGTTCTTGGCTGCCGCCATCATCAGCAGCTTAAGCGCCTAAACGTACGTCAAGATGTCGAACGCCAGCCCCTCTGCGGGAGGCGTCGCGAGCTATCTCGAGGCGGTCTACGGCAAAGGCGCTCTGACGGCTGGCTTCTCCATGTTGCTGTACCTGTCCATGGTCATCAATGAGAGCCTGGTGGCGCGGACCTTCGGCACCTACGTGATGCAGCTCTTTGACGTAGAAGACGGGTCGCTGTTCATCCCAGCTCTCGGCGTCGCGCTTCTCATGGGCGCCATCTTCTACCTCGCGATGGACATGTCCCTTCACTGGGGTGTCCTTCGTTGGGCCAGCGACGAGGTTGGAGCGAGCTCGCTCGTGCTGGTCACGGCGCTCATTCTTGATGCGGTCGTGCTCGGAGCGCTGCTCTGGGTGAAGGGCGGCTCCGACCCCGTCGTCCTCTACGCAGCCGCTGTCGGGGGTGTTGTCGTCATCCTCGGAGAGCGCAGCCTCCTGGGTTGGACCAGCGACTCCAGCGAGCCTTCCCACAGCTGAGCCGGGCCACTGCGTCGAGGCCCTGCACGGGGCGAGCCGCGCCCTTGGGACCCGGCCTCACCGGCGCGCCAGGCAACGGCACGGTCCCTCAGACTTCCGAGATGACCTTGCTGCTGCCCGCAAACGACTCGGCTTCGACACCGAGCCGGCGGAGCATCGTCAGGTAGAGGTCCGCGAGCGGGCGGTCCTCTCGATCGAATTCGCGCTGCCACGGCTCTTGGCCGCCGTCCCATGGGCCGCCAAACATGTCGGCGCCGGCGTAGTTCAGGTACTGGCCGTGGCGGAAGCCCATGCTCTTGCCGCCAACGAGGACGAGCGGATAGTTGCGCGACAGGTGGAACGCGCTCGACGCCGAGCCGAAGAGCAGCAGCGTGTGATCGAGCATGTGACCCTCGCCGCCGGGCTCGGGCGTCGCCCGCAGCTTCTCTGCGAAGCGACCGAACTCCTCGGCGAGGAACTGGCAGTAGATGCCGAAGTTCTTCCAGCCGCCCGGGTTCTTCATGTCGTGGGTGAGCTGGTGACTCAGGGGGAAGCCGACCGCACGCGCGAGGTGATCGCTGTGGCCGATGCCGTTCTCGCGACCGATCTGATAGGTCGCCGTCCGCGTCGAATCCGTGCGGAACGCGAGGTACATCAGCTCGAACATCGTCTGCAGGTAGTTGCGCGGATCGTCCGGCGTGACCTCCAGGTTCAGGTGATCCGCAGCGACGGTCGGCAGCGGGATGTTCAGCCAGCGCTTCGCCTTCTCGACCTTGAGCTCGGTCTCGCGCACGGCGTCGAGGTACTCGTCGAGGGCCTCGCGGTCGCTCGCGGGTAACGTGCGCCGGAGCGACTGCGCGTCCTCGAGAAGCTCGTCGAGCGCGCTCTGGCTCATGGCGAGTCGGCTCGCTGCCTCGCCGTTGCGCGTGAGGAACAGCGAGTCGAAGATCTTCTTGGGACGATGCTGCGCAGGGATCGCGCGCCCGTTGCGATCGAACGACAGGGTGTGCGCGCCGCGCGGCGTCCCCGTGCCGCCGTCCGTCGACATCACGAGGGACGAATAGCGCGTCTGATCGCCGACCTCGGCCGCGAACGCCTGATCGAGCGAGATCGAGTTCCGGTAGTCCCCGGTGCCGCCCGTCAGTCCGCCGGTGAGGAACTGATCCGCGTTCGAATGCCCGTGGACAGCGCGGACCGTCGGGTGAGACAGGCCGGAGAGGATCGTGAGCTCCTCGCGCAGCGGCGTCAGCGGCTCGAGGCACTTCGTGAAGGTGAAGTCCCGCCCGCTTCCGTGCGGGAACCAGGACCACTCCGCGAACGCGGGGTCCGCGGGGAGAGGCATCGGGACCCCGTCGGGGAAATAGATGCTGGCGAAGCGTTTGCGCGCCGTCTCCCGTTCGGTCGAGCGGCCGCCCTGGACGGGGACGGCGCTCGCCACCGACTCGAACCACGGCAGCGCCAGCGCGACCGCGGAACCGCGGAGGAACCGCCGTCGGTCGAGGGAGCCAAAGTCGAAAGGGGGTCGAGTCATCAGCGCTTGCGTGTCGGGTTGCTGGCCTCACGGACCGCGTGTCTCACTGGGATCGGAACAGCTCGCTGGTCGCGATCGCCTTCACCAGAGTAGCCAGTCCGTCGCCGTTCGCTCGAACCTCCGTCGCGATCCCGTCGAGCGCTGCCCGATCTCCAAAGGAGAGCGGTCGACCCAGCGCGAACGCGGCCAGCTTGTGTACCAGAGCGTGAACGAACTGATCCTGGCGGCTGTCCAGCAAGAAGCGCTTCAGGCCGTCCATGCCGGCCAGCGTCTGGCCGTTGAAAAGCACGCTGTGCGCGTCGATCGGCTTGCCCTGAACCTCGGTGCGCCAGCTCCCTGCCGCGTCGAAGTTCTCGAACGCGATGCCCCAGGGATCGATCTTCGCATGGCATGAGATGCAAGCGGGATCGTTGCGGTGGTCCTCGATGCGCTCCTTCAGCGTCATCTTCGCGATCAGAGGGTCAGCGAGGTCGATCACGGGCACCGCCGGCGGCGGCGGAGGCGGAGGATCATCGAGCAGTCGCTCGAGCATCCAGACGCCGCGCTTCAGCGGGTGAGAGTCCTTGCCGTCCGAGTTCATGGCGAGCAGCCCGGCCTGCGCGAGCAGCCCGCCGCGCGCGGGCTGGTCTCCGACGGGCACGCGGCGGAAGTGATTCCCGGTGACCCCTTCGATGGCGTAGTGCGCCGCCAGCCGCTCGTCCGCCATCGTGAAGTTCGAGTGCAGGAACTCCAGCACGCTCTCATTGCCGCGCAGGAGCTCACCGAAAAACGCGACGGGCTCCTGCGCCATGGACGCCCTCAGCGCTTCGTTGAAGTTCGGGTACGCCTTGCGGTCGATCTGGAGGTAGTCGAGGAGCGACATCCCGAGCCATTGACGAACGAAGTGCTTCGCGAAGCGCTCGGCCCTCGGGTCGGCGAGCATCCGCTCGACCTGCCGCTCGAGCGTGGCAGGGTTCGCGAGCTCGCCGCGCTCCGCGAGGGCGAGCAGCTCGTTGTCCGGGGTGCTGCACCACAGGAACAGGGAGAGCCGCGTGGCGAGCGCTGCATCGAGGCCCTGCGCCGCGCTGGAACCCTGCGCCGTGCTGGAACCCTGCGCCATGCTGGAACCCTGCGCCGCGCTGGAACCCTGCGCCGCGCCGGAATCGAGCGCGTCCGACGCGTTCGCCGGAAGCCCCACGAAGAGGAAGTGCGGCGACGAGAGGACGGTCGCCAGCACCTCGATCAGCGCGCCTTGGACGTCCTCGGACTCGGGGCGCAGTCGCTCGAAGAGCTCGATCTTCCTCTGCAGCTCCCCCGCCGCCGGGGCGCGCCGCCAGGCACGCGTGAGGAAGCTCGCGAGGACGCCCCGGGTGTACGCGGCCTCGTCGTGCGCGCTCGGGCTCGCGGGGAACACAGAGAGGTGCGACGCCGGCGGCCACTGCTCGTAGACGGGCGCCTCGACCTCGACGTGGTGGATACGAATCCCGCCGGCCGAGAGCGATGAGTTCACGAGCTTGATGTACTCGGATGGGCTCGGCAATTCCCCGAGCTTCGACGTCTTACGCACCCAGTTGCGCGGCCTGATCTCGTGCAGCGCCACAAGAAACTCGTAGCGCGCGGGCGGGCCTGGAGGCGCGTCGATCACGAGGTCGCGAGCGCTGATCTGGACGACGGCGCGGGAGTCGTTGCTGGCCTGCCAGCCAAAATCGAGGCGCAGGCTCGGATTGGGCCGGCCTGCAGCTACAGAATCCGCGCGCGAGGCCCACACGCGAACGCGGAGCTGGCCCTCTTCGGGGAGCTTCTCGCCCAGCTCGATCAGCAACCCCTGCCCGCGTGGAACGACGGCGACGTGATCGCTCGCGACCCTGTCCGCGTCGTTCGCGCTCTCCGCGCGGTCCGGACGCTTCAGCGTCGGCGCCCACGCGAACTTCGCCCCATCGTAGTGCCAGGACTGCCCTCCGACGCGGCCCGTCACGAGGCTCTCGAAGTGCACGCCACCGGGCCGACGGGCGAAGCGCTCGCGCAGCTTCCCGAGCTCCTCTTCCAGCTTCGTAGGCTCCGCCGCGTGTTTCTCGCGAACGCTGGCGACCTCGTTGTTCTGGCGCCCCCACTCGGCCCTCGCTGCGACCTCCATGGAGATATCCCAATAGAGCGGCGCGGGCTGCTCGCCGCGCACCGTGGCCGCGAGGAGCGCGTTGCGACCGGACTCGAAGTAAGCGCGCAGCTGCGTCGGCGTGAGATGCAGCAGCTCCGAGCTGTTCTGGAAGCCGTCCTTCGAGGTCGGGTCGGGCGGCAGGTCGTCGGCGAAGCTGTAGGGCAGGCCGAGGAGATCCTGGAGCGCGTACTCGTACTCGTAGCGCGTCATGCGTCGGACCGCCGAATGCTCGATCGCGCCCCGCCGCGCCTTCGACGCGGTCTGCACCTCGGTCGAGAGCCACTCGATGATCTGGCCACGGTCAGCGCCGAGCAGCTCGCCCTCGCCCTCGGGCGGCATCTCCCCGTTGCTCAGCACCGAGAGCACGTCGAGCCAGAGGTCGACGTCCTCACCGTGCACGAGGTCAGGATCGAGCTCGTCTACCCGCAGGCCGCTCCGCGCCTTGTCCGGGCCGTGACACCGAACACAGGCCTGGTTGAGAAGCGGCTCGATCTGCGCCTTGTAAGTTGCCAAGTCCGGCTCCTGCGCCACGCATACGAGCGCGGCGGAAAGGAGGTAGTGCCGGGTACTTCGCGCGCTGCTCATTGCGGTTGGGGCAGAGGTGCAAAACAAGACGCGGACCGCGTACATGACCGATCCGACACACCGCGCGCCGTATCCAGATCGCGCGGGCCGCCGTTACTGCGCCGGCGTGAGCGGAACTCCGGCGTCGTCCGCAGGACACACGACGTCGCGATCAAAACAAACCTCGGGCGCAAAGCAGTCCGGTCCCGCGGGGCACACCACCGCCTCGTCGCCGCACGCGCCGGGCGCAAAGCACGCGCCTTCGCTGCAGTGGTCACAGCAATCCGAGCACGACTCGGCAGCGGGCTTCACCTGGGTCTTGTCTGCCGGCTGGGAACGAACGAACGCAAACGCGACGGAGCCGGCGAGGATCGCGGCGACGAAGAGGGCAGACTTCATGTGTCGCAGCCTATCCGTCGGCCCGACTCTTGAATAGGAGCGGCTCCTTCGAGACCGAGCGGGCGCTCGCTGCGGCCATTCTCCGGACGGACCCGGGCACGGCTCGGGGCTGGAGGGGCTCACCGGCATCAGCCCGCTGCGGCTCGCGTCGTCGCATGCTGGCGGCGTCAGCGTCAGCGTCAGCGTCAGCGACGTTGGACGACGGCGTCACGCGTCGCCGCCTCGATCCAGGCGCTCCGATGCCGGGTCAGCGTTCGCGCGACTCACGCACCGCGGGGTCCTGCCGGTAGAACTCGCGCAGCAGTCCGTAGAGCGCCGGGTGCCGCTTCGACATCGCCAGCGCGCGATCGAAGAAGCACTCGGTGACGACGGCGAAGAACTCCGCGACGTTGACCGCGCCGTAGTGGTCGAGCAGCGTCGGCCGACCCTCGTCGCGCGCCGCGCGGAGGGCCTTGTACTCCCGGGTCCCGACCTCGACCCAGCGCCGCAGCTGGTCCGCCTGCTCGAACTCGGGCGTGCCGTCGATGCAGCCGTCGAGCATGTCCAGCTTGTGCGCGAACTCGTGGTACACGACGTTGTGCCCGAGCTCGGGATGGCGCCCCTGCCGCAGCACCGCGTCCCACACCAGCACGATAGGGCCTCCCAGCGCCGCCTCGCCGAGGATCGGAATCGGGCCAAACGCGACGCTCCCTGGATCCATCCTCCGGTACGGCGTCTCGACAGTCGACGGGTACACGAAGATCGAGCGCACGTTCCGGTACAGCTCGTGCGGGAGCGCGAGCACCAGCAGGCAGGCTTGGCCCGCGATCGTCACCCGGATCTCATCGTCGATCACGAGCCCGCCGCAGCCTTCCCAGTGCTTGATGGCGACGAAGACCTGCACGAGCTCGCGCAGCCGCCGCTGCTCTTCCTCGTCGAGCCACTGGAAGTGGCGCATGTTGCGCCGCAGGTGGTCGTCCCATGCGGAAGGCCACGGCTCGTCAAGGATCGCCCTGCGGCGTCGCTCTTCCATCCAGCGCCAGGTCATCGACCCACGGTACACGCTGTCCCTGGTACATGCTGTCCTTCGCACATTGCCCCTGCGGGCGTCCTTCGCCATGTGGGCCGTCCAGGTACCGTCGGCCGCGAGTCTCGACGAGGCCATCCGCTCGTGGTCGGGGCCGACGAGCTCGATCCGCTGGAGCTTGTCACCGGGCTTGCCATCATCCTGGTAGGCGCGTGCACCCATGACCCGGGCGGCGGAGCGTCAAAGACCCTTTGTGTTGAGTCGGCATATTGAGTCGGCGCGCTCGGTGGGGGTTCGTGTGGCACCATGTCAGCGTGGCCGTATGTGCTCCGGGGCAGTCGGCGCTCCGCAGGACTTCGATGCTTCGATCTGCCTCGCATCGACCGCGCAGGGTCCGACGAACCCAGGGCGCAGGGACTGCAGGTGATGTGAACGCTCCCGTCGCTCGTCGATTTCCTTCGACCCCCGCGCGACCACGCCAACACCCCCCTCCGCGGTGAGCAAACTGTGAGCAAGTCCGATGATCCCTCCGCTACGAAAGCGGAGCCCGAGCTGGAGACCACCGAGCGTCAGCTCGAGCGCAGGCGCGAAGACGACCGGTTCATTCCGGTCGTCATCAAACGTTCCGACCAAGTCGTTCCGGCACCCCGACGACGTCCTCCGCAACGCCATCCGCGAGGGTGAGGAGCAGGCCGGGCGGCCGCTCGCGTCGCTCTTTCTCTCTGCGATCTGCGCGGGCGCGATCCTCGGATTCGCGGCGATGGCGGTCGGCGTGATGGCGTCCCTGTTCCCGGGCGATGCGCTCCTCCAGCAGCGCCGCCTTCTCGCCTTGGTCTACCCGTTCGGATTCGTCCTGTGCCTGATGAGCGGCACGCAGCTCTTCACGGAGCACACCGCGCTGGCCGTCCATCCGGTCCTGGGCCGCCGCGTATCGATCGCGTCGATGTTCCGGGTCTGGGGCACGGTGCTGGGCGGGAACCTCGTCGGGTGCGCTCTGGGCGCGGGACTGATCGCGATGGCGGACGGAGTGATCGGAGCGGCGGAGGGCTATGCACGCGTCGCGGATCACATGCTGCATTTCGCCGCGTCGGACACGCTGATGAGCGCCGTCATCGCTGGTTGGCTCATGGCCCTCGGAGGATGGCTCATCCTCGCGACACCTCTCGATTTCAGCCAGATCGCTGTCATTTACATCACGACCCTCCTCATCGGGCTCGGTGGCCTACACCACTCCATCGCGGGGACCTCCGAGATCCTGGCCGCCGCTTTCACGGGCGCCGAGATCAGGACCACTCACGCGCTGACGACGATCGCGACCGCCGCCTTGGGCAACCTGATCGGCGGCTCGCTCTTCGTCGCCGTCCTGAACTACGGGCACATCAGGCAAACGCAGCTCCGTTCCGCCGAGTCGAAAACCCAGGACTGATCGTTTCGCCGCTGCACCACCTGGAGCAAGTGCGCCGTCCGTGGGTCGCGTTCGTGATCCTGCCCGCCTTTGCGTTCGTGAACGCGGGCGTGTCGCTCCGTGGGCTCGACGCTGAAGTTCTCACCCACACCGTCACCCTGGGCGTCGCCGGCGGCCTCGTCCTAGGCAAGCTCGTCGGTGTCTTCGGCGAGCCGATGATCCTGACTCGTGTTGGGCTCGGCTCGCTCGCCGAAGGCACGCGCCCCGTGCACTCCCTCGGCGTCGCGGCGCTCGCTGGGATCGGCTTCACGATGAGCCTCTTTATCGGCGTGCAACCTACCCACGGGAGGAGTTCTCGTCCCGCCGACGCGGCGCAGGGGCGTCAGGATGGCGGCCCTAGAAGCGCCCAACGGTTGCCACGGAGCGGCTTAGTTCAACGTGCTGTCTCCAAGCTCAGCCGCGCAACAGCTCGGGATAACTCGTTTCCCGCAGGTCCGCTAGGACACGCTCCGTCGAACGCCATGGCTCTCCACGCAAGCGGTGGATCAGGAGACGCCAGACTTGTTCGAACGCCGCGATCGCCTCGGTGTTGCCATACGTCACCGCGTTGGGCAGCAGCGGGGTGATGTCCTCGGTGAGGCTACGGGTCAACTTCGCGAGCATCGTTTGCTCGGCTTGGGCGCGGGTGATGACGCCGCCCTCTTGCTCGAGGTAGTGCTCGAACGCTCGGACAATCCGTTCAGGGTCGAGGGACAGCTCTTGCAGGCCCCGATGGAGATCGAACAGATCACGGTTCTTGCGCCGTTGCAAGAGCGCCCGCAGCTTGGTGCCGAAGAGCTCCTCCGGCTCGAACGTCAGGACCTCGGCGTCTCCGGAGTGCCAGGCGCTGTCCAGCCGGAAGCGCATCCTCACGCGGTCGAATGCGCTGTTGTGCTCGCGCGTGTTGAGCTCGACCTTGACGTTGAGCCGCTGTGACGGAGCGATCTCGGGGGCGAAGCGGTACCGGAGATGCAGCGAGTGCTGCGCTTGTTCTCGTTTGGGCGTCCCCAGCCACGACAAGGCCGCTCGGATCGCGTCGATCGAACTCCCGATCGGCCCTGGAGTAGCCTGGACGAGGTCGATGTCCTCGGAGTAACGCAGTGGCTGTGCGAAGAGCAGCTTGTGAATCGCGGTGCCACCTCGGAACGCGATCGATCCAGCGATTTGCTCCGAGGAAAAGAGGTCGCAGATCGCGCGCGAGATCAGCAGGTCTTGCTCGATCTGCCGCAAGTCGGGCCAAGGAGCACGCTCGGTCCAAGCCTGGATGTAAGCGAGCGGGATCACGTGTCCACCTCGACGTGCTCATTGATCGTCAACTTCCAACGCTGGCACAGCTCGGAAGGCAACGAGAGGGCGCTGCTGGCGACCGAGACCGATGGGTCGAGCGGCACGAACGACTTGGCCTCCTTTGCGATGGGCTCCAGGGCGCGGGCGCCACGCTCGTGACCGAACCGCTCCAGCATGTAACCGAGTCGCCGCGCACACGTGGACTCGTACGCGGGTGCCAAGCGCGCGAGCCGCCGCGGCGAAGCACTTCCGCCCAGGTCCTTGCTGATCTGGGCCAGGCCATTGAGGCCGCCCGCCCGATGGAAATAGCGCGCGCAGTCGAGCAGCGTCAACTCGACGCCGGCGATCCGTGCGAAGCCGGCCCTGGTCTTCAAGGTGTCGAGGTGCGGAGACCCGTTCACGAGGTCGAACGCCCCGGCGCGCTGATGCACGAACTCCACCCGCTGGCGCCCCACCGTGATGGGCCGCAGCTGGCGCGGCACGATGACCTGGAACAACATCGCCGCCTGGTGTGATGAGCCGTGGAAGGCCGCCGCGCGCAGGAGGGAGACCCGGTAGTCGAGGGCGAGGAAGCGCATGAGCGGGTCGATCCACTCCGCCGGCTCGGGTGCGCCGAGCGCCTGGTCCTCGGGTCGGAGGATCACGTAGAAGCCCCGCCTTGGGGTCGCGAGCTTGCGGCGCTCCACGAGCCGGGTCAATCTCGCTGTAAGTCCCCCCTTGGAGCGGCCGACGACGGCTTCGACCTCCGTCCGCGAGAACGTGTTGTAGCCTCGGAGCAGGCGCTGATCGACAAACCCGGCGAGGTCACCCATGCCCAGATCATATGCAAATAACGATGGAAAATACCATCTTCTGCATACAATCTGGGGTTCGGGCGAGGCCCCCCAGCGGCTCGGACGATCGTTCGCCGGCTCGTCCGGTCTTGTGCGCGCCTCCTGCGCTGCTAGAGCCGCAGGGACGGTCTCTCGCCACCTTGAGGACCGAGCTCGCCATGCCCACCCGACGCCCCGTGAGGGTCCTCGTTCTTCCACCGCGGCGGTGGCCCCGAGCGCCAGAGTTCGATCGGCGCCACGGCCGGCCAGGTGATCGGTAAATTCCGTCTACTGCGCTCCTTTGGCCAGGGCGGCATGGGGCAGGTCTGGGAGGCGCAGCGGTCGAGTCTCGGACGCGCGGTCGAATGGAAACTCGTGCGGCCCGAGCGTGTGTCCGAGAAAACCCTTGAGCTCTTCGCGCACGAGGCGCGTGCCGGTGGTCGCCACCACCACACGCACCTCGTCGCCGTGCACGCCCGGTGCGCGAAGAGACGATGTGGAGCAGGAAGATCTAAACCCGAGCGCCCGCTGTACCTCGGGCCGGGGCTCTGCGATGGAGTCTCCCGTCCGGACTGAGGGGAGAGGTCTGCCGATCGGGAGTAACCTCTGGCGCCCAGGAGCTCGCCTGCCATGCCTTCCGACCAGCCCCCCCATGCCCAGCGCGGGTTTTCGTTCTTCCACCGCGGCCGCGAGTCGGAGCCGCAGAGCACCCCCGGCGCCTCGGCCGGCCAGGTGATCGGTGACTTTCGATTGCTGCGCTCCCTGGGTCAGGGCGGCATGGGGCAGGTCTGGGAGGCGACGCAGCAAAGTCTCGGACGCGCCGTCGCGCTGAAGCT
>Ga0163144_10014224_pt1 | contig 16546 bp, 12 predicted proteins | sample OliLak19BULKMAT1_FD_123175 | JGI IMG/M metagenome (GOLD analysis project Ga0163144, IMG submission 123175) | Freshwater microbial mat bacterial communities from Lake Vanda, McMurdo Dry Valleys, Antarctica - Oligotrophic Lake LV.19.BULKMAT1 | ecosystem: Environmental > Aquatic > Freshwater >... | reverse complement strand
CTCCCACCACCGCGCCAGCATCCAGATAAGCGTCGAGCTCTGCGCACGCGCGCTCAGCCACCGCTTCCGCACTGGTGCGCCGCTCACCATGCGCGGTGATCAGTTCAGTGATGTCGGCAAACTGCGCTGCCAGCGTAAGCACGTTGCCTGGGCCGGTCTGGCGCCCCAGGTTTTGCGTTTCGAGAGCGTCGGTTTGCAGTCGGTAGCGCGTTTGGATGACCTCAAGCTCGCGCGTGGCGACGTGCTGAGGCACGCCCGCAAGAAACGCCTTGGCGCGGATGTGCTGGCGTTCGCCGCGTTCGATCCAATGCACCGGCTTGAGCATCGAAGGCGCGATCTGCGCAACGATGCGGCCGCCGCCGGCCGGAAACAAGCCGATTTGTTCGGTGTGCAACCGCACGTCGGCGCCCATGCGCGCAATGGCCGGGACAAAGCAGCGCTCGATGAAACAGGCGCTGGGTGCCATGGGATTGTGCGTTCCGCCTTCGATGCAGATTCGGCTCGCCTGGTCGGCCTTGAGCAAGGCCGGCAATATCGTCTGGAGCACCAGCAGCGCGCTGCCTGCAGTCCCAATCGCAAAGTGCTGCGCGCCGCCGACCAACGCCTGTGGATGAAAGCTCAATTGGGTTGAACCCAGTTCGGCGCCTTGAGTATCCGCGCCCGAGATCGCTGCGGCAGCTTTCACGCAGGCAAGATGCTGGCGCATCAGGCCGGGCTTTGCGCGTCCGGCGCGGATGTTCTCGATGCGGATGGAGCGGCCTTGCAGGACCGATAGAGCCAGTGCCGTGCGCAAGATCTGCCCGCCGCCTTCACCTTGCGAGCCGTCAATGGAGATTGCTTGTATCTTCAATGAAATCGCTTCCTTTGTTGCGGTGCGGTTGCGGAACAGGTGAAGATTGCCAGAGATTGTCATCTGGATCGCAGGGAGAGCTCTGCAGCTCGCCTTGGGGGAGAGCTCTAAAGCTCGCCTTGGGGGAGAGCTCTAAAGCCCGCCGCGGGATCAGATTTCTCCCTGCGGTTGAAATGACAAAGCCGCTATAAACGACAAAGTTGCTCAAAACGACAAAGTTGCTCAAAACCACGCAGTTGCTCAAAACGACAAAGCCGCTCAAAACGACAAAGCCGCTCAAAACGACGCCGGCCGGCTGCGCAAGTATTTGGCGCGTTTTGCGTTGAGCTTTGACTTGCTCACCAGCAGCAAGCATTGCCCCGGCAGCCAGCGCAAGCAGGCGCAAGCAGGCGCAAGCAGGCGCAAGCAAGCGCAAACGCGCTCTGGCAGCTCAGTTCCGCGCAGCCAGATCAATGCATACGTTTGCATAGCCCAGGCCAGACCCGGCCAGACCCAGATCTGAGTAACGCACGGCGTTAATCTAGCTCGGTCGATTTAGCTGAGGTGTGCCATGGTGCGTGTGGACTGCGGAATTGGGATGCGCTGGCTTGCCACACTGGTGAGCTTGCTGAGCGCTGCTGCTTGGTCGGGTGAACCGCCAAAGCGGTCCGAGGCGGTGGCGTCGATCAGTTCTCCGGGCTCGGTGTTGAAGCTGGAGCTCGGGCTGGATGAGGAGCGCCTGAGCTGGAGCCTGAGCCGCTTCGGCGCGCCGATTGTTCGCGCCTCGCGGTTGGGTTTTTTGCTGCGCGACACTGAGAAGCTTGAGCGCAACATGAAGCTGGAGTCGCAGGCCTCGCGCGAGGTGAACGCGCGCTGGGAACAGGCGTGGGGAGAATCGCGCTGGGTGGAAAATCACTATCGCGAGCTGACTGTCACGGTGCGCGAGCAGCAGCGCGCCAAGCGCGCCTTTTCGGTCAGGTTTCGCGTTTACGACGACGGCATCGGCTTCCGCTACGAGTTTCCGGATCAGGCCGGGCTCAAGGATGTGATCATCCAGGATGAGCTGACTGAATTTGACCTCGTGCCCACCGGTACCGCGTGGTGGATTCCAGCGGGCGAGTGGAATCGCTATGAGTATTTGTACAACCGCACGCCCATTGCCGAGATCGGTCAGGCGCATACGCCTATGACGATACGCACCGATGATGGCTTGCATCTGGCGTTTCATGAGGCGGCGCTGGTCGACTATGCCGGGATGTGGCTGCGTCGGGTCGAGGGCCAACGCTTCCGGGCGCAGCTGTCGCCCGCTTCTGAAGGCTGGAAAGTTCGGCGCAGTGCTCCGTTCACCACGCCTTGGCGCACGCTCCGAATCGCCGACAGCGCGGCGGCACTGTATGAATCAAATCTGGAGTTGAATCTCAATGAACCCAACAAATTGGGCGATGTGAGCTGGTTCAAGCCATCGAAGTACGTCGGTGTGTGGTGGGAGCTGCATCTGGAACTGACCAGCTGGGCGCGCGGCGCGAAACACGGCGCCACCACCGCCAACGTCAAGCGCTACATCGATTTCGCCGCGAAGCACGGTTTTCGAGGCGTGCTGGTTGAGGGCTGGAACACCGGCTGGGACGGTCAGTGGTTCGGCGATGGCAATGACTTCAACTTTACCCAGCCCAGTGAAGACTTTGACCTCAGCGCGGTGGCCGCCTACGCAAAAAAGCGCGGCGTGCATTTGGTCGGACACCATGAAACCGGGGGCGCAGTGAGCCACTACGAATCCCAACTGGGAGCCGCGCTTGATCTCTATGCGGCATTGGGAATCGACCAGATCAAGACCGGCTATGTCGCCGATGCGGGACAGATTGAGCGCAACGACGGTGACGGCATCGTGCGCCGCGAATGGCATGACGGTCAGTGGCAGTCGCGCCATCACTTGCGCGTGGTGACCGAAGCGGCAAAACGCAAGATCGCCATCAATCCGCATGAGCCGATCAAGGACACTGGGCTGCGCAGAACTTATCCGAACTGGGTCGCGCGCGAAGGGGCTCGCGGCATGGAATACAACGCCTGGGGTAACCCGCCAAATCCGCCCGAGCACGAGGCGAATCTGGTGTTCACGCGCATGCTCTCCGGGCCGATGGACTTCACGCCGGGCATCGTCAGTTTGCAGGGCCGCAAGCAAAAGCTGCAGTCCACTCTGGCCAAGCAGCTGGCGAACTACGTGGTGATCTATTCACCGATCCAAATGGTGGCCGACTTGCCCGAGAACTACGAGCGCCGGCTGGATGCATTTCAGTTCATCAAGGATGTTCCGGTGGATTGGGAGCAGACGCGGGTGTTGAATGGCGCCATCGGTGACTACGTGACCATCGCGCGCAAGGATCGCGCGAGTGAGGTTTGGGTGCTGGGCGCGGTTACCGACGAGTTCGGGCGCGTGCTTGATGTGCCGCTATCGTTCCTGGATCCCAAACGGCGATATCGCGCCGAGATCTACCGCGACGGCGATCAGGCGCACTACCTCAATGCACCGGACGATTTCGTGCTCGAATCGCGTGAGGTAAGCAGCGCAGACCGGCTCAGTCTGCGCTTGGCGGCCGGTGGCGGGCAGGCGATCCGCTTTGTGCCAGTGTCCGCGCGTTAGCCGGCTCAGGTCTGCGTTGGTGCCGCGTTTGGCGTTGCGCTCGGCAGTGGCTGTGCTACGCGCATGCTGGCATCGCCCATGAGGATCGCCCCTAGCCGTCGCAGGCGTCGAGGCAGCGGTTCCTCAAGGTAAGGAACGCCATGTTTGAGGCAAATTGCGCGCAGCCTGGGAGCCGCTTGGCGATACTTGAGCATGGGCAAATCCGGCCAGACGTGGTGTTCGATCTGGTAGTTCAGATATCCGTACAGAAAGTCGCCAAGGTCCTTACCGCCTGGATAGTTGACCGAGCCCATGACCTGTCGCAGATAGAATTCCGCTCGGTCCCGGCTGGGCTCGAGATAGCGATGCACGTCATCACCAGCGTGATTTGGCACGATGATCAGGAACGCATGCACGTTAGAGATCAGCTCGGCCAGTAGGCTGTTGAGCAGCACGGCCAGCCATGCCGCCGTTCCGAGCGGTAGAAAAAGTGCCGGCAAAAGGCCAAAACGGTAGATGGCATAGGGCAGCACGCAGCGTGCATAAAACTGCATGGACGCGCGCGAGTAGGGGAGCCAAAGACGCTCGCCGGGAAACATTAAGCGCCAAGTGCGGCTTGAATTCTTGGCTTTGCGCTGCTGCATTTGCAGCGCACAAAGCGTGTTTGGCGCGTAATAGAGCAGCTTCCAGGTCAACATAAGAAGCGCAATCAGCAGCCACTTGAGCGGCCGTGGCAGCCAGGGACGGCGCAACAGCCATGCGTTGTGCTCGACCAGATCCGGATCCTCCAGTTCGCCGGTGTGCATGTGATGCAGATGGTTGTGTTCATGCACCCAGGCCGCCGGGAGCATCCAATCCGGCCAGTCCCAGAAGCGGCGCCAACCGCGCGCAAAGTGTTTGCTCTGATACCGCTTGGGTACCTGCGCGATGCGATCGTATCCGCGGTGCAGAACGTGATGCGTCACCATCGTCCAGCGCGCGGTGTTGCCCAGGCTCATTAGCAGCGCAGAAACAGGATTTAGCAGCAGTGGCGCACTCAGATAGCCAAGAATCGTGCAGGTGCGACCCCAGCGCTCCATCTTGCGCAGGTGCTGCAAATCGCTTGCGCCGGTGTCGCGCAACAGTTCTTGCCGCAGTGCCGTGACTTCGGCCGCGAATGCTGCGCGGTCGATCTTGGGCAAATCGGTGGGAGTGGCGCCAATCGAGAAGCGCTCTGCAGGCATGGCCGATGTCATGCCCTGATTATGGCGCGCCGGGCGTGATCAGCGCGGCTTGCAAGGGAATTTTTGGGATGATCAGATCCCGATCCATTTTGCGGGAGATGAACGTGGCTTCGACACTGACTCTGCCTTTGACATACCCGGAGCTAACTGGGAAGCATGTTTGCTTGCGCGCACTGCTGCCGGAACACCGCGACGCATTGAATCTTGCGGCCGCAGATGGGGCGCTTTGGCGGCTGTGGTACACCTCGGTGCCAGCGGCGTCCGGCATGTCTGACTACATTGGGCGAGCGCTTGAGCAGTGGCGCAGCGCAGTGTCCCTGCCTTTCGTTGTCCACTGCGTGGCCAGCGGCGCCATCGTAGGCTGCACGCGCTACTGCAACATCGACGGGATCACGCCGCGTCTGGAGATCGGTTACACCTGGTACGCGCAGCGGGTGCAGCGCACGGCCGTGAACACCGAATGCAAGCTGCTATTGCTTCGGCATGCGTTTGAGACGCTCAAGGTATCTGCGGTCGAGTTCCGCACGCACTGGTTCAATCAGGCATCACGCGTGGCAATCGCACGCCTTGGGGCTAAGCAGGACGGCGTGCTGCGGCAACATCAGCGCATGCCGGACGGAAGCTACCGGGACACCGTCGTATTTTCGATCCTCAATGGCGAATGGCCCGCAGTCCGCCAGCAGCTGCGCTTCAGGCTGGGCGAAATCTGAACAAAAACACCAGCTGACCGAGTCGGGCCAGGCTGGCGGGAGCCCAAGTGTTGACAGCAATTGATTCGACGCTATCATATGCGGCTCACGCGGGAATAGCTCAGTTGGTAGAGCACGACCTTGCCAAGGTCGGGGTCGCGAGTTCGAGTCTCGTTTCCCGCTCCAAGTTTGTGAACCCCGGGCAACCGGGGTTTGTTTTTTCAAGACGATGGCCAGGTGGCAGAGTGGTCATGCAGCGGCCTGCAAAGCCGCGTACGCCGGTTCGATCCCGACCCTGGCCTCCATCGTCTGCATCGTCGCACGGTCATGCTGGCCGATTTCCCCGGCGTACAATTGCGGCAATGCCTGGGTGGCGGAATCGGTAGACGCAGCGGACTTAAAATCCGCCGGATGGCTAAAACCACCGTACGGGTTCGATTCCCGTCCTAGGCACCATTTCGCACAGTCTCCCGCACGCTGCGTGCCATGACAGCCAGTGTCATGACGATTGGCAGCTGTGTCATTTCGACCGACTTTGTCATTTCGACTGACTTTGTCATTTCGACCGAAGGGAGAAATCTCGTTCTGGGCGGTTTGATATCTCTCTCTGCGGTCGAGACGACAGCTCAAAATTGCAGATTTCTGCGTTCAATCGAGATCACAAACAATGGCAGTGGGCCGGTGTCGAGCGAGAGCGTGTGTAGGATGCGGTGAGCCTGCGAACCGCATTGATTGGAGTTTTTAGGCAAAAGCCATCTCGACCATTCGGCCACAGACACGACCGATGCGGTTCGCAGGCTCACCACATCCGCCTTTTGTTCGCAAAGCCTGTGACGCTGCGCTTGCTGAACCACACTCATGCCAAGCTTCAAAACAAGCCAGGCCGCGGCGGTAAATGGGATTTCTGGCTTCAAGGCTCTGCCCGCCAGCCCGGTGGCTTCCAGAGCATCCGCCAGCGATTCGCCGCCTTAGATTCCTGCCAGACATCGTGCAACAAGCGCTTTGCCTCGTGCACATGCACCGTCCAGGGATGGCTGCTGCCGATCGGCTCGGTCAGTCCGTAGCGCACCGGTTCCACTTCGGGTTCATAGCTGCCGAAGATGCGGTCCCAAATCATCAGTACGGCGCCGTAGTTCTTGTCCAGATACTGTTTCTGCGCGCCGTGATGCACACGATGGTTGCTTGGCGTGTTGAGCCACGGATCTAGCCAGGGCAGCTTGCCGACGGATTCGGTATGCACCCACTGCTGATAGCCAAGAATGAAGCCGAGGCTGGCGCCAACCAACAGCGGATCGAATCCAATCAGTACCGCGGGCAGGTAAAACCACGGCGAGATAAACCCGTCGACAAAGGAGACGCGCAGGGCCGTGGTCTGGTCGTACTGGTGCGAACTGTGATGCACAGAATGGGCGATCGACCAGTAGGCGCGCACCCGGTGCGCACTGCGGTGATCCAGGTAATAGAGCAGATCAACCAAGAGCAGACAGAGCAGCGCAGAAAGCGGTGTAGTGGCAATTGCGCTCCACTGAAAATGCGCGGCGGTGGTGTAAAGGCTGGTTATGAAGGCAAGCACGACGCCGCCGGTCAAAATCGTCGGCACCACGGGGCTTGCTGAGGTGAGCATTTCCTTCATCGCTGCCCGCGCCAGCTTGCCTTGGCGCCGAAGGCGTACCAGCTCGATCGGAAGAAAAACGACCAGGGCCAAAGACATCACGACGCCAATCGCTGCGATCCAGTCAGTCAGGGTGGCGGGGAGGTGGATGAGTTCCATGCTGAACCTATTAGACATGAGTGAGCGCTCACGTTATATAAAAGCTGAAACGAAATCAATAATAGAGTGAGCGATCGTTCATGAATAAAGAACAGCATCGTTAGATCAGCACGTAGCGCAATAAGCTGCGTCTCGATGCGAGGTCTGCTTGGAGGTCTCGATGCGAGGTCTGCTTGGACGTTTCCATGCGTCGACATGCCCAGCATCAAAGGTTCCCGCCATGAAGTCGGGTTGAAACTCGTTCAGCTTCGGCGAGATTGGAATCTGTGGATTGAAGCGACTGCGCTTGACGGCTCCTCGCAGAATGACGGTTGGCGGCTGGGTCACTTCGACTGACTTTGTCACTTTGACTGACCTTGTCATTTCGACTGACCTTGTCATTTCGACTGTTTTTTCATTTCGACCGAAGGGATAAATCTCGTTCTGGGCGGTTTGAGATCTCTCCCTTCGGTCGAGGTGACAGGCCAAAATTGCCGACATCTCCCTTCGGTCGAGGTGACAGGCCAAAATTGCAGATCTTTTCCTTCGGTGGTGCTTGTGGCGGATGCCTTGAGTTGTCGAGCCTTGGCCCCAGTTTCATGGCATGGAAACAGAAACCCTGATTTTGACTTGTCCCCACTGCTTCGCCGCGAACCGCGTTCCTTTGACCAAGCTTGCTGCAAATCCAAATTGCGGCCGCTGCCACGAAGCCTTGTTTACGGGTGCTCCCGTCGCGCTGGATCAACAGAGCTTTGATTCGTTTATGCGCGGCGAGCTGCCGGTTATCGTTGATTTTTGGGCGCCGTGGTGTAGGCCATGCGTGCAGTTCGCGCCTACCTTTAAAGCCGCCGCGAAACAACTTGAGCCACGCATTCGGCTGGCCAAGGTCGATACCGAAGCCAATCCCGAGCTGGCCGAGCGGTTTAACATCCGCAGCATTCCGACCATAGCCATCTTCAAGCAAGGCCAAGAAGTGGCGCGCATCTCCGGTACGCGACCGCTGGAGCCATTCCTGCAGTGGGCAAGTCAGTTTCAGATCTGACTCGGATCAAAGAAATAGGACGGACACAAAAAAGCCACCTGAAGGTGGCTTTATGTTCCGGCAGATCCAGATGGTGGGCGGTACAAGTTTCGAACTTGTGACCCCTGCCGTGTGAAAGCAGTGCTCTACCGCTGAGCTAACCGCCCCATCTAAGGCCCGGAAGACTAGCCGCGCATTGCTCAGCGGTCAACCCATGCAGAACACGTTGAGTTTGTTGCCGTCTAGGTCGCGAAAGTAAGCGCAATAGAAGCCGCCGCCGCGATCGCCCGGCAGGCCTTCATCTTGGGCTCCCAAGCTCAGCGCCTTGGCATGTGTCTGCGCAACTTGTGCGCGATCCTTGACCACCAGCGCGACCATGACGCCGTTACCAACGCTCGCGTTACTGCCATCAAATGGCGTCAGCACGCACAAGCTGGGTTCCGCCATGCTGGTGCCCCAGGCTACGCCGCGCTCAAACTCCAGGACGCGCTTGGCGCCGAGTTCGGCGCACAAGGCGTCGTAGAAGGCGCACGAGCGGGGCAGATCGTTGGTTCCAAACGTTGCGTAGCCAATCATGACTGGCGTTCCTTGTTGAGCATGGGGAGATTAAGTCCGCGCTCGCGCGCGCAGGTTTGTGCAAGTTCGTAGCCGGCATCCGCATGCCGCATCACGCCGGTGCCGGGGTCGTTCCACAGCACGCGCCGCAGGCGGGCCGCCGCGGCTGGCGTTCCGTCGGCCACGATCACCACGCCGCTGTGCTGCGAATAGCCCATACCGACGCCACCGCCGTGATGCAGGGAAACCCAGGTCGCGCCGCCCGCAGTGTTGAGCAGTGCGTTCAGCAACGGCCAGTCCGACACCGCATCCGAGCCGTCCTGCATCGCTTCCGTTTCACGATTGGGTGAGGCCACGGAACCGGAATCCAGATGATCACGGCCGATCACGATCGGCGCCTTCAGCTCGCCACTGGCGACCATCTCATTGAATGCCAAGCCAAGGCGGTGGCGGTCGCCCAGACCCACCCAGCAAATTCGGGCCGGCAGACCCTGGAAGCTGATCCGTTCGCGTGCGCTATCAAGCCAGCGATGCAGATGCGGATGGTCCGGAATGAGCTCCTTGACCTTGGCGTCGGTCCGGTAGATGTCTTCCGGATCGCCGCTCAGCGCAACCCAACGAAATGGACCAATGCCTTGGCAGAACTGCGGTCGAATATAGGCGGGCACAAAGCCTGGAAAATCAAAGGCATGTGTGCACCCGACATCTTTGGCCATTTGACGAATATTGTTGCCGTAGTCAAACACCGGAATGCCCATCTGCTGGAAGCCCAGCATCGCCTCCACGTGCACGCGCATGGACTGCTTGGCGGCGTCTCGGGTGCCGTTCGGATCGCTGACGCGTCGTTCAAACCATTGCGCCACGCTCCAGCCTAAAGGCAAGTAGCCGTTCACCGGATCATGCGCGCTGGTCTGATCGGTTACTGCATCGGGCCGCACGCCGCGCCGAACCAGCTCTGGCAAAATCTCGGCAGCGTTGCCTAACAATCCAACCGAGATGGCTTTGCCTTCTGCGCAGTAGCGCTGCATGCGTTCCAGCGCGTCGTCGAGATCACGCGCTTGCTCATCGAGATAGCGCGTACGCAGTCGAAAATCGATACAGCGCTGCTGGCACTCAATATGCAGTGAGCTTGCACCCGCAAGGGATGCCGCCAACGGTTGCGCCCCGCCCATGCCGCCCAGGCCGGCGGTAAGAATCCATTTTCCGGTGAGACTGCCGCCAAAATGCTGGCGCCCCATCTCGACAAAGGTTTCGTAGGTGCCTTGCACGATGCCCTGGGTGCCGATGTAGATCCAGCTGCCCGCGGTCATCTGACCGTACATCATCAATCCCTGGCGATCCAGCTCGTGAAAGTGCTCCCAATTTGCCCACGCTGGAACCAGGTTGCTATTGGCGATCAGCACGCGCGGTGCGTCCGCGTGGGTGGGGAAAACACCGACCGGCTTTCCTGATTGCACCAGCAGCGTTTGGTCGTCACGCAAGGTGCGCAGCGTGGCCAAAATGGCGTCAAAACAAGGCCAGTCGCGCGCCGCACGGCCAATGCCCCCATACACCACCAATTCGGTTGGGTTCTCGGCCACCTCCGGATCCAGATTGTTTTGCAGCATCCGGTAAGCGGCCTCAGTTTGCCAGCTCAGGCAATTCAGCGTGGTACCGCGCGGTGCGCGGATCACGCGCGTCGGGTCTGATCGATTCAGCGCCGCGCGCTTCGGTTCGTTCATGCATCAATCCAGATCAGGGTGAGCAAGCATTTTACATGGCATGCAGCCGCACTGGACCCCAGTTGCGGCCGCGGCAGGCAGCCAAAGCACTACTTGGCGTCGCTGCTTGCCGGACGCTGCTGGTCCCGCAAGGCGCGGAACTCGCTGTCCTGGTACCAGTTCGGCCAAGCCTCAGAGTTTGCCAAGGCCTGGGTCATGCCACCCACGGCTTCCAAATCCGGGCCAATACCCGCGAAGTCCCATTCTGGGCTGATTTGGTCGCTTGGCTTGTGATAGTCGTTGCGCGTGTACGCGTCGGACTTGGCCAAGCCCGCTTCGGCGCCCCCCTGAAGCAGCGTGATGCCCGATTTTGGGTAAAGAGCGGGTACGCCAACTTTTGCAAAATTGAAATGATCTGAGCGATAGAAGCTGCCGTTCTCGGGCTTCGCCTCGGGCCGCATGGCGCGCCCCTGGGTTTTCAACGCGCTCTTGAACAGGGGTTCCAGCTCGCTGTTGCCATAGCCCACCACCATCATGTCTGAGGTGGGTCCGAGCACGAACATGGCATCCAGATTGACCACCGCCACGGTGTCACGCAGCGGATAAAGCGGATTCTCCGCGTAGTAGCGCGAGCCCAACAAGCCCGACTCTTCCAAAGTGACAAACAGGAACATGATGCTGCGCTCGCGCGGCCCGGCGGCGGTATGCGCGCGCGCCAGTTCGAGCAAACCGGCAATGCCGGTTCCGTTGTCGACCGCACCGTTGTAAATGCCATCGGGCAAGCCAAAACTTTGTCCCAGATGGTCCCAATGCGCGGTGTAGATGATCAGCTCATTGGCGCGGGTGGTCCCCGGCAGTACGCCCAGCACGTTGTCGCTGCTGCCACGGCGCACGCGATTGCTGACCGCAACACTGAGCTTGTCCTTGAGCGGGCGGGCGCGAAAGCCTGGCTTGCCGGCCTCGGCGCGAATCAACTCCAGGTCGATATCGTTGTTGCTCAGCAGTTTGCGCGTCGCCGATTCACTGAGCCAGCCTTGAATCGGCACCGGATTAGCCTGCGCGATGGATTCCAGATCAAAACTGGGCCCGCTGAAACTATTTTTGACCACATCCCAACCGTAGGCTGCGCCGGCATCGTCATGCACGATCAAGGCGCCAACTGCGCCTTGGCGGGCCGCCTCCTCGTACTTGTAGGTCCATCGACCGTAGTAGGTCATGGCCTTGCCCTTGAACAGCGTGGCGTCGTTTTGATGAAAGCCCGGGTCGTTGATCAGCATGACAACCACCTTCCCCTTTACGTCAATCCCTTCGTAGTCATTCCACTGTGCTTCCGGTGCCACCACGCCGTAGCCCACGAAGACCATGTCAGCGTCCTCGATCTTCACTTCAGCAGCGAGCTTGCGTGAGCCCGCAACGTAGTCTTCCAAATGCTTGAGTGCGGTGCTGCCTTGGCTGTTGCTAAGCGTCATGGGCGCTGATATTTCGCCCACCGTTTCCACCATGGGCACCGCCTGGGTGTATTGGCCGTTGCGACCTGGCTGAAGGCCAAGCTCCTTAAGCTGTTGCACCAGATAGGGAACGAAGCGCTTCTCGCCGAGGGCACCGGGTCCGCGCCCGGCCATCTCATCGGACGACACTGCCTCCAGCTGCTTGCGGTAAAACTCAGTGTCGATCGACAGCTTGGCTTGCGCTGTTGGCGATGTGGCTGCGGCTTGCACCGCGGGCGCATTTGCGTCCTGCTGCGGGCTGCACGCAGCAAGCAAGGCCACGGCCGCGACTAGCGCAATGACAGTGGCTCGAAGTGCTCCGGTCCGGCGCGCAAAAAAGGCATTGGGCATGTGGGCGTGATTCCTGGTTCGGTGCGATCGCGTGGCGGCTGGACTGGGCGGGACCTGCGGTTTCGACTCAGCCGCAGCGCCAGAATGGCTTGCTTTGTGGCAAAAAATTGGCGGTAAACGATGCGTGCAGGCGAGTCATGACATTGAGCGCTAGCGGTGGCGCGCCAATCGCCGTGACCAAGGGTTGTCGGCTGCCGCGACAGGAAAGCTCGGCCATTCCGAATGGGTCGAGTTCGGCGCCGAATGTCATGCTGCCGGACGCCGTGCGGACGCGCTTGTGGCAGGCAAACTCGTCGCCGATGCGCTTGAGCTTGACCAGCTGCTCGCGATTCCAGTCCGCAGTTTCCGGATACTGAAGCTCCATGAACCAGTCGGACTCGAACGGGTCTTCCATGCGCTGAGTGCCAAACAAGAAGCGCGTTGGCATCAGTGCTTCAGGGTCTTCATCGGCCTCGTCATCGCGTGCGTGGTAGAGCCCAACCCGCCGCGCCCATGCGATTGGCTGGCTGACCATCCCATAGAGCATGTGCTCAAGCGAGGCGGCCATTCGAATGACGCTGACCCCAGCCGGATCAAGCCAGACCACGTGTCCAACGTAGGGTTTGCTGGTGAGCACCGCAAGAATGCCGCCGGTCCCGCTCGATACACCGATCACGACCGCCTGCCGCAGCGGTGAATCGCTGGCCATGATCCAGTCGCCTAGGGTGTCGTCAAGCGCGCTTCGCAATGCGCCCCAACGCGATGGGGCGGGCAGCACGAGCATCGACTGCTCATTGAGTGGGTCCAGAAACCACTCGCTTTGACCGAGCGCGCTGAACACGCGCAAGGCGCTGTCACCCGCCGCGCCGAGGCGCTGCCGGATGAGACCGAACTCGGCGGCTGGAAGCTGAGCCTGTCGGTGTTGGCAGGGCAACTCAGACTCGATCAATCCGCCGTCGTCGCCTTGACTGCCCACCACCCAGCGAGTGTTTTTCAGGGCAAGAAAGGCCTGGATCCGTGCCATCCGAAACTCGCTGATCATGCCTGCTTTGCTCCCGTCGACTTGCGCATCAAGCCGATGCTCTGTGAGTTGAATCGCTGGTGGCAGTGTAGTCAAAGCAAGCGCTCAAGTATCTAGCTCGCCACACCAGCGCGCGGGGTGCGAGTCGAACGAATAGGTCACCTTAGCTGACGCCGATCCGGCTCAACACACACCACGTCAGATCGACGCGCACCCCAGCGCGCGAAGTCCGTGTGCCAAAGCGATTGAATGCCATACTCAGCCGCCTTGGTGAGCGCAGGACGTCGGCTGGCTGTCAATGCGAAATGCAATGCCCGGTTTCCTTACCAAGCAGGAGCGGATCAAGGTTGACGGCGTCGATGACGTGGTGCTTCGTTCCTTGCTTGACCATCACCAGTTTCACGATCCGGATGGCGCGGCGGCGGCGCTCGGTATTTCATCCGCACTCTGGCCAATTTTTGGCCTGAATTGGCCCTCGGCGCAGTACCTCGCGGCGCGTTTGGCGCTTAGGCTGGTCTCGCCCGATGAGCGCGTTCTGGAGCTGGGCTGCGGGCTGGCTTTATCAAGCTTGGTTGGCCACCGACGCGGTATCAACATCACCGCCAGTGATTGCCATCCCATGGCAGAACAATTTCTGCTCGAAAATCTGCGCCTGAATGGCTTGGCTCCGATGTGGTATCGACATGGCGATTGGTCAACCACGCACGACGTTGCAACCGCGCTCAGGCCCTGCGTGAGCGGACTGTTCGATCTGATCATCGCCAGTGATGTGCTCTACGAACGCGATCCCGCGGGCAGTTTGGCGCATTACATCGAGCGTCACGTCGCGCGCGCAGCACAGGTCTGGATCGTGGACCCCGACCGCGGCAACCGCGCCGCGTTCAATCGCTACATGGCGGACTTCGGATTTGACCGGGACGAGCAAAAGCTGGTGCGCAAAGCGGACCACGCACGGCCCGCGTATCGCGGGCGCATGCTGACCTACACGCGCGCCGCCTGAGCGTTTAGCGTGAAACTCGTAGCGGTTGGTCGAAACTGGAGGGTGTGGCTGACGGCTCCGCGCGCAATGCCGGTTCGCGCCTCTTTCATTGCAACGGGCTTTGTCATTTCGACCGGGTTTTTTATTTTGACCGGCTTTGTCATTTCGACCGAAGGGAGAAATCCTGTTCTGGGCTTCAAGGCGCGCCTTGGATTCCGCGACTGCGCGCGCAATGACGGTGCTGGGGGCTCAGGGCGCCTCACTATGGTCATGCTGCGCAAAGCCGTCTGGCGCCCCAAAGCGGTCATTCTGCGCGGAGCCGATAGGCGTGGTGACTTAAATCCACAATTTACCTTGCGGTTCCTGCTCTCCGTGCGCCTTGCACTCGAACCTCCGCGGCGGTTTCTAGAGCTTCCCTTACGCTTCTTCGGCCTGTTCACCAATCCAAACGTTCATGATCTTAATGTCTCCCTCGCTTAGATCAATCACTTTGAATCCGCCCCAAAAGGAGCGCCCGGTTCTGGCCTGCTCCGCCCAAAGGCACTGCACGCCCACTTCCACGCGCTGCGGGGCTTGTGCCCGACAGTTGAGCGTGAACTGAAATTGGTAGTAGTACTCCTCGTGGAAAGCCTGCGTGCCAATCAGCATCATGCCGTCGATCGAAAGATTGCCAATGCGACCCATCGATTCGCCGTTGATCGCATTGCTGACCACGATCGCTTCGCTGACCTTTTTCCGCACGTTGCGCCGCTGAGCTCGGCTCATGCTGCACCTCCGAAACGCGCCATGCCGGATGCGTCGGCATCGCCAACCTGCGTCTTGGCCTCGCTCATGCCGCTCCACTGCTTGAGTTTTCCGACCAGCGAGTTCCATGTGCGGTCAAGCAGGGTCTCACGCTGCTCTTCCCACACCCTGGCGTTGCCGCGCACCAGATCTTTGGCAAGCTGCTCAATAGTGCGTTCTTCAACTTTTGCCCCGCGTGCGTTGACGAACAAGCAGCGCCCCGTGACGGTGGAAAACCAGCTCAGTTTGCGGCGCACCGCCTCGCCCTGCTGGTTCACCTGAAACTCAAACCAGGTTCCAAACGGGAGCTGCTTGATGCGCTCAATCATCGACTGCTCTTTCGGCGTCAAATCAACTTTTTCGGTCTTGCGCAGACTGGCCAGGATCGTGATCTTTTCTTCTTTCGTGGCCTTGGTCTTTTCTTTGACGATGGCCACCGCTTCCAGCACTTCGGGTTTAGGCTCGGCCAATGGAATCTCCACGCCTTCGCCGAATTCATCGCCAACCAGATCTCGCGGCAGGGTTTCTGCAACCCCGTCAAGCGTAAGACCGATCTCGTCCGCATGGAATCCCACCAGAGACAAACCCTCGGACAGTGCGGGCCGGATGGTTTCGTAATGCTCGCGCGCGACGCTGCGCAAGTTGCCAAGAAAGCACGCGATCAGCTCGTCGGCAACGTCAAGTTGCGCTTGATATGCGGCAGAGTCATCGCCTTGGCGCAGCAGAGTGAGGGCGAGCAGATCGGCCCAGGCGTCGCCGAGCAGCGTTTTCACCAGGTCCGGCAGAGGCCTATCGCGAACGCGCTTTTCCATCGCTTCCGTGGCGCGCGCGCGCGCCAGATCCAAGCGCTCACGGCCGCGTGCAGCTTCAACATGACGGCGTTCGCTCACGTCCGCCTTCTTTTGCAGGGTTTCGACGTGGCGACCCAGATCGCCGAGCATGCTGTCGAAGATCGCAACGTCGCTGTCAAACTCTGAGCAGACGCGGTCAACCACCATCTGCATCTTTTCAATCACCGGACGATCTTGGCCCTCGTCCTCAACCCAGAAAATCGAGGTTTCGGCAATCGCGTTCAATAGCTGACGTGCCGGATGCTGGCGTCGGGTAAAGAAGCTCTTGTCCTGCAGCGCAACCTTCAACAGCGGCACCTGTAGCTTTGACAACAGGTTATGGGTGGTTGACGTGGGACGCGCATCCTGCATCAGGTTGTCAAACAACATGCCCACCAGATCCAGCGTGTCCGCATCTTCCGGCTTCAGGACCGGCGTCTTGCCTCCGGATATGGCGCGCAATTGATTCAGCGCATCCTGCTTGATGTGCGAAATTCGGCGCCCCATCCAGCGCCCGTTGACCATCACGGGCGCCACGTGCTGCGCTTGCAAAATGGTCAGTACCGATTGCAGATCGTCGGTGTTTGCCGGTGGCCCGGCATCAACCGGCTCGGATCGCATCGGCGCGCCGTCGACGGGGTCAAAGCCACTGGCGCGACGCCCCGAAAGCAGTTCGCGGAGCGTGTTGAACATCTCGCGATCCTGCGCCGCGTCGGCGAATGCCTGTGTTGG
>Ga0163144_10014220_pt1 | contig 16548 bp, 12 predicted proteins | sample OliLak19BULKMAT1_FD_123175 | JGI IMG/M metagenome (GOLD analysis project Ga0163144, IMG submission 123175) | Freshwater microbial mat bacterial communities from Lake Vanda, McMurdo Dry Valleys, Antarctica - Oligotrophic Lake LV.19.BULKMAT1 | ecosystem: Environmental > Aquatic > Freshwater >... | reverse complement strand
CTTCGCCGAGGTAACATCCGGCGCAGGCGAAGTCGCATTTGGGCATCGCGCCGATGGTCGCGCCGCAGCCGGCGTAGTGGCGGCCGAGGTATTGCGTCGGCGTGCGGAGGGCGTCGGGCAGGCGCGCCCACGCCGCTGCCAGCACCGAGCGGGTCTCGGTATCGTCCTGTCGGATCTGCGCCATGTGTGCGGCTTACGGTTTGGCCGGCGCGGGGGCCGGGGCGGGCGCGGGCACGGAAGGATCGGGCTTGGCGGAAGGCGTGAAGCACGCGGTGCCGAGGGCAAAGACGGCGGCGAAGCCGAGGAGCATCAGGATATTTTTCTTCATGGGTGGGGACCGGAGATTGGAGAGATGAGAAGGCCGCCGTTGGAGTTTATTCCATGAAATTCGGCGGTGCGGTGCTTCCCGCGTTGGGGGACCGAGACGGGGTCATGTCGCGAAGTGGGGCGGTGGCACACCTAAATTCGGTCGTTCAGATTAACCACGGATGACACCGATAACACGAAAACAGGGAATTGCAGATCAGGGAGCACCTGACTGCCATTCACCCGCCAGGTGAAGTGCCCGAAATGCAGAATGCCTGCGTGATCTGGGTCGATCGGTGAAATCTGTGGATCCAACTGCGTTTTCTAGACTGAAAAACTCCGCCGGGAAAATCGCCAGGTTCGACGAGGTCAACGGCACCGACGCCACGCGCCTCTCCGCACCAGCCGGCCAGTCCGCCGTCGAAATCGTCGCCGCGTGGCGCGCGGCCGGGGAGAAATTCCGGGAAGACCGGAAGAGGTGGCTGTTGTAGTGAGCAAAGCCGTGGACGAGGCTGTCGCCCCGGAGAGCGGGCAGGACCTCGCTGCGCCCCCCTGAGCGCCCCCGCCGCCCATTGACACGCCCGCTCAATTCCTTACTTTGAGCGCATGGTAAGAACATTTATCACGAGTAAGGGACAAACGACCGTTCCGATTGAGTTTCGTCGGGCCTGGCAAAGCGACGAGCTGATCTGGGAAGCCAATCCCGACGGCTCCGTGCGCGTGCGCCCCGCGCCGGATATCATGGGGCTGTTTGGCGCGGCGCGCTCAGCCATCAAGCGCGATCCCGCAGAAAAGACGCGGGCACGGGAATTGATGGGCCGGGGCGATCGCGCGAAATGAAGCGGCTGCACCTCGACGCCAACGTCGTGCTGCGCTTCCTGCGTGACGACGACCCCAGGCAGTCGCCGGCGGCGCGACGCCTCATCCACGAGGCGAACGAGGGCAAGGTGACGCTGGTCCTGGCCGCCATGACCGTCGCGGAAATCTTCTACGCCTTGCGCGCATCCTACAAGCTGCCCCGCGCCGAGATCGCCTCCTTGCTGGATCAGCTCGTGCGAAGTGGCGTGGTCGAAGTCGCGGAGGAGCAGCGCTTGCTTGATGCCTTCGGTCGCGTGCGCTCGGCCAACGTGGACTTCGGCGATGCCTGGCTGGCGGCGACCGCGGTCGAGACCGGTGAAGCCGTCGCGTCGTTTGATGAGGATTTCGGCAAGTTTCCCGACGTGATTGGGCATCGCCCCAAGGGCTGAAACCGTGGAACGTTTTCCCCTTCGCCCCTCTCGCTGTGTTTAAACCCGCACCCCAAGCCGTCTTTCTCTCCTACGCGTCGCAGGACGCCGGGGCGGCCCTTCGACTGGGCGCTGGGCTCCGCGCCGCGGGAGTCGAGGTGTGGCTCGATCAGGAGGGCGGGCTCGTCGGCGGCGATGCGTGGGACCGGGTCGATCCGACGGGGGTCGATCCGACGGGGTCAGTCCGTGAATTGTGAATCGTGTATGCCTTCCCGACAGTATGGAGTGGAAGAAAGGAAGGGATGGCCCTCACGATTCACGGACTGACCCCGTGCGTCTGGCCCCGTGGGCTTCGAGACCACAGCGCCTGCGAATGCGATGTCGGTGCTTCGCGCCGCGCGTGACGGGCTCACCAACTTTTCGTTACTCGTCTCGCCTGTGCTCGTGCCACCTTCGATGCGCGCCATCCTGGGCTCGCCTGACAACCTCGTGCAGGGCTTCCTCGCGGCCGGCCACGTTTGCACGATCATGAGTACGGCCCGATCGCCCGCGAGTTTGGCGTGCCGATTGTGGTGACCGGCTTTGAACCGGTGGACATTTTGGAAGGACTTCTCCGTTGCGTACAACAATTGGAGGACGGCCGCGCCGAACTGGAAAACGCCTATACGCGAGCCGTCCGCCCCGAAGGCAATCTCCACGCCCGAGCCGTCGTGGAACAGACCTTGGCAGTCGAAGATCGCAACTGGCGCGGACTGGGACCAATCCCCGGCAGCGGGCTTGGATTGCGCCCGGAATTCGCGGCGTATGATGCGCCAAAAAAGTTCGGCCTGCAGGCAGCGCCCGTGGTCGATGCCGGCGAGTGTATCAGCGGCGCCATTATGCGCGACTTGAAGGAACCCGTCGACGGTCCGGCCTTCGGTACGCGTTGCCATCCGGAACACCCGCTCGGCGCCCCCATGGTTTCCAGTGAAGGGGCCTGCGCCGCGTACCACCGCTACCGGCACCGCGCCGCGGTTTCAAGGTGCGGTTAACGTAGCGACAATTTGGATACAACGGAGGAGAAAGCGTGGGGGCGCACCGCTTGGAATAAAGACTAAATCGTGATCGGTCCCCGTACCTCCGTTGGGTAAAGGTGAACTCGATTCTGCGAGAAACACTTCAACCGCGAAGGCAACGTTCCGGTCGAACCGCTGGATCCCTTTTCAAGGAACAAAGGGATTTCGGGCGATTGCCGCGCGGAATGGGCTTACGGCTTGCGTCGGAGGACGATCTCATCGGCACCGCGACGCTCGGATTGGACTCCGAAACTGGATTCGAGCAGGCGGACGAAGGCATCCGTGTTGACCGCGCGGAAAACTCCACTCACCCGCGTGCGCGCCAAATCGGGATCCTCGATCGTGAACTGGACGTGATTGTGCTGGTTGAGTAGCGCGACTGCTTCGATCAGCGGCGTGCCCGAGAATTCCAGGCGCGCACTCCGCCAGGCGAGCCGGGCCTGAAGATCAGAGGCGGCCACGGCGAGAAGCTCCGGCGCGGCGGTTTGAACCGATGTCCGCACGGTGGTGCCGTGGCCGGCAGCGACCAGGAGAGGCTCCACGCTGTACGTGCCGATCTGCGCGGTTGGCCGCGGAGCCACGACCGCCACCTTGCCTTCGGTGACTAACACGTCGACGGCACTTATCCCAAAATCAACCGAGAAGGCCGTGCCAACGGCGCGCACTTCCACTCCTCCAGCCGCAACAATGAAGGGTCGGTCCGGATTCTTCGCTACTTTGAAATAAACTTCGCCGCGCCGTAAGACAACCCGACGCTGGGTCTCAGTAAATTCGACCGTGATCTCGGCCCCATCGCGCAACTCAGCCAACGACCCATCAGGCAGCGATTGGATTGACGGTAACAGAACGACCGCCGAGGCCACTGCGGGTGATCCCGGATCGGACGGCGGACGGAGAGCCTGCCAGCCGAGGCCAGCCCCCACCAGTAATACGAGCGAGACAACTCCAAACGCCAATGTACGCCGCTGGCGTCTCTGCCGGGCACGGTGGGCGATTTCACCCAGAACGGCCTCGACCGATCCGGTGGACAACGGACGGTCCAACATCTTCCACGCGAAATCGAGTCCCTCCACGGCCATGCGATGCGCCGGGCTCCCGTCGAGCCAGGCGGAATACTTACGTTGCTCGCACGCTGACAGCCCGGCGTCGCGGCGGGCGACCCAATCGGCCGCCGCGGCGCGGATCGCCGAAGGGATCGGCGGGGAATCCGCCGCGGCGCGATCGCGATTGAAAGGGGTAAGACGTCTCATGAGTCGGTCAGGGCTGAACTCCATGTGCTTTCAAAAACTCTTCGCAACGGCGCACACCGCGGGATACCTGCACCTGCACGGTTTGTTCCGAAAGGCCAAGCTGGGCCGCGATCTCCTTTTGCGGTACGCCACGGAGTTTCCGGAGGATGAGGATTTCACGACAACGGGTTGGCAGGGAGTCGATGGCCGCGGCGAGCAAGACGACTTCATCGCGTTTGCACGCAGCCTCAGCGGGCCCCGGCCTGCCATCATCCATGACGGGCAAAGCGGCCAAATCCGGCACAGGGTTAATCGGAGAAATCTGATTTCGTCGCGCCAGGTCGATCACGAGGTGCCGCGCCACCTTGAACAATAGAGACTTCGCATAACGCACCGGCTGCCCCATGCGCACCCGCCAAAGTCGGAGAAACGACTCCTGAACCACATCGTCCAAATCCGGCGCAAACGGAAACTGCGTGCGCAGATACGCTCGTAGCGACGGCTCGTGCACATGCACCTCCTCGGAGAACCAGCGGTGTTCTTCGGAGGTGGGCGTGCGATGGCACGTCGACGGATTCAAGGCGGGGTCAGCCAAAACAGGTCCGAGCCTTTCGCCTCCAACCGAAAGTAAGGCAACTCCAATCTCGGCATCACGAATCTCGAAATCACAGCGCTGCGGCCCCTCTCCGTTTCCTGCCTTGATAAAGCCGCGATCCGTCACGCCTCGCTTGCTCGTCCGAAAAATCTTCGCCGGGTCGTAACAGATTTCTACGGCTATCTCGTCACTATCCCTGATGCCCCTCTCTACTCCACTCCCTCAATTTGCCCAAAAGCGACGCGTGGCCCGTGCGCTCATCGCCGCTCTAAACCTCGGCGTGGCGTCCGCGGTGTTGGCGGCCGCGTCCACGGCATCGGCCGCCGAGTCCACGGCGTTGGCGGCCGAGCCCGCGAAACGTTCCTTCAAACTGCCAGCGGGCGACGCTGAGAAGGCCCTCAAAGTTTTCTCGGAACAGGCGCGCCTCGAAGTGCTGTATCCCACCGACCTCGTTTCCGGGGTGCGCACCCGCTCAGTCTCCGGCGATCTCCTGCCACGGGAGGCGCTCACGCTCATGCTCGCCGGCACCGGCCTCGTTGCCGTCCATGATGCCAGGAGCGGCGCCTTCAGCTTGCAGCGCCAGAGCGGCCCCACGTCCGACCCAAAAAACGTCGAGGCCGATCGGACCCGGGCGGGTCGACCGATCGGCCCCGCTGAAATCACCCAATCCGCTCCCGCCGGCAACGGCGTCGTCGAACTGTCGCCCTTCGTCGTGGATGCCGCGACCGACCGCGGTTACCAGGCCTTGAACACCCTCTCCGGCACGCGCCTCAACACGAAGCTCGAAGACCTCGGTTCCTCGATTACCGTCGTGACCAAACAGCAGATGGAAGACACTGCCGTGCTCGATCTCAACGATGTGTTTCTCTACGAAGCGAACACCGAGGGCACGGGAAACTTCACCGACTTCAGCACGAACCGTAACGGCGGCGTCGTGGACAACATCCAGAACAGCCCAGCCCAGGCCAACCGTATCCGCGGGGTCGGCCGCGCCAATATTGCGGTCGGCGGCTTCGCGGTGAATCCCCGCATCCCGCTCGACACCTACAACGTCGATGGGGTCGAAATCTCCCGCGGCCCGAATTCCAACATTTTCGGCCTTGGCGGCAGCGCCGGCTCGGTAAACTACATCCCGATCCGCGCCAACGCCACGCGCTCAATTTCGCAAGTCACTTTCCGCGCTGACAGCTACGGCGGGGTTCGCGGCACCTTGGACTTTAATCGCCCGCTTCTCGCCCAAAAGCTCGCGTTGCGTGTCGCCGCAGTCGAAGAGGCCAAGGGTTTCGTGCGCAAGCCGTCATCCGAAAAGATCAACCGCCTGCAAGGTCTCCTGCTATTCAAGCCTTTTGCGAATACCACCATCCGCGCCAGCGCCGAGAGCTACGACAACTTCGCGCGCCGCGCCAACTCCCTCACGCCGCGCGAGACCGTCACCGGCTGGGCCGAAGCTGGCAAACCGACCTGGGATCCGACCACGCGAATCGTGACCCTCGCCAACGGCACGAAGTCAGGTCCCTTCCGCGTCAACCAGGACGGCACGCTGCCCTTCGGACTGATTTCCCAAAATTATAGCCGGAACAGCGTCTTCATCGACTATGCGACGCCGGATCAACTCATGTCGGTCAACCGCACCGGCAACCTGCCGGCCAGCCGGATTCCCACGCCGACGATTTCGAACACCGATCTGCGTTTTCTCGAAGGCAGCTCGCAACTCGAGCGCCAGCAGGCGGCACTCTTTCCGCTCTACATTCTCCCGACGACGACCGACAAGGCGCTCTATAATTGGTCGAAGATCAACTACATGTCGCCAAACACCTACACCGACCGGGCGAAAACGTTTACTGTCGAGGCCGAACAAATCGTCCTTAATACGCCGCAGCACCTACTCGCAGCGCGCGCCGCCTGGTTCGGACAGGATTTCAAGAGCACCCGGCGAAACAAGATCGACAACACCGAATCCACTCTCCGGGTCGATGTGAACGAGAAGATGCTTGATGGTTCGCCCAATCCCTACTTCTTGCGTCCCTATTTCGGATCGTCGGCCCCGGTGTCGAACTACTCGCCGGAAAAACGCGACCTTCAGAGCGCCGACCTTGCCTACCAGTGGACACCCGCGAAACTCCCGCGCGGGCTGGGTTGGATCGGCCAGCAGAAACTCGGACTCCACGGAGAAACCAGCCGCATCGATTTCTCCGGCTTTCGTTGGCGCGACGTGATCCAGTCCGACCATGCGTGGAGCAATAAGACCAACCGCAGCGCCGTCGGCGTGTGGATCTACGACAAGTTCTACGTCGGTGACAATCAGGGCCAGAACATCGACCACGCTCCGGCCACCCGGCCGGTTGACGGCCAGCATACGCTGCGCTGGTTCAACGCCCTGACAAATCAGTGGGTGAGCGAGTCCGTCGATGTCGGGGAGCGTTTTTTCAACGCCAACGTTTTTAACAACTCCCGCACGGAGGTGCGCACGCTCAACGCCACCGTGCAGAATTACTTCTTCAAAGATCGCCTCGTGACGACCTTTGGCTGGCGCAATGATCGGCAGCGCGTACGCCAGTCCCTGGCGCCCGCCATTGATCCCACCACCGGCTGGTTTCAGAATGAGCCGCTCAAGACCAAGTTGCCTTGGATCAGCAACGAAGGAACAACGCTCACCCAGGGCGCCGTACTCAAGCCCACCCGCTGGTTGAATCTTTTCTACAATCAATCGGACAGCTTTACGCCGTCCGGCATCTCCTACGACGCGCTGGGCGAATTGTTGCCGAATCCGAAGGGCAAAGGCAAAGATTACGGCGTCGGCATTTCCCTGCTCAACGATCGGCTGCACCTCAAGATCAACCGCTACGAAACCGATGACCAGGGCGCCCGCGGCGGAGACCTCGATACCGTCGTGGGCCGCGCGTGGACACTGGACGGGCGCGGCACCAACGGCATCGCCGATACCGCCACCGATTTCCTCACCTTTTCTCAGGTCACGATTGACCAGCGCTTCGTGAAGCAGGGGATCACGCCCACGGTCGCGCAGCGAAATGCCGCGGTCGCGCAGTATATGGGCCTGACGGAAGAATTTCTCGCTGGAATCCAGTCGTGGGACCGAGGGACCACCGCCGACGTAACGTCCCACGGCTACGAATTTGAGGTCATCTACAATCCGATCCGCAACTGGCGACTCAAGTTCACCGCTGCCCGACAGGTGGCCATCGACAGCAATATAGGCGACGGCCTGCAGCGGTATATTGCGGCGCGGCTGCCCGTCTGGACCACGGCCAAGGATGAAAACGGTGTGGTGTGGTGGAACCGCTCGATTGGCGGTGGAGCCACTCCCCGCCAAACCTACGAAGGCAATATTCTCGCCCCGATCAAGCTCGCCACCGCCACCAATGGAAAACCCCGCTCGCAAGTCCGCGAGTGGCGCTGGAACGCGGTCACCAACTACGACTTCACGGAAGGGCGGCTCAGGAATTTCTCAGTCGGCGGTGCGCTCCGCTGGCAGGACAAGGGCGGCATCGGCTTCCTCGCCTCGGCCCCCGACCCCGATGGCGTGGTGCGCGAGCTCGACGCCAACAAACCCGTCTACGACAAGGCGCGGCTCGCGGTCGATTTCTCGGCCAGTTATCGCCTGCGTCTCTTCAAGGACCGGGTTCGCGCGAAGGTCCAGCTGAACGTGCGTAATGTGCAGGAAAACGGCCGCCTGCAGCCCGTCGGCGTCAACCCCGACGGTGCCGCCTTCGCCTATCGCATCATTGACCCGCGCCAGTTCATTTTGAGCACGACCTTTGATCTTTGATCGCCCCAAAACCATCTCACCCACGTGTTTTTTTCAACCCGCCGACGGGTCCGCAACGTCTTCCTCGTCGGATTGTTTTCCAGTCTGGCTTGGTCCGCGCCGGCGGCCGCGCCGATCAAAGTGCTGATCGTCGACGGGCAAAATAATCACGCGTGGCAGACGACGACCCCTCTGCTTAAGAAACTGCTGGAAGAAACGGGGCGATTCACGGTCGACGTCTCCACCACGCCGCCCGCGCTGCCGCGGCCGCCGAAGCTCACCAAAAATGCCACTCCGGCGCAGACGGCTGCGCATCCCGAAGTGCTCAAGCAATATGCCGCCGAGGAACCCGCGCACACCGCCACCGCGACGGCCATTCTCGCCAAATGGGATGCGTGGACGCCGAATTTTTCGGCCTACGGTGTCGTCATCTCGAACTACAACGGTGACCGTTGGCCCGCGAAGGCGAGCGCCGCTTTTGTTGCCTACATGAACGGCGGCGGCGGATTCGTGAGCTATCACGCGTCGGACAATTCCTTTTCCGATTGGCCGGAATACAACGCCATGATCGGCCTGGGCGGCTGGGGCCAGCCCCGGCGAGACGAAAAGGCAGGCCCTTACCTTCGCCTGCGCGCGGGCGGGTGGCAAAAGGACGCCACGACGCCGGGCCTCGGCGGCGCGCACGACGCCCAAAGCGAATACGTCGTCGAAAACAACGCCCCCGATCATCCCATCATGCGCGGCCTGCCCGCCCAGTGGATGCATGCGAAGGATGAACTCTACCACAGCCTCCGCGGCCCCGCGGAAAATCTCACCGTGTTGGCCTCCGCCCGCGCCATCAAGACCGGCGAGATGGAGCCGATGCTCATGGTCATTCGCTACGGTCAAGGCCGCGTGTTCCACACGACCCTCGGTCACGGCGCCGATGCGATCAATGGGCTCGGCTTCCAAGCCACCTTCACCCGCGGCGTCGAATGGGCGGCCACCGGACAAGTAACGCTGCCCGCGCCGGCGCCGGGGCTGCTGTCCCCCACGACGGCCGGAGTTCGCGAAGTGAAGCTCGCCTCCGTCCCGCCGGTCCCGCCCACCGCACCGAAGATTTCGCGCCCGCCCATTCTCTCTCCCGCCGAGAGCCAAAAACTCTTTCAGCTCCCGCCCGGCTACCGCCTCGAACTCGTCCTCAGTGAGCCGCAGATCCAAGCACCCGTGGTCACGGTGTTCGACGGCAATGGCCGCATGTTTGTCGCCGAAATGCGCACCTACATGCAGGACATCGATGGCTCCAACCAGAAGGCCGCCACCAGCCGCGTGTCGTTGCACTGGTCCTCGCGGGGCGATGGCGTGTTCGACCGGCACTCCGTGTTCATCGATGGCCTCGTCCTCCCGCGCATTTTGCTCCCGTTGAAAGACAGCCTGCTCGTGCAGGAAACCGACTCCGGAGACATTCACGAATATCGTGATCGCGATGGCGACGGCGTCGCTGACGAGAAGAAACTGTTTTTTTCCGGCGAGCACCGCACCAAAGCCAACCTCGAGCACCAGACGAGCGGTCTGATTTGGGCCCAGAACAACTGGCTCTACACCACCTACAATTCCTGGCGTTTGCGTTGGACCCCGCAAGGCGCCGTGAAGGAACCGACCGCACCCAACGGCGGCCAGTGGGGTGTCACGCAGGACGACCACGGCAAGCCGTGGTTCGTGAACGCGGGCGGCGAACTCGGGCCGCTCAATTTTCAGCATCCCATCGTTTACGGCGCCTTCAAGGTCCGCAACGAGCTCACCGAGGGGTTCAAGAAAGTCTGGCCGCTCGTGCCGATCCCCGACGTGCAGGGGGGCATCAATCGCTTTCGCCCGCAGGAGAAGACGCTCAACCATTTTACTGCGACGTGCGGCGGCGAAATTTTCCGGGGCGACCGCCTGCCGGTGGATCTGATGGGCGACTTGATTTTTTGTGAACCCGCCGGCCGGCTGATCCGCCGCGCGAAGATCGCGGTGAGCGACGGCGTCACCACGTTGACTAATCCCTACCAGAACGAAAAATCAGAATTCATCCGCACGACCGATCCTTATTTTCGCCCGGTCAATCTGGTCACCGCCCCCGACGGCACGCTCTACCTCACCGACATGTCGCGGGGCATTATTCAGGAAAGCAATTGGACGCGTTCCGGGAGTTATCTGCGCGGGGTCATCAAGGAATACGGTCTCGACCAGAACATCGGCAACGGTCGCATCTGGCGGCTTGTGCATGACGGCCAGTCGCTCGGGCCCGCGCCCCGGATGCTTGACGAAACACCCGCCCAACTTGTCGCGCATCTCGCCCACCCGAATGGCTGGTGGCGCGACACCGCGCAGAAACTTCTCGTGCTCTCGCAAGACAAGTCGGTCGCGCCCGCGCTGACTGAAATGGCGCGCACCCACGCCAACCCGCTCGCCCGCCAGCACGCGCTCTGGACGCTCGAAGGCCTCGATGCGCTCACGGCGGCTCTCGTCCGTGAAAAACTTGCCGACACCGATCCGCACGTCCGCGTCGCCGCGATTCGTGCGAGCGAAACGTTGTTCAAACGCGGCGACCGATCTCTACAGTCGGAGATTCTCGCCCGCTACCGAGACGCCGACCCCACCATCGCCATCCAAGCTATGATGACCGCCCATCTCCTCCAATGGCCGGAAGCGAAGCCGCTCACGCAGCAGATTGCCACTGCCAGTGCCTCGGCCGGAGTAAAAGCCATCGCCACGCGGCTGTTGAGTCCGCTGTCCGCCCAGCTTCCTGCCGGTTTCGGCGAACCTGAAACAAAGATTCTCGAACGAGGACAGGAGGTTTACATGCAGTTGTGCTTCGCCTGCCATGGGCTGGACGGCAAGGGTGTGCCGCTCGAGGGCAAGAGCACCGCGCTGGCACCGCCGCTGGCCGGTTCCGCCACCGTCGCGGCACAGCGCGACGCTCTTATCACAATCATGCTCCATGGCGTAAGTGGCCCGATCAACCGGGTGACCTACGACGCGCAAATGTTCCCGATGGGCGCCAACGACGACGACTGGGTCGCCGCCATCGCGTCCTACGTGCGCGTCGGCTTCGGTAACAAAGGATCGCTCGTAACTGCCGGCGATGTCACGCGGGTGCGAACGGCCACGGCGCAGCGCAAAGAACCGTGGACGATCGGCGAGTTGCAGGCGCGCACCCCGCAGCCGCTCGACCATCGCTCGGCGTGGACGTTCACCTCCAACCGCGCGCCCGCGAACACCAACGGAGGACCGATCACATTGCCGCTCACCGTCGAGGCCGCCCAAACGTCCGGCGCCGCGGTCACCATCGAATTGCCCGAGTCCGCGATGATTTCCGACGTGCGCCTGATCTGCTCCCGATCCCCCAGAAAATACCAATACGCGTTCAAGGTTGAACTGTCACTCGACGGCGCAGAGTGGGCTGCCACCGGATCGTCGGGGCAATTCACCGGCCCCACTGTCGAAATCTCCTTTCCGCCGACGAAGGCGCGTTGGATTCGACTGACGCAAACGGCGCCAGCCGCCAAAGTCCCGTGGGTGCTCGACGACGTCATTGTCTATCGGACGCCGACCGGGCTTGCCGTTCCCCTGGCTGCAGCCGCACCGACGGCAACGGCCCAATCCCGAAACTGATTCCGTCGGTCCGTTCGTTTGATTTTTTGCCGCCAACTGCACGAATTCCCGCGCGACATTTCTTCCGCCCACCTTCCGGTCCACGCCCAAACGCTTAACCCTGCCTCCCCATGAAGTTTTCACTCCCCGCCGTCCGAGTCGGCACCGCGCTCCTCTTGCTGAGCGTCTGCCGCGCGGCCGATGTCCCTTATTTCGCCGACAACGGCTACGGCAACCCCATCAGTGTGATGCATCATCCGGCCGCCGAGCACTTCAATGGTGTGACCTACGTGGCCTACGCGGGACCGCACGAGGATCCGCATGTTGCCGCCTACGATCACCAGACCAAAACGTGGAAGGGACCGGTCAAGGCCGGCGTGAACCCCATGGGCAAATCGCCTGACCAGATCGACAAGGGTGAACTCGATAATCACGGCCGCCCCTCGCTCGTGGTGGACCGCCAGGGTTACATTCACCTCGTCTTCGGCGGCCACGGCGGCGAGCGGTCGCTCGGCCAGAACAAATTTGGACTGCCCGGCAAGGGCCGGTTCATCCATGCGGTCTCCGAGAAACCCGGCGACATCTCCCGGTGGAAAATTTTGGACAACATCTCGCCCTTCGGCACCTACAGCCAGTGGGTGAAGACGCCCAACGGCGACCTCTACCTGTTCTACCGCCACGGTTCTCATCGCAGTGACTGGGTTTACCAAAAGTCGACCGACGACGGCCGCACGTTCTCCCCGCAAGTTTCCGTGCTGAAGAACAAACTCAGCTCCTATTCCCTGACGACCGAAGACGCGTGGTATGCGTGGTTCGAGAACGGGAAGGGCGACACCATCACGGCCCATTACGTCTATCACGCCTGCGCCAACCCCGGCCACGTCCGCGCCGACGTCAACGCCTACTTCATGGTGATGAACACGCGCGACGGCTCATGGGCCACGGTCAAGGGCGAACCGGTGAAGCTCCCGGTCACGAAAGAATACTCGGACAAACACACCCTCGTCTGGGATTCCGACAAAGAGCGCACGAGCCACGGCACCGCGCGGGTCGACGCGGATGGCAATCCGCACTTCACCATCCGGGGGAAAGGTCTGACCTATATGCGCTGGCTGGGCGATGCGTGGCAAAAGCCGACGCCGATCGCGGTTGCCGGCCAAGGCGTCGTGAACGAGGGCGACTTCATCATCGATTCTTCCACGAAGATTCGCGCGCTGCTCACCAGCACCCACGAGGGCACAAGCGAAGTCGGCTGGTGGAATTCCGCCGACGGCGGCCTCACCTGGGCCAAGGGCGCCGCCCTGATCTCGTCGCGCGACTCGACCTTCGAGCCGACGTCGTTTGTGCGCAACGCCCACCCCGACGCGCGCATGTTAATCACCGAGAAGAAGCGCAATGCCGGCCACCTCTACTGCAATATGTACCTCATCGGTGACCACGGCCCGCTCGGTCGCCCGGCCGCCGAGGCCAGTCACCTCGGCGATCGTTTGGAGCAGATCAAACTTCTGCCGAAGGAAACGCCCAAGATGGACGCCAAGCGGAAGAAACGGGCCGCGTACGCCGCCGAAGAGCCGTAAGCGCCGGATAGTTTCAAATGAACGTTTATCTCCGACTCGCGAGTGTTTTTGGCGCACCCGGCGGACGATGTGAAACCGCAGCCCTTCGCCGTCGTGACCACGCCCAAAAAATTCCGTAAGATGGAAAAAGCCACCAAAAGGAAAAACTGATCCATGCCCTCCTCGCTCCTCCGACTGGTCGCGCTCGCGGCCCTTCTCGCGCAGCCCGCCGCCGCGGCGTCGCCCAACTTTATCTTCATTCTGACTGACGATCTGGGCTGGACGAGTCTTTCGCAGCGGATGGACGACCGCGTGCCGAATTCGAAAAGCGATTATCACGAGACGCCCAACCTCGAGCGCCTCGCGCGGGGCGGCATGCGCTTCACCAACAGCTACGCGCCGGACGCGCTGTGCTGCCCGACCCGGCGCAGTATCCAGTTTGGGCAGACGCCCGCGCGCCAGGGCGACGAACGTTTCCCGAGAAATTACGATCCGGCGAAAAATCCCCGGCTCACGATCCCCTCGATGCTGAAGTCAGCCAATCCCGGCTACCGCACGGCGCACTACGGCAAGTGGGATCTCCGCTCCGGTGTTTTCCCGGAGCAGCTCGGCTACGACGAAAGCGACGGCAACACCGGCAACAAGAACGGCGACGTCTCTTCCGACAAGGGTTCGAAGTGGACGGACCACTATCTGAACAGCGATCCCAAACGAATCGAGACGCTGACCGCCCGCGCGATCAATTTTGTGCAGCGCAATCACGCCGCCGGCAGCCCGTTCTACCTGCAGCTCTCGCACTACGCGACGCACGTCGACATGCAGGCCAAGGAGGAGACCTACGCCAAATACGTTGCGAAACCGAAGGGGCGCATCCACTCGCATCCCGCTTGGGCCGGCATGATGGAGGATCTGGACAGCGGCATCGGCCGACTCCTCGACGAGGTGGATCGACTCGGCCTGGCCGACAACACCTATATCATTCTGATGGCGGACAACGGCGCGGCGGAATTTATCCCGCCGGTGAAAAACAAGATGGCGCCTCCGTCTGAATTTCCGGTGCCACCCCGCAACACGCCGTTGCGCGGCGGCAAGTGGGTGCTCTACGAGGGCGGGATTCGCGTGCCTTTCATCGTGCGCGGCCCGGGCATCAAGCCGGGTTCGCAATGCAATGTGCCGGTCGCGGGCTGGGATCTACTGCCGACCCTGGCGGACCTCGCCGGTTACACCAAGCCGCTCCCGGCCGATCTCGACGGCGGCAGTTTTCGCGAATTACTCACCCGGGGTGACGGCGTGGTGAAGCGCGCGGATGACGCTATGTTTTTCCACCGCTACGCCAGCGGCTATCCGCACTCCGCCATCCGGGTGGGCGACTTCAAGCTGATCAAAATTTGGAAGACCAACGCGCTTGAGCTCTACAACTTGAAGGACGACCTCGGCGAACGGAACGATCTCGCGGCCAAGCTCCCGGCCAAGACTCAGGAGCTGCACGCCAAACTCATGGACTATTTCAAACGCGTCGATGCCGAGGTGCTGCACGGTTACGGTAAGGCGAAGGCGGAAGATTGAGCCGGCATCGGGCCTCGCGCGGGTTCACCGCAGGAGTCTTATCGTAGTGCCCCGCCCGGACCCGGGCCGATCCGCAACCACCTGATTCCTCCTTCAAAAAATCCCCATTCATTTTCACCGTGCGTTTTGCTTCATCCTTTTCCACCGCTCGTTCGCTTTGGTTGGCCGTCGCGACCGCCGTCGCCGCAAGTGTTGCCGGCTGGGTTCCCTCAGCGGTGGCGGCGACCAATCCGAAACCGGCGCCAACCGCCCAGCCCGGGGATGCACCCACTTTTCTCCTCCAAAACCGGCCCGAACGCCTCGACCCCTTCCGCGAAAGTCCGTTGCAAATCAACCCGCCGACCTTCCGCTGGCCGGCCACCGGCGACGCCACGACCCACCGGCTGGAGTTTTCGCGGGACGCCGCGTTTTCAAACCCCCGCCGGGAAATTACCCGCGACCCATTCTTTCGCCCGCTGGAGCCGCTCGATCCCGGAGTCTGGTATTGGCGCTCTCGCCAGGAATCTCAGACTCCCGGCGCGTGGCTCGGCCCCGAGTCCTTTGAGATTTCTGCCGACCTGCCGCGCTGACCGATCCGCGATTGGGCGGAACTCGTTCGAGAAGTGCCGACTTCACATCCGCGCCTCTACGTGCGCCAGGCGGATTTGGCGGCGTGGCGCGACAGCGCCCGTCGCCTCGGGGACGAACTCGCGCCGTGGAAAACGCGCATCCGCGCGGCGCTCGAGCAGACATTCTCCATCGACGCCTACATCGCGCGCGTCCCCGCCGATGCGGGCAGCAAAAAGAGAAAATTGGAAATCTGGGCCGCCAAGGCGGCCGGGATGGATGCCGCCCTGCCGCTCGGCGAGGAAGTTTCCGCCAGCCTTCCTCGTGGGTCCCATTCGCTTTGGAAGAAAATCGGGTCCGTTCCAGAATCGAGGAGCGCACGTAGCTCGGACACAAAACCGTCACCCCAATACAGGAACCCATCTGCTCCAGATCATGACGTAGACATTCTGAAAGCGCCATCACGGCATGCTTGCTCGTCGCGTACGGTTCCAGCAGCGGCTCCGTGGTGATGGCCGCCAGCGCTGCGGTATTGATGATGTGGCCCTCGTCTTCCTGGTCCAAAATGCGCGGCACAAAGGCACGGATGCCGTGGACGACGCTCAAGAGATTGGTCCGCAGGATCCAATCCCAAGTTTCTAACGGCGTTTCCCAAACCCGCAGAAGTTTCAAGGAGAAGTTTCAAGGGGTCATGACGCGAATCGCGAATAGAGCGTTCGAAATGTCGTCGAAGTCGACGGGCCATGGCGCAATCCAGGTCCCGGACATCCCGCGATTCAAGCGCTGCGCCTATCCAAAATCAGGAGGCACCGGAGGAATCATTCGCGATTCGCGTCTTGACCCCCTTCCGACCGCCCTGCGGCGGCGTGCCGGCCGCGATCGATCTGAACCGCGAACTGCGGCCGGAAATCCATCGCTAAGACCGGCTGCTCTCTCCTGCGCCCTGCCATACTTGACGCCAAGTGCCATGCATGCATGGTGCATGCATGGCGACGAAGACCATCAGCATCGACATGGAGGCGTTCAGAATTCTCCGCCGTGAACGAAAAGGACGACGCGATTCCTACTCCCGGGTCATTCAGCGTCTG
>Ga0163144_10014218_pt1 | contig 16548 bp, 12 predicted proteins | sample OliLak19BULKMAT1_FD_123175 | JGI IMG/M metagenome (GOLD analysis project Ga0163144, IMG submission 123175) | Freshwater microbial mat bacterial communities from Lake Vanda, McMurdo Dry Valleys, Antarctica - Oligotrophic Lake LV.19.BULKMAT1 | ecosystem: Environmental > Aquatic > Freshwater >... | reverse complement strand
GTTTAGAAATGCCTTTACGGACATTTCTTTTTTGCCTGCAGGCTTTATTGATGTTATCCACACAACACCATCACCAGTCTGAATTCCGAGTGTTGCTATACCTGCCACCACTGTTCCTGGCATGTCTGCAATTTTTTCTGATGAATCATCGGCACTCATTACAACGAATCTGTTACCCATATTTTCAAAGTAGCTTGTAGGCCACCCGGCATAGGCACGGACTTCACGGACTATTTGCACTGCCGGTTTTGTCCAGTCGATGAGCCCGTCAGATTTCTGAATCGTCGAACAATAGCTGGCCATGTTTTCGTCCTGCACTACTTCTCTGACATCGCTTTCATTAATTTGATCAAGTACTTCGTGTATTAGAATCGCACCCTCGCTCTGCAAGTGCTCTGCAAGCTTTTGCTTCGATATATCATGAGGAATATCCACTTGTTTCTGAGAGAGGACAGGTCCGGCATCCATTTTGGGTACGAGCTTCATGACACTTACCGCGGTGCTCGGGTCGCCCGCAAGAATTGTCGACTCGAGCGGTGTTGACCCGCGTAACTTGGGCAGTGCGGACGGGTGTAGATTAATGACACCGTGAGGAAATATATCAAGGACGACTTGCGGGATGATCTTCCCATAAGCGACAAGAACGCCAATATCTGCTCCAAAACTTTTGATCTGCTCGGTAGACTCACTTAACTTTTCAGGATTGATGACAGGCAAGCCGAGAATTTCAGCTAATTCCACTATCGGTTCTTGACGCTTCGTACGACTCGTTTGATCTGAGGCATGGACTACGAGACCTACTACCTCATGCCGGCTACTCGCAAGAGATTTAAAAACCACTGGTTTAGTAGATATACCTGTAGCGATTCGTTCGTTACCAAAGAATAGTACTTTTAGAGACTTCTTCATAATCGACTGGGTGAAGATGTCCTTCGTCATCTAGATTAAAAAATGCCTCGGGGTCGTCCTTTATGTGATCAATATAAACAACACCATTCGTATGATCGATCTCATGTTGCAGGGTACGAGCCATGAAGCCCTCGGCAGTAATACGGAATTCTTTGCCATCTAGGTCGGTAGCCTTCACCTTTACTCGGTCGTATCTGGGTACGTCACCGTAGAGATTCTTTATACTCAAGCAACCTTCGTAATCTTTTATCTGCTCACCCTCGTACTTTACGATGACTGGGTTGATGAGCACGGAGAACGTTTTGTCATTTTTGTCATCACAGTTGTTTCGTATTATCACAACTCTATCAAGTCTGTTGATCTGTACAGCGGCTAGTGCAACTCCTACCTCATGCTTTCGGCTTTCTTCCCAGTCGAGCGTTGCATCCTGCATGTCTTTTATCAACGCAAGCACATCGTCAGAAATATAACCGACTTTTTTAGATCTGGTGCGCAACGATGAATGGGGTAGCGCAATAATATCTTCTTTTTTTGACATGGCTATAGTTTACAGGATGTCAGCTCCATATAACAGAGCTGGTGTTTATGGAGTATCGATTGGGTCTAGCTCGCAAAGGTACCCTGTACCCAGCTCTCGGGCAATATCTACAAGACGAGACCTTTTTGATGATTTCACAAGGAGGTGCCAGTTGTACTGTAGCCCAACTCGCTCCGTCATGTCTGGAAGCGGGGGTGACACATATACGTCTCGATGTTCTGCAGAAATTTTTTGCTGAACTGTTGTTCCGGCACTTGCAGCACCCTTTGCAGTCTTGCGACTGATGTGAACAATCATCATATGGCAGTAAGGAGGGTAGAAAAACGCTTTTCTATCAGCTAGTTCTTTCTCGTAAAACGCTAGGTAGTCTCTGTCGACTGCGTACTTAATGATATGGGCACTCGGGGATGCGGTTTGGATCACTACCTTTGTATTTTGGTGGCCTCTCGTCGCTCGACCGAGAACCTGATAGAGTAGTTGGAAATCACGTTCCTCGCCACCATAGCCGTTGCCACTATTTGAAGACAGCACTACGAGCGTCCTGAGCTTTGGGAGGTCGAGCCCCTTGGCAATCATTTGCGTACCGACTACTAGTTGGATGCTACCGTCTTTGAGCGACTGCGTGTGTTCATGCAGGTGGTCTTTCTTTGCAGTATCGGTGTCGAAGCGTCTTATGGAAATGTCTGGAAAGGACCTTGTGAGTTCCTCTACCAAGGCTTTCGTGCCGTATGAACGCATCTTGATATCAAACGATCCACACTCGCTACATTTCGAGGGTACTGGGTAACGAGTATTACAGAAATGACATCGGAGCTCATATGCATCGTGGTGATAGACGACAAGATGATCGCATATCGTACACCTCTGCTCATTTCCACAATTATCACAAGCAACGTATCGCGCCGTTCCTCGTCTATTGACGAGCACAAGCGCCTGCCCGCCTTGCTTTATTGCACCAGAAATTGCTTGGATTGATGATTTAAGCAGGCTTCCACCACTTCTTTCGGACTCATCTGCATAATCTGCTACGTGGATTGTCGTTGTATTTTCGGACTCCACAGCACGATTTTTTATTTCTAAGATAGGGTTTTTTAGCTGGGTAGCGCTAAAGTAATCATTTACAGATGGTGTAGCAGTACCGTAGACGCACATAGCGCCGTGATTTTTAGCTAAAATTGCTGCAAAGACTTTGGCGTGGACGTATGGTGATGAGTCTTGGCGATATGATCCGTCGTGAGCCTCATCTAGAATTATTAGTCCAACAGATTGAATCGGTAGGCTGAGTGCGGATCTTGGCCCTACAACCAATAGGCCACTTTTTGATTTAGAAGATGCTAGCCATGTCAGGAAACGCTGTTTCGGAGTGAGATTTGAGTGGTAAATGATGCTATTTGTAAAGTAGGTCTCCATCTCCTTGAATAGATAAGTAGCGAGACCAATTTCTGGAGCAAGTAAGATAACATTTTTACCATCTCGAAGAACTTTTTCTATGAGGTGAAGGTACATTCTGGTTTTGCCAGTTCCCGTATCTCCAAAAAGAAGTGTATTTTGTGAGCCAGATAGGATAGTTTGAACTACTTTGTACTGTTCTTGGCTGAGAGGCGGAATTGGCTGGGCATCGGTAGCTGAGGCTTCGTCCTTTTGCTCAAAATTTTTCGGTGCAGATGGGGGGGTCAATAGTCCGGCAAGCTGAGATTCAGAAAGAGGGTATAGGTTACTGAGGTCTTTAAAAGTAGATAGGATCTCTTTTGGCAATATTATAGTTGGCTCATATGTGTCTAGGGCATTCGTTTTGAACGCAGGCTTCGAAGAGTTTTTTACAATAAAGCCTAAGCATAATTTGGAGCGAATACTTACCCGAACAATTGTCCCAATTTCAAGAGCTAGGGCACTCTCGTAGGTAAAAATCGAAGTCGATCCTCTCGTATTGCCTGCAGTTGCGACTTCGTAGTAAAACATACTTTACATAGTACCAGTACCGTGTGCTATACTTACATTCGTTGTTTGAATAACAATAAAACGCATATGCTAGATACATTCATCACATCAAGGGTACGCAGAAAAATCATAGTCATCTATGCTAAATATCCCGACTTCAAAACTCATGTGCGTGGCCTTGCAAAACTCATCAAAGAAGATGCAGGCAATATCCAAAGAGAACTAAAGAAGTTAGAAAAAGTAGGTTTCTTAATTTCCGAAAAACAAGCCAATACCAAGGTCTACTACACCAATAAGCAATTTCCAATTTTTAAAGAGTTACAAGGTATAGTCCTTAAATCGCAGCGGGCAGCAACTCAGCGCAAACAGTCCCAAAACCTACTCTGATGTGGGCTAGCGCATTCAAAGTAAAAAGACCAAGTAAATAATAAATACGGTCGTCCCGAGGTAGAATTTATTTATTTATTCTGCTTTATACCTTACGATGGGGTTGCAACAGATACGAAACTGAGGTAAAATAAATCGCATGATACAAGTTACGAAAAAAGATAAGACAGAATCAACCGAAAGTTTGATCCGCAGATTTAGCCGAAAGGTTCAACAGTCTGGACTCATTTTGCAAGCAAAGGCAAATCAGACTTTTGAGAAACCGATCTCTAAGCGAGAGCGACGTCGCAAAGCATTGATACGTTCGACCCGTAAAAAGGTAGAGAAAGTACGCCCAGTTAAATTTGGTTCTAGATAATGCTCGACAAGGTTAAAGCCGAAATCAAAACATCCCTCCTAGCGGGGGATCGTTTTCGTGTAGACGCATTAAAGCTAGCCCAAGCGGCACTGATGAATGCTCGAATCGCAAAGACAGCTGATCTTTCAGAAGCTGAAGAAATTGCTGTTATTCAGAAAGAAATCAAAAAACGTAAAGAAGCTGCACAAATGTACGCAGACGCAAATTCAACTGAGCGCTCTGAAAACGAGCTCAAAGAAGCGACAATATTAGGAGTATTCGTACCGGCGGTCATATCTGGTGTCGAGCTTTCAAACGCTGTAGACACATTTCTAAATGGCAAAAACCTTAAAGAGCTTTCGTTCGCGGACGCCATGAAGTCTGCAATTGAGCTACTCGGCAATGTAGACAAATCACAGCTTGCAGGACTACTAAAAACAAAACTTTCATAAGGCAACGGGGGTAGAAATGATAATCATTCTAGGTATGGCAGGTGCTGGCAAGAGCACTCAGTGCAAAAAACTGGAGCTTACCGGGAGCTACCAATGGTTTTCTGTTGGGCAACATTTGAGAGATATTGAAGATGGTGTCGAGAAAGCAGAAATGGCTCAGGGAAAAGTACTTGACGATACAATCGTGACCCCGATTGTACGATCAGAGCTCAATCGTCGTCTTGATGACCCTGAGATCTTACTTGATGGTTGTCCGAGAACTGTCGGACAAGCAGAATGGCTAGCCGCAGCTGACGATACTCCAAAAGTGAGGCGAGTGCTTCATTTGGTCGTGAACGACGCAACGGCAATGGGGCGACTGCAGAGGCGCAAAAGAGAAGACGATACAGAAGATGCCATGAGGCGTCGTTTTGCTGGCTATCATCGAGACATCGCACTCGTTTTGGCAGAATTTGAAAAACGCAGTATCGTGATAACTGAAGTAGACGCATCACAGAGCGAAGAAGTAGTATTTCAAAATATTATGGAGGTTTTATCCTGATGAATCCAAAATCAGCATCCGATATTGAGGCAATGAGAGTTTCTGGCAAGATGCTTGCCACGATCCTTCAGCTAATGCGAGCAAACGCAGTTGCCGGCATAACACCAAAGGAGTTAGCGCTTCTAGCGGCCGCTGAACTAAAGAAACTAGGGGGTACGCCAAGTTTTCTGGGTTATGGCGGCGGCAATCCATTCCCTGATGTCATTTGCATATCCGTTAATGACCAAGTCCAGCACTGCATACCGAATGATGTTCCACTTAAAGATGGTGATGCCGTTAATTTTGATTTCGGTGTTACCTATAAAGGTCTTATCACTGATGCGGGCATCACAGTATGTGTGGGCGGAGAGCCGACCCCTGAAGTTAGGCGTCTTTTGAATGGGACTGAAGAAGCACTCATGGCAGCGATAAAGATTATTAAACCAGGGATCAAGGTGGGGGATATATCTTCTACAATTGAAAAAGTGCTCAAGCGAAATAAGCTCGGTATCGTTAAAGAGCTAGTAGGGCACGGCGTCGGCCACAAGCTACACGAAGAACCTGAGATTCCAAATTATGGACACGCTGGAATGGGACCTGTTTTGAAGGCCGGTATGACGATAGCAGTCGAACCGATCACAACTCTCGGTAAGCCAGATATATACGAAGAAAAAGATGGCTGGACTCTCCGCACCTGGGATGGGTCATGGTCTGCTCAATTTGAGCACACAATCCTTATTACTGAAAAAGGATGTGAAATCTTAACCAAAGTCTAGGTATTTTGCAAGCGTGGGGCCGTCAGGGTATACTTAAGTAGTATATGCAAAAATCAAATGAATACTTTGTTGGTCTCGATATTGGAACTTCCAAGGTACGTTGTGTAGTCGGTACGATCGACCAAGATGGTGATAGCACTCAAATTTCTGTCGTTGGAGCTGGTACAGCACCAAACCATGGTATGCGAAAGGGCACTGTTGTCCATGCCGATGAAGTCGCAAACGCGATAGGCGCCGCGCTAGAAGAAGCCGAAAGGGTGTCTGGCATTCATATAAAAGACGCAACCGTACTTGTGAATGGTGCGCATGTTTCGAGCCAATCCTCAAGGGGCGTCGTTGCAATTAGTGGTGCTGGCAGACAAATAAGTGACGAAGACCGCCAACGAGTAGAAGAGGCGGCAACTGTTATACAATTGCCGGCAAACAGAGAAATAATCCAAGTATTTGCAAAAAATTATCGTATAGACGGACAAGACAATATCAAAGACCCTGTCGGCATGCAGGGCGTTAGACTCGAGGTCGACGCACTAATTATTGGAGCGTCTACACCCATTCTTCGTAACCTTGACTATGCGTTAGAACGTTCTGGGATTAACCCAAAGAACAGAGTTGCTGCTGGTTTAGCTGCAGCCGAATCAGTTCTCGATCGCACGCAAAAGGAAACAGGTACTGCAGTTGTAGACATCGGGGCTGGCACTACAAATATTGCGATTCTCGAAGAGGGAGAAATAGAGCATGTTGCTGTTCTGCCCGTGGGGAGTCAACACATTACGAATGACCTCGCCATAGGGCTCAAGATTGATTTAGAAATTGCTGAGAAGATTAAATGTAAATTTGCCCGTCTTGACGCTGAGGGCACTGGCTCAATAGAGATTTCTGGGGTTTCATATGACAAGGAACTCGTGCATTTAATCGTCGAGTCACGAGTTGATGAGCTACTAGAGCTTATTGAAAAAGAATTTGCTCGTGTAAAAAAAGCCAAGAAACTACCAGGTGGAGTTGTATTTGTCGGTGGAGGAGCTAATTTGCCGGGACTTGCTGAATTTGCAAAGGAGAAGCTAGAGCTCCCCGCCAAGATCGGTACGGTAAAAGGCGTTTCCGGACTCCTTGACATCGTTTCCAGTCCTGAGCACGCTACGGCAGTTGGGTTGATGATGCTCGACGCTCTACTAAGTGGTTCTGGAACGGGTCAACGCAGTGATACCACCGCCGGTAAGGGTCTGCTGAGTAAATTTAAGAAAGTCATATTTCGCTAGGCCAAAAGCGTGAGTACTATTTTGGTTATTTTGGTCACATTTATTGATAATCAAGAAGCCTTGTTGTAATCTGCTGAGTAACTAATATATACTTATTGATATCGTTTGGAGGAACATATGCCACAAGTAGCACCTGAATTAGAAACATTTGCAAGAATAAAAGTCGTTGGCGTCGGTGGCGCTGGTGGCGCCGCCGTTAATCGTATGGTTGACGCAGGCGTAAAGAATGTTGACTTTATCGCAGTTAATACAGATGCGCAGGCACTCCATTATTCTAAGGCTGGAACAAAAATTCATATCGGCCATGAAGCCACAAAAGGTCTAGGAGCTGGAGCTGATCCAACTGTGGGCGAACAAGCGGCCCAGGAGTCCATAGAGGACATTCGTAAGGTACTTCAAGGCTCCGACATGGTATTTATTACTATTGGTGCAGGTGGTGGTACTGGAAGCGGTGCTGGCCATATCGTTGCTCGAATCGCAAAAGAAGAAGGCGCTCTCGTCGTTGGCTTTGCTACCCGCCCGTTTTCATTTGAAGGAGACAAGCGTCGTAGAAATGCCGATACAGCAATCGATAACCTTGCAAAGAGCGTCGACACACTCATCACAATCCCTAATGATCGCCTACTTCAGACAATTGATCGCAAAACTCCTCTCCTCGAAGCTTTCCAGGTTGCTGATGATGTACTGCGTCAGGGTGTACAAGGTATCAGTGATCTCATTACCGTACACGGGCTTATCAATCTTGACTTTGCGGATGTAAAAACTGTCATGAGCAATGCAGGCTCAGCATTGATGGGAATTGGGCGAGCGAGCGGCGAGAACCGTGCCGTTGAAGCTGCAAAACAAGCCATTGAATCACCGCTCCTCGAGGTATCTATCGACGGCGCAAGAGGTATATTGTTTAATGTTATTGGTGGTATGGATATGTCGATGCACGAAATCAACGAAGCAGCCGAGGCAATTACTTCAGCTGCTGACCATGATGCAAATATTATATTTGGCGCGACAATCAATCCAGAACTCGACGGAGAAGTCATCGTCACTGTCATCGCAACTGGTTTTGATTCGTCATACTTTGGAGACAGGTCTCCTGCGCCACAAAGTAGCGTAAGCCAAACTGCTAAGGATGGCGATGATGAAACAGATGACGACAAGCCATCGTATGGCGCGGTTACTCAAAATTCGGAGTCTGCCGATGTAAGTGATATAGAATCGCTTAATGTTGATCTAACCATCGACGATGACGATGATGACAACGAACATGATTTTAGAAACGACAAACCAACTGCGAGTATTTGGTCCATGGAAGATAGTGATAAATCAAAAGACGAAGAGACTCTCGACAAGCCTTCATTCCTAAGAAGACTCACAAAGCGAAAAACCAAACCCGAAGAAGATACAGAGCAAAAATCAGAGTAATTAATACACTATTTTTTACTTGAAACATACTACAAATAGGGCTATATTTATAAACAGTACACCATATATGGTGCGTTCATTAGAAAAGAGGGCTAAATGAAGTGTATTCGATGTAATTGCGAAGACACCCGGGTCATTGAATCAAGAGAGGTATCTGAGGGTATTGCTACAAGAAGGCGCAGGGAGTGCGCATCATGCCAGTCGCGATTCACTACTTACGAGCGAGTCGAGCAGCCTCAGATTGTCGTTGTTAAGAGCGATGGCAATAGAGAGCTGTTTAGCAGGGATAAGATGTACAAAGGATTGCTTCGGGCAACTGATAAAACTCCTGTTACTAGCGTAGATCTTGAGTTATTGATTGCTGACATAGAAGCAAAGCTTCAAGCCGGGCAAGACACAGAAGTGTCATCAAAAGTTATTGGCGAGATGGTCATGGACGCACTTGCCAAGCTAAACGAAGTTGCCTATGTACGCTTTGCTAGCGTTTACCGTCAATTCAAAGACATAACCGGGTTTGAGCAAGAGCTTGCACGAATGAGAAAGTCATAATATAACGGACCGTTGTCTGGTGTAGCTATACCAAAAATGGCTACACATGAGAGCGATCCTATCTAGCCATATAGCAGCAGACGAGAGACCTGCTGTTATAAGTATTGGCTGGTCACTCTAATAAACAATCAAAAATATCAAACATTAAGTGAGGGTAAAAAAATGGCACAAACAAATGTTCAAGGCGGTATAACTCGTCTTTTTACGAAACCAGGTACAAAGGCTTACGACCAGCTGAAGTGGGTCAAGAGAGACTCAGTAATCATGAATCCAAGCACCGCTGTAGCGGTCTTTGAGCAAAAAGACGTAGAATTTACGCCTAGCTGGTCGATCAATGCGATTAACATCGTTTCACAAAAATATTTTGCAGGTACTCCAGGTGCTAAAGACCGTGAATCATCCATTCGACAGCTCATAGATAGGGTAGCCGATACAATCACAAGACAAGGGGTCCAAGAAGGTTATTTTGTAACTGATGAAGAAGCAGAAAATTTTCGTGAAGAGCTGAAGTATATATGTGCGACACAACGAGCTGCCTTTAACTCGCCTGTATGGTTTAACATTGGGTGGCATGATCGGGCCCAACAAGCGAGTGCCTGTTTTATCCTGGGTGTCGACGATACAATGGAGTCAATCCTCAACTGGTATACGGAAGAGGGAATGATCTTTAAGGGTGGTTCTGGCTCGGGTATTAATCTCAGCGTCATTCGATCATCTGCCGAGAAGCTTGCTTCAAGCGGAGGCACTGCATCTGGACCGGTTAGCTTTATGCGTGGTGCCGATGCTAGTGCCGGAACTATTAAGAGCGGCGGCAAGACTCGCCGTGCTGCTAAGATGGTAATTTTGAATGTAGATCACCCAGACATAGAGGAATTCATCTGGTGCAAGGCAATAGAAGAGCGCAAGAGTCGTGTCTTAAAAGAGGCCGGATTTGACATGAGTCTTGATGGAAAAGACTCGTTCTCTGTACAGTATCAAAATGCAAATAATTCTGTTCGTGTGACTGACGAATTTATGCAAGCAGTCGTTGATAATGAATCGTGGGAACTGCGTGCAGTCAAAGACGGCCGAGTAATCAAGACTGTCAAGGCAAGAGAGTTATATCGGCAATTTGCTGAAGCTACTTGGGAATGTGCCGACCCTGGAATGCAGTTCGATACAGTGATCAACAAGTGGCACACGAGCCCGAACGCTGGACGTATAAATGGTAGCAACCCATGCAGTGAATATATGCACCTCGATAACTCAGCATGTAATCTTTCATCTATCAATCTGCTTAAATACCTAAATGATGACGCAACTTTTGATGTTGAAGCATTTAAGCACACTGTTCAGATAATGTTTACAGCTCAAGAAATTTTGGTCGGGTACTCTACATATCCAACGGAGAGTATCACTAAGAACGCGAAAGCATATCGTGAACTCGGCCTTGGCTATGCAAACCTAGGTGCTATGCTGATGGCTCAGGGACTTCCCTATGACTCAGATGCAGGTCGAGCTCAGGCAGGTGCTATTACTGCGCTTATGACTGGCTATGCATACGCAACAAGCGCCAAGATTGCTAACAAAGTCGGGCCTTTTGCTGGATATCATAAGGACAAAGACGCTATGATTAATGTACTAAAGATGCATAGGGCCGAAGTTTCAAGGATCGATGCTGCAAGTGTCGCAGAGGACTTGCTCAGTGCTGCTACCGAAGCATGGGACGAGGCAGTTGAGCTTGGTGAAAAGTATGGTGTGCGCAATTCTCAGGCAACTGTTCTTGCTCCTACCGGAACAATTGGACTTATGATGGACTGCGATACCACAGGTATTGAACCAGATCTTGGGCTGACAAAAGTAAAGAAGCTTGTCGGTGGTGGAACGATGTTTATTGTGAATCAAACAGTACCACGAGCGCTTAAGTCGCTTGGATATACATCCCAGCAGTCTAAGGAAATTGTGGATTATATCGATGTAGAAAAGACAATACTCGGCGCGCCTCACCTCAAAAAAGAACATTATGCGGTGTTTGCATGTTCAATGGGTGATAACGCTATTCACTACATGGGTCATGTAAAGATGATGGCAGCTGCGCAGCCGTTCTTGTCCGGTGCAATAAGCAAAACTGTCAACATGCCAGAGACTGCAACTATCGAAGATATCGAACAGCTACATATCGAAGCGTGGAAAATGGGCCTAAAGGCGATCGCAATATACCGCGACAACTGTAAGGTTGCTCAACCACTTTCTATGGCCAAAAAGGCCAGTTCAGAGGAGTCAGAGGCCATAGTCACAAGTACCACTCCGGATAGCTTCATCGTAAAGGGTGCAGTAAAGCGCGAGTTGCCAAAGCGACGTTCTAGTAAAACATATGAATTTAGACTTTCAGATCTAAAAGGATTCTTTACAGTCGGGGAGTACGAAGATGGAACACCGGGGGAGTTATTCATCACTATCAGTAAGCAAGGTTCGACACTCTCTGGATTGATGGATTCATTCGCTCGTTCCGTAAGCCATGGATTAAAGTACGGCGTACCGCTCAAGAGCTACGTAAAGTCGCTTATGGGTACAAGTTTTGCCCCTGCGGGCATTACAGATGACAAGGAGATCCGTACTGCAAGCTCAATCACTGACTATATCTTTCGACGGCTTGCCATGGACTACCTATCGTTTGACGACCGCCTTGAACTTGGTCTGGCGTCCCTTGACGACATGGTCGCCGAGCAGGTGACGTTGCCGGTTGATGCCGTAGAAACGGTAATTGCAACACCAAAGAGCGAAGCCAAAGATGAGCCAACTAATGTGGTCCAGGGAAAGAAGCAACCATTCACTGACCCGAATGCTCCGCTGTGTTTTAGTTGCGGGAATCGTACGCAGCGATCGGGTAGTTGCTATGTTTGCCAGGTATGCGGCTCTACCAGTGGATGCTCTTGAGCCCAGCCACTATTCGTAGAGCGAGCTAATTTTGAGGGCGATATGAGCTGCTGTTATATTCATCACGCTCCTGCGGAGAACTTTTGTACGCCTTAGTCGTCGTGATGAGTATAACGCTTAGCATCCCATCCCTCTAAATCCGCTCTTTACAGCGGTGGTTTGTGGTGTTGTCACATTACTCTTTGGCTCGCATACCATCCATATACGCACCTAATTAACGGTTTGATATCGCCGTAAGGTATGAAAAATAATCAAGGAGGAAGAACATCTCCTCATTTATTAGTGTTTATGCTTTCTCCATTGATACAATGGAGTCATGAGAGTTTTTTGCTTGTATCGACCAAATACAGATCACGAACGTCCAGTGACTGAGCTTAATGCTGAGCTCAAGCGACGTATGAATCTTGAGCTTGAACTCATCAGTATGGACACTGCCGAAGGCGATCAAATTGCTCGGGTATATGACATCATGCAATTCCCGGCAGTTCTGGCTGTCGATAGTAGTGGTGTACTCCATAAAGCTTGGGCAGAAGGCAACCTGCCGCTTATAAATGAGCTATCTTATTATCTCCAACAGCTCTAGTAACGATTGAAAAATACTTCAATAAGTAGTACTGTAATAGTAACAATTTATTGAAATGTGTCTGCTAAGCAGATAGTGGCTATCACCCACGAAAACACACTGGGAAGAACCCTTCAAAAGGAAATAGAACCCAGCGACAGATATACGCGTTAGTATAAAACCAAGAGCTCTGAGTAGTCAGAGAAGCAGGATGGCACCTCCCACCCCGGGATCCTGCGGATAAATGGGGTGTTTTTAATTTAAGGAGATAGACCATGAAGTTTAAAAAAGATACAAGAAGAAAAGCGGAGGTCTATGAAAAAGACCTGCTTTCGTATTGGTCAAAAAATGACACATTTCAGAAGTCAATCGATATCCGCCCAGAAGAAAATTCATTTGTATTTTACGATGGCCCACCATTTCTCACCGGTACGCCGCACCATGGCCATCTACTGATATCTGCAGTCAAAGACACCGTTGCCCGATACCAGACTATGCAGGGTAAAAGGGTAGAGCGCCGTTGGGGCTGGGACTGTCACGGCCTGCCAGCAGAGGTGTTTGTAGAGAAAAAACTGGGTATCACCAGTAAGAAAGATATTGGTAAAAAAATCAGTATCGCTGACTACGTCAAAGAATGTAGGTCTGCAATGGTCAAAACAGGCACCGAGTGGGAAGATACAATCGAGCGGCTTGGGCGTTGGGTAGAGTTTAAGGGCGCATACAAGACAATGGACGCTGAGTATATGGAGAGTGTCTGGTGGGCGTTCAAGGAGCTTTACGAAAAAGGCAAAATCTACGAAGGTGAAAAGATCCTCATATATTGCACAAAGGACGCAACACCGATCTCTAAGTCAGAAGTTGCCATGGAAAATAGCTATCAACTTGATACCGACCCCAGTGTATTTGTCTATTTTCAACTAGAGGGTTCAGATGAATACGTACTTGCGTGGACAACAACTCCATGGACTCTTCCTGCTAATGTAGCGATAGCCGTGAATGCTAATCTTGACTATGATCTTGTAGAATACGAAGGCAAAAAAGTATATGTCGCAACCGAAGCTGCACCAAACGTATTTACCAACGAAAAGCACCAAAAATTAGACTACAAGGTGCTCAAAACCGTAAAGGGAAGTGCACTAGTCGGCAAAAACTATCACCCACTATTCGAGAACCATGGTCCAGAAGCACATAGGATACTTGCAGCAGATTTTGTAACAGCAGTTGACGGTACCGGTATTGTTCACGAAGCACCTGCCTATGGCGAGGAAGATTATGAATTGTGCAAAAAAGAAAACGTCCCAATCGTATCTCTTGTTGACGAAAACGGACACTATACCGAAGGTCCATGGATTGGCCAAAATATCTGGGATGTAAACAAAGAAATCGCCAAGACTCTTGTCGCAGACGGAAAGGCACTCAAAGTTGAGTACATAAAGCACGAATACCCCCACTGTCACCGTTGCGGAGGTAAGCTTATGTACCGAGCTCATCCAAGTTGGTTCATGGATATACAAGGGCAAAAATCAGAGATGCTTGTGGCAAATGATTCGACAAAATGGACCCCGAAGCACCTCCAGGAAGGCCGCTTCAAGAACATAATCGAATCAGCACCAGACTGGAACTTATCTCGTGATCGCTACTGGGCCACACCCATACCCGTATGGCGAGGTATAAATAATGATGGTACACAGGTAATCAAAGTAGTCGGTTCATACAAGGAATTTGAAGATCTCACTGGGCTCAAGCTGGACGATTACCACTTGCCAAATGTGATGGACGTAGAGCTTGAGTACGAAGGAGTAACTCTAAAGCATATCGGTAAGGTACTTGATTGTTGGTTTGAGAGTGGCTCGATGCCATTTGCTCAATTCCACTATCCCTTCGAAAATAAGCAGAAATTTGAGTCAAGTTTTCCTGCGGACTTTATTATTGAGGCGATAGACCAGACTAGGGGCTGGTTCTACTCACTTACAGCCGTTAACGTCGGCTTATTTGGCGTATCACCGTTTAAGAACCTCATTTGTACTGGCTTCATTAATGCCGCAGATGGAAAGAAAATGAGTAAAAAACTTGGAAACTATAGTGATCCAATGGTGCTCATGGATGAATACTCCGTAGACTCATTTAGATTTTTAATGCTCAGCAGTCCACTTTTGAGCGGAGAAGACTTCAACTTGAACGACAAGGATGTCGGTGACATCAACCGTAAGCTGGCGATGATATGGAACGTCTATGATTTCTTCACGATGTATGCCGAGGTCGATAAGTGGGAGTCCCCAAAAGTTGTATCAGACCCATCTGGGAGCTTGAGCAATCCCCTTGACCTATGGGTAGTATCTCGTATGCACCAACTTGAACTAGAAGTAAAGACCGGGATGGATGCATATGATCTAGCGGCCGCGCTTAAGCCTGTGCTCCCATTCGTCGATGATCTTTCAAACTGGTATGTACGTAGAAGCCGCCGCCGATTTTGGAAGTCTGAAGAGGGTGACGGGGATAAAAACAACGCCTACACAACACTTCACTATGTACTTGTACAACTTGCCCACGTATTAGCCCCATTTACACCATTTATGTCCGAGGAGTTGTACCGCAACCTTACCGGCGGAGAATCGGTCCATTTGAATGACTGGCCTACGGTCGGGTATGTAAATGAAGTTTCTGTCGACGCCATGGAGTTCGTGAAAAGAGTCGTAAATGATGGTCTCTCGATTCGGGCTAAAGCACAACTGAAGGTTCGACAACCGCTCAGCAAGGTTATGGTAACGGGCGTCCCTGCGACAGTAGGTGAGCGATGGGACGAGTACGAAGTAATATTGTTGGATGAACTAAACATCCATACTTCCGAATGGTCTACTGAAGGTGAATACTTAGTCGTATTAGATCAGACTATAACTCCTGTGCTGAAACGAGAAGGGCTTATGCGAGAAGTCATTCGTCAGGTGCAAAATGCCCGAAAGACAGCCGGATTTGAGATCGACGACCGGATAATTCTTGCCCTAAATGCACATGATGAGCTTGCGAAAGCCATCGCTGAACATGCTACTACGATCGAGGATGAGACGCTGACGTCGGGAAACATTACTGCCGAGCTACTCAATGCTGTTTACGACGAAGTTGTTAAAGTAGAAGGCCAAGATCTACGAGTCATGTTAATAAAGGCATAGAGGCTTTACAAACAGAGGTAGATTTGGTATAGTTAATCGAATCATATTAGTAAATTTAAGGAAATCAGATGAAAAAAGCAGTAATTCAGAGTGGTAACAAGCAATATGTTGTCACCGAAGGCATGGAGCTAGATGTATTCCATATCGAAGATGAAAAAAACATCAGCTTTGAACCACTCATGATCATAGACGGTGCAAGTGTCAGTGTTGGGTCACCAACAGTCGCGGGTGCGAAAGTAACCGCAGAAGTAACAGAGACTCTTGTAAAGGGCGATAAAGTAACAGCAATTCGCTACAAAGCCAAAAAACGTGTCAAATAAATACGTGGACATCGTCAGCAGTTTACGACAATAAAGATTACAAAAATAGCATAAAATAGTATTTAACACTGTGGATAACTCCCAGAACGTAAGTTCTGGGAGTTTTAATGCAGTCTCAATTACAATTATTCAAGGCATCCACTTAAAAATGTATAATAGTGTTGTGTATAAATCATCATATAGTAGTACTTTCGGATGGTCTAGTAACTTTCTCTAACATCGGTCAGATAAAGTTGCAATTGAACACAAAATGTATAGTATTGCACACTGTTCAAATGTATAATTACGGCAGTTCTCGAAAACAAAAACATTTTGGCCAATCACAAAAATAGTGAAAAGCCATAAAAAACAAAAAAACATTTTCGTGAACCAACAAAAACAAAACCCCTCTTGGAGTAGGTATGAGGCACGTAGTGCAAAATACCTCTTCAGCGGTACATCTAGCCGGGACGCTAGCAATGAACCAACAAAAAACAAAACAAAACAACCAGAAGGTATGCAT
>Ga0163144_10014216_pt1 | contig 16549 bp, 15 predicted proteins | sample OliLak19BULKMAT1_FD_123175 | JGI IMG/M metagenome (GOLD analysis project Ga0163144, IMG submission 123175) | Freshwater microbial mat bacterial communities from Lake Vanda, McMurdo Dry Valleys, Antarctica - Oligotrophic Lake LV.19.BULKMAT1 | ecosystem: Environmental > Aquatic > Freshwater >... | reverse complement strand
TAGTAGAGATTTTTCTATACCGCTGGTGGCTTCGTAGGCTTGCATCAGCACGCGTGACATCAAGCTATAGCCGCTGTAGTCATCTGGATAGAAAGCGATGTGGTTTGCAGCGGCAGCTTCTACAACACCACGCATTGCTGGCTCGTTGAGAAACAAACCGGCTATCGAAACAAGCAAAAAAAGTTGCGGGCATTCCCTTAAGCCAGTCTTTAAATTTCTCGCTGTCTCTTCCATATTATCAATCTGCAAGCTTTGAGAAAGAGCTATTGCAATTGCTTGTGGTATGGCATTTTCGCCGGCCAAGATCATATTTGTGTCGGCTTCAGAATACGTACCGGCACCATCCATGGTGAGCATCTGATAAGTGGGTTTGCCGCTTACCGGCGAGCGAAACCAGCGAACGACGATGTCGCTGGCGGAAGAAATTTCAAAGTGATGGAAATCAACCAGAGCGGTCAGTGCAGTTTTACATTGACCGCAGGGTATATCTTGCAAAACCCATGGCTGCGATACCCTCAGTGCATCCAGACACATCTGGCTCACCGAGCGATAAGTTAGATTTTGAATGGCAAGAATGTCGGCTGTAGAATTATCTGTGGAGCAAATCTGACACCAGAGACTAACCTGCAGAGTATCAAGACAGGGAGCTTTGGCGTGAGCGGTGATCATGCTTGAACGTGCTGCGCTCAACGGCAGACTGGCGGGAAACACAGTTGCGTTGCAAAAGCGCTCGTAAACGGCAAGCTCACGTGACGACTTGATCAAATTCTCTAATTGGTCGCTGCTGGCCATGGTTTATTGCCGCAAGCTACAGACCGCGACGGTGATGCATCACTTCAGGGTGGAAGTGGCCGTAGATAGCAAAACCAACGATAGCGGCACCTAGCAGAATATAAAAAACTCGGGCACCATTGCGCCCCAGCGCTTTTACCAGAAACGCCGCCCGCCGGCTATTCATGAACCAGTTCCAGTTAAACACGGCACCGACGATGGACAAGCAGCCCAGCAAGCCCAAGAACAACCCAGCCATCATTGGTTCGCTCATTTAATGCTCCTCACGGCAATCAGTTCGTCCTCGCCCTGGCAAAGGATAACATTATGAAAAATAGCCGCCAGACTATAGCCCTGTTTGACAAATGGCTTGTCATCCAACGAATAGTCCTAAATTCTTGGTAGGCGGTGGTTAATCAGGTTAAGATTAGACTGTAAGTGTAGAGGTGGTCATGTTCTTTGCCAGGACAATCGGAATTCTCAGCCTCTCCGTTATGCTTTCAGCAGCACCGGCCCAGGCTCAGCCCGCCGCAGCCCCTCAGGTTAATGCCCCGGCCAGCCAATTGAGCCCCGCTGAACCACTTACACCTTCTAACCCAGCGCCGGCTACGACAATACCGACTACCACACCAGCGAGCCCCGCCGGCACAGCGCCACCGGCCATTCAGGGCGGGGTGACCGCTACGAAAAAAGAAGCGAAAGCTGCCGCCGACCTGGCTAAAAAGATGAAAGAGTGGGACAAGCCCATTACAGGCTTCCACCCGATTAAAAGAATTACCCGGCCGGTATGGAAGCTGCGCAAAGAAGCTGCCGACCTGCATACCCAGATTGTCGCCCTGCAAGCCCCAATGAACGGCCTTCAGCCGGCATTTACCAGCATGGAAAAACGTATGAAAGGTGTTGAAAATAGCATCAGCAATATGTCTGGTGTGCTTAACGGCCTTAATGACAATTTAAACAGACTTTCCACTGACCTAAATAAAGTCAGTGAAATTTCACCGGCAGTAATGGGCGTACATACTCAACTGCAAGAAATCTCAAAACTGCGTGTCGACCTGCAAAAAGTTTCTGGCATTCGCGATGACGTGCGTCAGGTGACTAGTCAGATGCAACAATTGCGCAAACCACTAAATGATTTGAAAGCGCCGATGATGGCAGTGGCCAAGCCGCTTTCAGGGGTGGAAGACTCTGTTGCCAGCGTCACCGCCAAAATGACCACTGTGGAAGAAAAAGTGGTGCAGATGCATGACCAGCTTGGTGAACTGAGCGCTGAAATTAAATCGCTGCACACGCCTATGAATGCCGTTTCTCAACCACTAGGCGCGGTGCGCGATGAACTGACTGTTCTGAATAAACTGCTGGTGGCAGTGGTAGTGGTCACGCTGGGCTCCATCGCTGCCGTTATCGTCAGTATCATCGTCGGTATCGCCTTAATTTATCGCTTCAGACATACTTTCCTGGCTCTTATAGCGCGCGAAAAAAATAACGCCATCGCCAATCAAGAAGCGAAAGAAAAAGAACGCATGCGCGTTTAAATTAATTGACTTTTCAACTAGTGCCGGCCTTCAAGAATCCGATCACGGCCGCGAAAAGGCGCTACATCGTAAACTTCATCGCCACCAGCAGTCTTGTGTTTCAAGTCGCTGGCGGCTAATTCGTTCATGCCTTTAGCCTGGTAAATTTTGGCTCTCAGCTCATAACTTTTCATCAAATTTGGTTTCAGGCCGATGAGGGTGTTACAGTCTGCCAGCGCCTTATCATATTGCTTGGTCTCAAAATAGCAAATGCTCCGTGCCCGCAAGAGTGCAGTGGGTTTCTTCTTACCCTTGATCCAAACGGTGCTTTCGACAATGGCTTCATTGTATCGTTTCAAACCAATCAGCATATCGACAAGTAAGGCGTGGTTGCGGTCACCCTCTTTGATTTTGACCAGAGTTTTTGCCGCCACAAGTCCTCGCTGGTACTTCTTCTGCTCCAGATAAATTATCGTAAGAAATCTAGCTGGTTGTTCACTGGGCTCAAGTTTCATGCACTTTTCTAAATCTGACGCAGCGGCGTCTCGACGATCTTTCGACCAGAGAAGCAGTGCGCGCAAATAGTAAGCGCGGGAGTAGCCGGGATTAGCCGCCAATACCTTGCCATAAACATCAAGCGCACTCTCAACGTCATCTTGCTCACTGAACGCCTCAGCTTGCCGCATCATCGATTCAAGAGAACTTTGATTCGGCTGTGCTAGCGCTGCTTCAAATAGCAGATTATTGAGCAGCAAAAACGCCGGCAATATCAGAGCAGCCAAAAAAAATTTTCCGTTGCGCAAAGCCATAACAAGTCTCTATTGTGCAGGTTTGCGCAATGATAACATCCTTGATATGCTTATCCGGTTTCACTTTTAAAGAGGGTAGACAGTGCGTTCATTCTTATATGCCTGCACGGCCACGGCACTTTCACTGGTATCAGTCTGCCTTGTAGCCTGTGCCGCCCCCGATCAATCAACAATTAACGCGTCCAATGACGACAGCAACGACGACGCCACAAGCATAAAAGTATCTGAGAAGTTTGCCTCGAACTTCTTCAAGCTGGCGGCTGCATCGCCTGCTAGCAATGTGGTGATTTCGCCATACAGTGTCAGCACCGCGCTTTCTATGGTCTACAACGGTGCAGCCGGCAAAACTAAATCGCAAATGCACGAAGTGCTCGGTTACGACGACATGAGCGACAACGCAATCAACAGCCAGAACTCAGATTTGTACAAGAGCTTGATGCGGGTCAATCCGGTAAGTGAACTTACCGTGGCTAATGCTTTGTTCGCCAATAAAAATTTCAAATTTGATCAGTCGTTCGTAGAAACTAATCAAAAATATTTTGGTGCCAAACTTGAATCACTCGATTTTGCAGACGCCAGTACCCTTGAAAAAATCAATGGTTGGGTGAACGACAATACCAAAGGAAAAATTCCGACAATTATCGATCGAATACCACCAACAGCCATTCTGTACCTGGTCAATGCTGTATATTTCAAGGGTATGTGGCTTGACGAATTTGTTAAAGATCAAACGCAACAGGTCGAATTCACAGTTGCCGACGGCACAAAAAAGCAGGTTCAAATGATGAACCGCTCAGCCAAAATGGAATATTTAAAAGGCAAAAATTTTCAGGCAGTGATGCTGCCCTATAAAGACAAACGTTTGCAGATGTGCATTTATCTTCCTGATCAAAAGTCGGATATAAAGGCGCTGGTAACCGCCTTTACAGCAGAAAACTTGAAACAGTGGAACGCACAATTCGATAAAAAGGAAGGCCACCTCGGTTTACCGCGCTTTAAAATTGAATACAAAGCTGAGCTAAGTAAAATACTGAAAGAGGCCGGCATGCCTTGCGCCTTTGAAGACAACTGCGCCGACTTCAAAAACATGACCAAAGAACCGTCGGTGATCTCACGGGTATTACACAAGACCTACCTCGAAGTAAATGAAAAAGGTACCGAAGCCGCCGCCGCCACTGCCGTAGAAATGAGCGTCACCAGCGCCCCGGCTAATCCCGAGCCACCCTTTGAGATGGTTTGTGATCGACCATTTGTGGTGGCTATTCGCGACGATAAAACCAATGCGATTCTATTCCTGGGCGCAATTATTGATCCGCCGCCTGCTGATTAATTGAGTGCCTTATCTGATGTTTCGGCACTCCAGTTCGCCTCGGAATACTTCCGTCAGTTTGGGCGCGCGATCACGTGCATCGAGTAGAGCGCGAAGCTTACGAGGAATCCAAAAGTTGTCATCTTCTTTGAGCAAAATCTCGCCTGCGCAATTTTGTTGATTCTGAAAGACGCTGGTCTGGGTCCAATTGTGTTCAACCATAAGAATCCTCACTGGAAAGACAATTTCAGTCTACTAGCCGAAAATGACACGAGCGTGACATAACTTCTTTACTAGGCCGCCCTTGAGAGGTGTGGCAAATTGCCGTATAATGCCAACCGTCCGGTGCCACGGGGCCAAACGGTTGAATAGATCTGGCATCTCACAATTTCTGCAATCAACTCTCTGGTGCGTGGGAGTTTTTCTTATCCTCGTATGCGGCGGTTTGATTGTCACCTATGTCGGTGAAATCATCGCCGGTAATCCAAAATACGGTGTGGCACATCACCTTGGGCTAATCACATTTCTAGCCGGTCTGGTTTTCGTCGGCGTCAAACTGGTGCAAGTAAAACTGAAAGAAAAGCGTGCTCTGCGACAAATTAAAGAAGAACAATTGATTCTCAGTCGCGCAAAAATTGATGGCGGCACCCTGACAATTTCAGCGGCCGCTCTCGAATGCGGGATAGGTATTGCCGATACTAAGAGTGCCTTTGAACGACTGTCTCAGACAGGTGTTTGCCAAATTGATGTGAATGAACACGGGGAACTCTACTATCGCTTTCCCACATTTTCAAACAAACAAATAGAATCACAAATTCATCCAGGCGAATTCTCCTGAGCTGACAACCGCTAGCTGTGACTCTGCCCTGCACGCCCACCCCCGGCTGGCTCCAATACATTCAGAGACGGCACGCCGGTGCCGTCTAAATATGTTGCCAACTGATCGAGAGAGAACTGCACGCCCGAATAAAAGTCGCCGAAGTCACCATATTTGGAGCTGGCTTCATCAAAGCGCATTTCGTAAATCAGCTTTTTGAAGACCATAGGATCGTCAGCATAAAGGTCTACGCCCCACTCGTTTTTATCAAAACCGATTGATCCGGAGATTACTTGCGTGACTTGACCGGCATAGGTTCTGCCAATCTTGCCGTGCTCAATCATCAGCTTGCCGCGTTCTTCGTAAGGAAGGGTGTACCAGTTAACCTGTTCGCCGCGCTTTTTATCCATTGGGTAGAAGCAAACAAAACGTCTTTGCGGAATACGCGCCCATAGACGACCACCAAAGTGAGGTATCTTTTGCTGCTCTGCAACTTTTTCATCAAAGGCGGCAATCCATTCTGGAGAATTGGCTTTGAGACCCTGTTCAGCAAGAGTGGCGTGGATCTTGCCGGTTGCTTCATAGAGACCAAGTTCGAGAACAGAAACGTATGAAGAAACTGGAGTAAGGAAATTAGAGAGACGCAGTTTGTCGACAACTGTCTGAGCGTGAGCCAAACCTTCGTAATCTTTGCTGTAGTGAGTGAGCATCAAATCGGCTTTGTGACCAAGCATCTGAGCCAAACCGACGTCGGTATTTTCGCCTTTCTGCAGGGTAGAAAGTGCAGCAGTTGCTTCGCGAACAATTTCCTCCCGCTCGTCTTCAGCCAGTTCGTCCCAAAAAAGTCTGTCTACGGCAAACATACGGTGGAGTATCCACCAACCTTCCAGTGATTCGGGAACGTTGGGATGGCGCATGATCAATCTCCTTGCAACTACGCGTAAGCATCTATATGCTAGCGCGAATGGCCTGGTGAGCACTGAGATGCTAAGTAAGTATTTGCATTCGCAAGCGCTTGACAGCTCCTTCCATTACCAAGGTTGAAATGTCGGCATTTTTAAATCTTTCATGTGCCGAAATTTTTTCAGCAAATTGGCAGATTTGACGCTGAGTTTATCGCAACCAATGATATTCAAGGTTACGAGATCAAGAGTAGTCAGCTCAGCCAGACTTTGATCAGTCAGTGAGGTATTGCGTATATAGAGGTTAGTCATTTTTTTCATCCGCGCAATAGTAGAAAAATCACTCTTTTCTAAGATGCAATTGTTGAGCGACAATACTTCGATATTGTTTGCCGGCACAAGTTCTTTCAGCACGGGGCCGACATGAGGAATGCCGTCGATACACAAAATTTTGAGCTGTTTTAAAATGCGGCATTTTGCTAATTTATAGCCATCGATGCTGGAGAAGCGCACATCTAATAGTTTGAGATGCTCAAGTTTTTCAATATCAGGCAGATTGCTGTCAACCAGATCGCAATTTTTCAGCTCCAGATATTGGAGTGATTTTATGAGAGAAAGGTTTCTGGTTAAATTTTTAGAATGGCGACTTTCCCCGTCAATGGCAAACCAGTCTAAACCTGATGGTGCAAAACATTCCACCAGCTTTGGTTCAAGAAAGACAATCGGACTGGCATCCAGCTTGAGTACAACGTAGCGCGGCAAGTGCATTTCTCCCTGCGCTTCACGACTGAAGGTACTGGTAAATCCATTCTGTCCGCTAATTTTGCCTAGAGAAAAAGCATCAGGGAATCTGTAAATTTTTGCAGCTTCTGTTTGTGACTGCAAATATGACTTTGGCGCCGTAGCTAAGTACTTTTGCGCTAAAGTAAGATCGTCGTCTGTCGGCAGCACCGCTGAAAATTTGGCTGCGTCTCCCGTTTTCAACATGCGCCTGACCGTGAAACCGTCAAAAGCCTCCGAACCGGGAATAACTCTCTCAGCACCATCTGCAGTGGCGGAGCTGTTGACAGTTTTTGTGGCAAACAATGTGCCGGCCAAAATGCTTATTGAAGCCACAGCTACGATTGCAAAACAGCTCAGAAAAATAGCCAACTTGCCGAATATTTTAAAAGCACGAGTCTGAGTTTGCGAATGAGTAATTCCGGAGGAATCGCTGTTTGCACGAGCCTGTGGGCTCGTTCTGCGACTCGAGCTCCTGCCTCCAGCGCTGACCGCATGCAATGCATCCTCCACTTCGGCCATTGATGCAAACCGATCTTCCGGTGCCTTCTCCAGCATTCTGGCAATAATGTCTTCCAGCGCCGCTGGATACAAATGTTCGCCGACAGTTTCGTTCAGCGAAAGCGGCACAGCAGTGTGATGCAATAAAGTAGTTTCGACGGCATTGCGACCGAGCAAAGGTGGCTCGCCGGTCAGGGCCTGAAAGAAAGTTACTCCCAATGAATAAATGTCGCTGCGCTGATCGAGGTGACCTCCAGCACACTGCTCGGGGCTCATATAAAAGGGAGTGCCGAAAATTTCACCCGGCCTGGTCAGGGCCAGGGTGCTGAGACCGGCGTCGGCGGACATCTTTACGATGCCAAAATCAACTATTTTCGCGGTGCATTGCGCAATCGGCACGGAGGGCTGATCTCTGACAACCATGATATTACCGGGCTTGATATCGCGATGAATGATACCTGCATTATGTGCGCCTTGCAAGCCAGAGCAAACCTGGCGAAAAATAGGCAAGGCATCTGCCAGGGCAAATCGGCCGTTGGCGGCTAGATAATCTCCCATGGAAAGACCCGAGAGAAACTCCATAGTGTAATAAGCCTGACCGTGTTCAGTTTTGTTGAGGTCATAAATCTTGATCACATTGGGGTGCTCGATTCGAGCAATAGCTTTGCCCTCAAGCTGAAAGCGCTTCCACACGCTCACTGTAAGGTTTTCGACCCGTAAAATCTTGAGTGCCAGCACACGATTGAGAACTCTGTGCTCAACTTTATAAACGGCGCCCATGGCGCCCTGGCCCACAAATTCAAGCACGCTATAAGTGCCATCTATGAGGCTGCCGACCGCTAGCTGTGGACCACCTGTATCCAGCAAAAAATGACTCCAAATAAAGATACTGGATTATACTGTTGAGGTTATTTTCGCATGAACACTGAAACACAGCACATAAAAAATGAATTCGCAGCAGCCAGGTCAGAGCAATGAATCATTCAAGATTGGCACAGTGGTGGTCGATACCTATAAAATTTTGGATTTTATCGGCCAGGGTGGCATGGGTCAGGTCTTTAAAGTCGAACATTTGACTTTAGCCAAAGTACTCGCCATGAAAATATTAAGGCAGGGCCAGGTGTCGCCGGAAGTCTGGCAAAGATTCCGTACGGAAGCTCAAGCTATTGCCAGAGTCGATCATGCCAACATCATCAAAATTTTTGACATGAGCCAGACAAAAGACGGTCTGCCTTTCTACACCATGGATTTTTTGCAAGGCGAATCACTGGCCGACCGACTAGAAGAAGCCGGCAGATTGTCTATAGAAGAAGCATTACCCATTTTTGAACAAATCTGCACCGGCCTTGGCTTCGCTCACGATCGCGGCATTATTCATCGTGACATCAAGCCGGGCAACATCATGATTTTGTACGGATCGGAACAGGTCAAAATCGTAGATTTTGGCATTGCCAAATTGTTGTCTTACGATACCAATGTGCATCAAGGTTTGACCAAACCGGGCGAAGTATTCGGCAGCCCGCTTTACATGAGTCCGGAACAGTCCCTGGGGCAAAAAGTTGATTATCGAACCGACATGTATTCCGTTGGCGTCACTCTGTTTCAAGCTCTAACCGGTAAACCGCCTTTGCTCGGGAAAAGCGCCGTCGAAACCATAGTGCTGCATCAAACAGTGCCTGCACCATCAATGAGTGAAATGGCGGTAAACACTGGGTTTCCGCAAGCACTAGAAAAAATCGTGGCTGAGTTGATGAGCAAAGATCCTGAGCAAAGGCCTTCATCTCTATATGAGGTGGCAGAACAATTAAAAGCGCTGCGAGCAGGAAGAGCAATCAGATCAAGCAAATCAGAGACGCTGAAAATCTCGCTGCCCACTAGTGCCGATGACGAAACTTTAGTTGAAGATGACAAAAACAAGCAAATATTGATTGTATCCATTCCGCTGTTAGTGATTTTAATTGCGACCATAGCTTACGTTGCCTATTACCTAGATCAAAAACATCAAGCAGAACTTGCTGTCAAAAACAGCCCGGCACTGAAAACAATGTTTACCGATAATGGTAAGTCGCGCGAAAAGCCCAAAGAGGATGTGCACGATTTCACTCCCACAAAATTCGCCCCAATCACTGATAGCATTTTCGAAAAATCTCAAGCATTGAAAATTACCGGAGTAATGACAAAAGAAGAGAGCAGCCTGATTAAACAATATTTGGCGAAAAACAAAAAGCCATACAGCCATGCCGTAAAAATAAATGGCAAAGATTTTCTCCAGTTTGATTTTCCAGAAAAGTTTTCAATCGGCGTAGTGTCATATCAAATTGCGGGTCAAAATATGGAGAGTGTCCTGGCTCAGGGCAAAGTTCTGGTACCAAAAGGCGTGCAAATGCGTTTTGACGTGGAAGAAAATTCCGGCACCTATCCAGAGCTACTTAAATTTTTTAGAACCAATGACATACATGCTCTTGCTGTAAGGTATCTGCCGAAAAATCACCCGTACGTAGGCGCTTATGTCTGTAAAATCAAAGGCCTATCGCAACTCGATTTTCGCAAAAATAAAGAAATACAAGACGCCGATTTAAAATGGATTGACAATGTTCCGCAATATGACTATTTAAACCTGGCGGAAAATCCGATAACGGCTTCAGCTCTAGTACCACTTAAGATGTGGTCTAGAGTAACCGGTGTTAACATTAATTATAAAATGCATGTCACGGCACTGCTCAAAGTACTGGTGGCCAAGCAGCGCCTCACCCGCCTCAGTGCAGCCAGATGTGGCCTGGGTGAAGATGATTATGAGTTGATCTCAAAGTTGAAGCAATTAAATCTATTGTGTATCAGAAACAATAATCTTACAGATGGACAGCTGGCCAAGTTATTGAAGCTAAATTTGCTGGCTGATCTCAGTCTGCAACGCTGTCACGGACTGAGCCCTAAATCTATAGCAACACTGGCGCGCTTTAAAAACCTGAAAGTATTGACAGTCGACGAAGAAGTTTTTGAACCAAAAGTTTTGCAGGGCCTGAAAAAAGCCAGACCTGATTTAAATATTGTGGTGTCGGACTAACCTAGGGCTTATCTAATGCCTTCTGTAAACAGCAACAACACATCAAAACGTACCTGCACCACATACAGGGTCGCGGCAAAAAAAACGTTCATCGGTAAAAGCTCACACCCAGGGCAGCGAGCCTACTCTGCTTCAACTGATGTCCATTGAGCCCGGCGCGATTGTGGGCAATGTCTTCAGAATCATCTCAGTTATTGGTGAAGGGGGCATGGGCACCGTGTACCATGCAGAAAATTCGACCCGCACCGAACAAACACTGCGCCAGAGTCTGCCAAAATTAAAGTCTATTGAATAAAAGTTTGAGCAGTATTTGCAGTGGCCGCATTAGAAGCTGTCAATCAAAGCTGAAATATTTACTCTAAACCTGTCGGAGAGCCGTTTTGCCTGCTCGAGACTGAGGCGACGATCGCCTTTGAGAAATTCTGAAACTCGGCTGGCCGAACCGAATTCAGGCACCAGATCTTTTTGAGCTAATCCATCTTGAGCAATAAAATACTGAATCAATTGCCGCGGAGTCATTTCAGACAACTCTTCGTCAAAGCGCGCTTCATACTTGATGATCAGGTCAGCCAGAACTTCAAGATAATCACTTTCAGCGGCGCTTAATCTATCTAACTTGTCGGTCAGGCTGTCACAGATTTCGGCGGCCTGGAAATTTTGTTCGTCGCTGCGGATTGGCCGCAAAGGGAATCGCTTCACCAGCTTCTCATATGTTTTGTCGTCGAACGTGGACATTTCCATCTCGCTTTCCTTATAAGTAGTTGAAAGTTAGTAGTTCGAAATCTGGCGAATGTACAGTTTGTCATTTTTATAATCGGCCACCGCCGTCAGTCGTATTGCATCGGCTTTAAGATCAAATGTCACCTTGCCGTCCGCGTACCTGGCCGTATCGAAAGTGGCAAGCAAATCTTGAAAATCTTTCCACTGGGATGCCAGCACAGCAATGCGCCAGCGCTCAAGGGCGTCTTCAGCCTTTTCATCAGTCTGGAAAAATTGCCTGGCCCTTCCCCAGTGAATCACTTGCATTGACTTCCTCACTTATATCTTCCCATTTCGGGAATCGCAAAACCATCATTTTTCCCAAAATGGGAAATTTAATCTTGGCCAACTGGAGACTCTTGATGGTACTTTCACCATTTGCAGCATTTCTACCCCGAGGTGAAGGTGTGGTGACGCTAGGCGAGCAGGTCAAGAAATCGAGCCGGTCTTGGTTGGGAAGTGACCAGAGATAAACATGGCAAAGTAGATCATGCTCACAAAGCCTGGCGACCATTCTGGCGCAACGAGCATTGGCACAACGCCCCGGCTCAACAAAAATATTACTGGCATCCAGGCGAAACCGTGGCCATGTCACTACATGTAGTGGCGTCAAATAAATTGCGATTGACCATCTCAGACTTAGGCGATAAACCCAGACGCAAATTTACGACCACTTTAGATGCTTCAGGTTTCGGCACAAAAAGAGATACCTTTTTCAAGCGAGTTGATGCCATAGACCAATCGGGCACTGAAGGCAAACATGTGCGCCATAGCGCCTCGCACATAAACGGTACCACGTGGAGCGAAACTACTTTGATCACCGCCGGCGGTGGCGATCAAGCGATGATGCCCGGTTTCAGAAAAGTCATAGATGACCCACCGGCTCATGTAAAAATCGTCTCTACACGTCAGCAACGGTTACATGGCGGTGAGTCTATCGCCATCAATGCAAGCAAAAAGAAAGCTCACTGAGACCACCGGGCAGAAAATTCAACCACGGCCATTGGTCGATGATTTTTAGAGCCAACTAAAAGGGAACGAAATCAGCAAAATACAAAGGCCTGGAAGCGTAAGTTTGTTCATGCACATGTGATCAAGCAGAACGCAGCATCGCGCATCTAATTTAGAAATTCAATTGTCATATAGACTGCTTTTGCTATGCTTGTAAGCAATGAAAAAGTTGCCTTTATCGCTGTTCGTTTTCTCTTTTTACCACCGGTACCCATGGTCAGGGGCCGGCTCTTGCATTGCCTCCACAAGGAAAACCGGCCACCATAGAGGAGCCCTTTGGCACAAAGGCTTTTCAATTTGATAATTGCCGCTATCTTCCCGATGACCTCATTGACGCCAATGGAATACATGATCTCAAAGACTGGAACATTGAAGAAAAAAAGCAAATTCTCATAGCGCTTAAGCTTTTACCCAAGACTTTTTTGCAAAATGCTGTGGATTGTGCCGGGGGTAAAATTCATTTTGTGCGCGCCGGTGAAAAAAACGGTCTTTGTTTGGGTTCGGCCCGCGGCGCTTCAATTTGCATTTACGATGACGCATTTCGCTACGCTGACAGGCTAGGGTCAGAATGGCTTTCTATGGCTCTGGCGCACGAAGTGGCACACTTGATTGATTTCGGCTGGCGATTCACATATTCAAGCGAATGGCTGTCGCTTTTGCACAGGCCTTTACAAAAAGGTCGTGAGCAGACCGAATTTGAAAGCAGCGCAGAAACGAAAAGTAGAATTGCCCTCAAGCTGGGCTTTTTTTCAATTTCCAGAAGATTACAACGAGCCACTGATTTGCCTGGCAGCGGCTGTAGCATGCAATATTGATTATTTGTCCATCGATCCTAAGATACAGCAATATGTTCAACGAAATTTCATCACCAGGCATGAGCTGATAGCCACTGATCGGTGGCAAAAAGAAGTGGCCGAAAAATTCTTTTATCTGCAATTTCGCCAACCGACTAATTGGGAAGCTCTGGCCACGCTCGGCAGAGAACACGATCGCAAAGATTGGTTTATACCTATCGATAAATGGTCCTATGCGTTAATGGACGGTATGCACCAGTACAAAGAAGCTTTAACAGTGTGCCAGGACGAATTGAATCGCCTGGAACAGCTAGGCTTGCCCGATGATGATTTTACTAAACAGATTGTCTTAAGACGCATTGCTATTTGTTTGGCCAATTTAAGTAGAGTAGAGGAAAGCAAATCGTTTTTTAGACGGGCCTCCAAAAGCGAAAATGAAATGCGTAACGCTCTTGATGGTTTTGCTGATTTTGAAAACTATCAGGTCACTGCCGCTATGGCCAATGTATATTTCGAGAGATATCCACATACAGGCAATGTCGTTCAAGAAGCATGCGCTTACCTCAGTGTCGGAAAGATTGAAAAGGCGCTGGAAGTCATTGACAAATCACTCGCCACTCTCAAGAACTATCAAGGGGTCAACAACATTTTGCTCTCCTTTCACTTAAAACAAATATTCTCTATGATATGAAGCGCTAACCCGAAGCACAGAAGTGTGTCAATGAGGCCGTCTTGCATGGCGCAGACGACACTGAGGAACGCAATTATTTGCAGCAGTTACGCACTACCGTGTGCACACCTGCACCAGCTCCGGTGCATACATACGCGCCGAATGGCGCTGGAAAAATTACCCTGGATGGCAAAATTTCGCGACTGGCGACTCTTAACTTGAAGCGCGACCCAAAAATGGCCTTCTGGAAGGCCAACTGTACTGGGACAATAGTGGCTCCGCAGCCGCCGTGCCTGCCGCTGTGCCCGGAGTTACCGGCCCTATAAGAGCCTTCGAGATTTATGACATTTACTATTTATGCAACAAGTCAGGCGTCGTTTACAGACTCAAAGTTACGGGCCCGAAAAGTGCTACTTTCCTACCCGAAGATGATCATCTGACTGTGCTTTTTAAATAAAAAAGTTTCGAGTTGAAAACTACTGAGTGAAGCGCTTGTTAAACCATGAAAGCAAATCTTGCCTGCGCCCCCGCCATTGAGCCGCCGGTGGACCGGCCAGGTCTGATTGCTGCGCGCTTTTGTTTTCGGGCAGCTTGTCATTCATTACTTGCAGCAGCTCATCTCTTAGCTGAAAGGCTGATTGATAACGCTTGCTTTTGTCTTTCGCCAGACAACGGGCGACAATGTGGTTCAAGCGACTCTGCAGACCTAGATCAATATAGCCGAGCACCATTTCTGGTGCCGGCACCGTTATATGCTTAACTAGAACATCAACTGTGTCTTTTCCCACAAATGGTGGCGCACCACTCAATGCTTCAAATAAGGTGCAACCCAGGCCATAGATATCGGTGCCAAAATCAACAACCTCACCACGACACTGCTCAGGGCTCATGTAGGCAGGACTGCCCAGTACTTCTCCCACCTGGGTAATCTGCTCAGAAGGAGAAACGGTGAGAGGTCGGGCCAAACCAAAATCCACGAGCTTGACAGCGACACCACCATTGGTATCAGTCTCAGTATCGCCGCCAATTTCGTGAATGAGCATCAAATTACTGGGTTTAAGATCGCGGTGAACAATATTTTTCTGATGAGCGTGGTGCAGCCCAGCACAGGCTTGAATGAAAATATCCACCACTTCGCGCACCGGCGGACGGCCGTATTGCCTTAAATATTCAGCCAGGCTGGCGCCGTTTACCAATTCCATAACAAGGTAGGGTTGTTTTTGTTCTGATATACCATAATCACGCACCGCGACAATATTCTGGTGAGCCAAATTGCCGGTGATGCGGGCCTCTCTTTGAAATCTGGCCAACACTTCAGCCGATGAAAGAGTTTTGGCATGCACGAGCTTGAGCGCCACTTCAGTATCTAGATGAAGGTGTTTGGCACGAAAAACCAGACCGCTGCCGCCGCCACCTATTATTTCCAGTAGCTCATATTTGCCATTAAATATGGTACCCATAAGGTGGTCGCCTTCGCTTAGATTGTCAAGCAAATCGAGCACCACTGGAAATTCAGAATCTGATTTGAATTCAGACTGAGATTTTACCTCAGGATAAAGATGGGGGAAAATTATTTTGCCTTGCGGGTCAAACTTTTTGCGCAATCGCCTGAGGGCCATCCGCAATTTTTGATCACCCTCGTCGCTGCTTGCAACCTCCCCTTGTGACCAGGCGGCTTGCAACAGATATGCAGCAGTGGCACTGATATGGGGATACTTCGCCGCTATTTCCAACAAGCGAAATTCTGGCGCAGGCAAACTATAAGTATGATCGGCTCTGCTTACCCGACTGTTAACCAGATCTATAAAAATATCGCCTAAGTTGATACTGTCTGTGGTACCACTACTGCGCCGCAACTGTACCTTGACTCGCGCGCCCAGCTCTTTCATGTTGAAAGGCTTGGTAAGATAGTCGTCTGCGCCTCTGTCCAGGCCGGTTTCCATATCGTCTATAGTATTTTTGCCGGTCAGCATAATTACCGGCGTCTCGCTGCCGCTGTTGCGAAACTGCCTGAGAATTTCCAGGCCGTCTACCCCGGGCAAATCCCAATCAAGAATTACCAGGTCATAGGGTTGGGTTAAAATGCGCCCTAAGCCCTCATTACCGGTATGAAAAACATCCACCGAATGGTTCTCAAACTCTAAGAATGAGCGAATGACATTGGCCAGATCCACGTTGTCTTCGACTACTAAAACCATGCTCATAGCCCACAGATTACCATTCTGATTAGGGCGAAAGCAATCTGGGTAAGATCAAGCCGTCTCTAAAGAGTGTTGGAACTGCAAAAATTAAATGAAAGACCATGATTTTGGCGAACAGATACTGAAGGAAGCCGCACCCAATGGTGACGCGCAGAAAAAAGAGCGCGTCATCGATATGGCGAGAAGCGCCTGGGGTGACATGCCCGTCAAAGCCGATCTGCCTGACGTGCACGAAAAATTGCACCAGCAAAAAGCCGAAAAAGTCGAAGCAACCGGTCAGCCCGCCGAGCGGCCAAATCTGGCCGAAGCTAGCCACCGCATTAAGCTGCTCAACAATGAATTGCATAAACCAGGCGGTGCCCTGGCCTCTTCCGCCTTAGAGCTGGTGGGCTTTGACAAGAACGGTCGGCTTTTGCTGGTGCAGCGCGATCAATCAGGCAAGGTAGACGGTAAATATTTAGTTGATTCGGAGAGCGGCAAAATCGTAGCTCGCACTGAGCCGGGGCAACTTAATAATTGGGAGCGCGGCGCTGGATATGACCTGAAAGCAACGAAGATTAGCCCCGAACCAGCTTATGATGCCAAAAGCGGGGCTACCATCGCTAAAGACAATCATGGACACGTCAGCCAGGTGACTGATTTTCACG
>Ga0163144_10014215_pt1 | contig 16551 bp, 14 predicted proteins | sample OliLak19BULKMAT1_FD_123175 | JGI IMG/M metagenome (GOLD analysis project Ga0163144, IMG submission 123175) | Freshwater microbial mat bacterial communities from Lake Vanda, McMurdo Dry Valleys, Antarctica - Oligotrophic Lake LV.19.BULKMAT1 | ecosystem: Environmental > Aquatic > Freshwater >... | reverse complement strand
TTTGAAGCCTACGAGCCGGGGTTTTACCGCGAATGGTTTTCATTGTTGTGGGTGAGGAAGGTGAGGGTCGTGAGGCGGAGTGTGAAGGTGGTGAGGGTTGTGAGGTTTGTGAGGGTTGAGAACACTGACGATGATCGGGACTGAAGATTTGCACCTCGCTCACCACCTTCACGACCCTTCACGACCCTCACAATCCTCACGTATCTGAAAAAGGCCGTCCTTAGCCTTTGCCCGCCATTCCATTGGCAGGTATTGGGACGAACGAGACCCTCGATACGGCGCAGTCCCGATTGCGAACTAAAATTCAACCTTCAAACCGTCATATCCGATCACGACCCCAAGCGGCCCAAGCTCGCGTTCCAACTCCTCGTGAGTCGCATCGCCGCTGTGGCTGTGGTGGGTAGTGACGATTTGTGTCGAATCAGTGACCGTGCCCTGTTTGCGCAATCTCTCGATGACACTCTTGAACTCATCGATGTCGAGGTGGCCGTTGAAAGGGGTGATGACAAAACCTTCAGAACACTCTAACACAAGACAGTCCAGTTTGAAATCGCGGAGAAAATCCCATGTCGGCTCAGCCCAAATCCCAGTGTCAGTGCCGTAGAGCAAATTCTTCGAGCCGTCTTGGACAAGGATGTTGTGGGCCTCTTCGAACTGCATATGCCGAGCCATGATCGGTGTGATCGTGTACTCAGCGTGTACAACAGGGCAGAACATCTTGGTCTGAACAACCTCAAAGGGCCAATCTGGATAGCGGTCAGCAATCTTCGTCGAGATCGCCTCGTTTCCATAGATCGTGAACCCAGCTGACTCAAACGAATTGAACGGATACAACACGTATTGAAGCTCTTCGATCGCAAAGTGGTCAGCGTCACTGTGGGTGAAAACGACAGAGCTCCAATCTCGTGCGTCGAGTCTCTCGCGGGTGACCTGACACCAAGTGTCCGGACCCAAATCAAGTTTGATCGTGCCGTCGACAAGTGCAGAAGCCCGACTACGAACGTCTTTTCCACCATGATCGCGCGCGTAACTGCTGACTCGCGAGTCGGAGTACAAGGCGGGAACTCCGTCCGCTCCCCCAGTGCCCAACAAATGGATGACCATAGTTATTGTTTTAGAAGTCTTTTAGCGACCAAATGACAAGCCCACTGAGCAACTTTGGGTAGTAGTAAGTCGATTTTTGCGGCATTTTCTCCCCATTTAGGGCAATTAGCCTCATGTCTTCGACCGTGGGAGGGTTCATTAGGAAACTCGCAGGAGACCCCTGTTCCACAGCATGGACGGCTTCTTCCTCGATTCGAGTGTAGCCAAAGAAGTCAAGGCCCGTCAGGCCCAGAAGTCTCGCAAAGATGAATCCATGGAGGACCGATACATCGAGAGCCTTAAGCATCGGACTGCTCGGGCCTTCGATTTGATCGGTGATCGCCCCAACATCTGTCGTGCTCGCGATAAACCCATTGCCGCCCGGCAACGCGATGCCAAAGGCCATCTTTCCCACATTGCTCTCGGCTTCGATTCTTCCCATCAAGGCCGAGTTTGCTGCTTCCGTAACTTCGAAATGAACCGCGATCTTGGCTCGCAACTCCTCAGCACTCACAGGCAGAGACTTCAGAATTCGATGTGTCGGCAAGAGAACGAGCCCCGGATCAGTCATGCTGTCCACCGCCATCATCATAAAGTCCTCAGGGATGAGCCCATCCCTCTCGCGCTGAGCCTCGCGAAAAGCAAGTGCAGTCTCGTAACGGTGGTGACCATCCGCGATCCAGAGCCTTTTGTCGGAGAGGGCCCTAACGATAGACTCAGTTGTCGCAGGATCGTCGATCCGATCCAAAGTCTGATGGATGCCGTCTTCGGGAGTTGTCAAGTCACCGATTCTTTGTCCACTTGCGCCTGCCACGAGCTTGTGAACAGAGTTGTCGTCGTCCTCGTAAAGACCAAAGATGCACTCAAGATGGCTTCTCGTAGCTTCCAACAAGCGCAGCCGATCCTCCTTGTGCTTTGGGAAAGTCTGCTCATGAGGGAGCACGACACCCTTCTCATAGGGCTCGACTTTCAAGAGAACGATGAGTGACGTTCGTGTGAACGACAAGCCACCTTCGATCAAAAACGTCTGCGAATATCGGTAGAAGGACGGTTTTTCATCGGTCGCCATTGAACCGTCTCGCCGCCATTCCTCCAACTGGGCCGCCGAACGAGCGTACTTGATATACTTGGACCTATCGTCGTCTCGTTGTTCAGGAAGGGTCAAGTGGACGATGTTGTGCGGGTTTTTCGCCGCAAAGTCCTGGCGTTCAGTCGGACTGAGAACGTCATAGGGCGGCGCCACTAAGTCCTCTAACCGACCCGCAGTGCCGTTGAAACGGAGGCCATGAAAAGGCCTGACAGTCGCCATGTTGCCGAAAAGTTACCAGAGCCTGGATGGAGGGACTGGGGTCTAGGGTCTGGGCTCGGTATTCTGAACTGGTGCATGGCGATTCTTTTCTCAAGGTTTACAAAGAGATGGTCGAACCACGTCTTGCTGAACTTCTCCCACAGGAAGACCTTGCTCCGGCACAGTTGCACCGGGCCATGCGCTATGCCGTGCTAGGTGGAGGCAAGCGGCTTCGGCCTGCATTGAGCATGGCATCGTGCGTCGCAGTCGGTGGTTCGCCTGAATCAGCCATAGACGTTGGTTGTGCGGCAGAGTTCGTCCACTGCTTTTCTCTCGTCCACGACGACCTCCCTTGCATCGACAACGACGATCTTCGCCGAGGTCGGCCCACTGTCCACAAAATGTTCGGCGAGGCCATCGCTGTCCTCGCCGGGGACGCCTTGTTCGCGCTTGCTTTCCAAGTCATCGGGGAATTGGGAGAGGAGTCAGAAGCCGCAGCCTGTCTCCTCAGTCTATCGCGGGCCTCAGGGGGAAGTGGTCTCGTAGGAGGTGAGGTTTTTGACGTCGAATCTGAGGGAATGGAGGCTGATTTGGAGCTTGTCGAACAAATCCACCGCCGCAAGACCGGAGCCCTCATTTCAGCCGCTTGCGAAATGGGCGGTGTCATGATTTCTCATGACACAATCGAACTACAAGCCTTGGCGAGATTCGGCATGGAACTCGGTTTGGCGTTCCAGATCGTAGACGATGTTCTTAATGAAACTGGCTCTACTGAACAGCTCGGAAAGCTCGCTGGGTCTGACCGAGGTCGCTCAAAGCTGACCTACCCAGCCGCAATCGGTCTTGATGCTTCTCGCCGATTGGCCACAGAGGCATTGGAAAGAGCACTCGCAGAACTGCCCAAACTTCAAGGCAAGACTGTCCCGCTCGAAAGTATCGCTGTCTCTTGCGTGGAGCGTGACCGGTGATCGAGAGCTTTGGGCCGGTAGCCCGCCACTACGACCTCCTGATGTCCCATGTGCCGTATGACATGTGGGTTGGTTACTACCAACTCTTGTTGGCACAAATCGAAGCTCATCCAAAAAAACTGCTCGACGTTTGTTGTGGAACAGGCTTGGTCGCGGAGCTTCTGACCCGGGAAGGATACGAAGTGACCGGATTCGACATTTCGGAGCCAATGATTGCCGAAGCTCGCCAAAAGGCAATTGAGCAACAGTCAGGCATCGCCTACCACGTTGCCGACGCCGCAGATCTCGACCTCGATGAAACTTTCGAGGCCGCCTATTCATTTTTCGACAGCTTGAACTACATCACCGATCCAGACCGATTCCAAAAGGCAATCAAACGTGTGGCAGACCACCTTGAGCCTGGGGGGTCGTTTGTTTTCGACGTGAACACCGCCTATGCGTTTGAAAAGCAGATGTTCGACCAAAGTGAGGTGAGCCAAAAGGCACCGATTCGGTACCAATGGATCGGGGACTACGATCCAGAATCACGCCTCATCGAAGTCAAAATGTATTTTGAGCGGGACGGACAACGGTTCGAGGAAGTGCATCGCCAGAGGGCGTACACCACGGATGAAATTTTGGGCTACCTAGAAGTCGCCGGGTTCATCGAAGTCCGAGTGTACGACAGCTACACCTTGAATCCAGCAAGAAAGAAGAGCGACCGGCTCCACTTGGTCGCAGTCCTCGACTAAAGGCAACCACGAGGAGGACCGTAGCATCGTCCTTCCAGGCCATGAGTCTGGCCGACCTTCCAGGTCGGCCCGAGGGTGCCACGATCCGATGTCTTCCCAGACTCGGTCGTGCGGATGGATCAACAAGCCAAAATAAGAGTCGGATCAATTTTCACCACCCTCACCATGACCTCCTGAATTGACTTCCCCGCTCCCCGAGCCACGACTAAAGGAAGCATAAAAACGAATGCACCCTCCCAAAACTCTCGCCCTTCCGAGGGAGAGAGTCGGTGAGTCCCCGAACCGGAGAGAGGGTGTCCGGACTAACCAAGGCGAGTGAAAACCCTTTGACGGGTGGCTTACCGAATCAGGGGCGGCGACTATGCCTCGTCACCTACCGATCACACCAGACGAAGGCGCGCCAGCGACTTCATCAGGCTGATGTGTGCGGCGCGTGACACCCTCTGACGGAGGCCGAACGATTCTTCCAGGCTAAACTGCAAGTATGGTTCTCGCTCTCGTGATAGCATTGTTGGCTACCGACTTTTCGGTGGCCGAAGACACGTACATCGACTTTCAGCTCGCTGACTCGAATTTTGGCCGTGACGGTCTGCTCCTCGGAGGGCCAGGTTCCGCCATCCTCATTCGGCTTCCTGAACTTGATTGGACAGGTCCAAACCAAGAGCCCGAGTCTGCGACCCTCAGTTTCACAATGGCCGAACAGACTGAAGTGAAACTCAAGTCAGTCTCCCGAATCATTTCCCCATGGAGCGAAGGCGCCGACCTTAGGCTTCCGACTGCAAGGCCGCCAAGCACAGATCCCCAATATCGAGGCGGTGCGACCTGGAACCGACGCCGATATGGGCTCACTGGCCCAAAATGGGCAAGCCCTGGAGCGATGAACGCAAACGATGCATCGCCAGTCACGGGTGTGACTTTGGTGGTTAAAGATAGAACCGTCACGGTTGTGGGACTTGGCAATGTCGTCAAAGAGATGGCAAACGACCCGCTCCACAACTACGGCTTTCGAGTTGAATTTGAATCGAAATCGACTTTCTACAGTTCAGAGGGATACGGCCATGGGCCGAAACTGAGCGTCGCAATGAAACCAATCCAAAGGACCGGAGCACAACTGTCGGTGCTAAGCCTGGAGCCCAAGGGTGATCCTGGAAAGCCTTCCGGGTGGACTGCAAAAGTCCAGAACGTAGGAGACGCAGTCGCAACTGGCGTCAATGCAGTTTGGAGCATTCGTGGAGAGAGGAAAGGCACAACCAACACTCAACAAGCCTTAGCTCCAGGGGACACAGCCCAGATCGAATGGGGCGTCAGCACCGCAGCAGAAAAGGCAAGCCCAGACGTCGCACCGCTCTCGATCGAGGTCATGCCCGGAGGCACAGGAGGCACGTCAAATCCACAGTCTCAACTCTCGGTTCCAATCACCGGTTTGGCGATCCGGCTTGAACTGGATGCTGAGACAAGAACCCTAATAGACGCAGTTAGGGGAACTGAGCCAATGGAGCGGTACTTGCATCGACTAGTGTCCTTCGTCAACAGCGGAGTTCTTGCCCAGTCCCGAACGACATTTTCCCCCGAAGGGTGCCGAGAAAGATTCAGACTTGTCACCGGGGACAGCCCAGCTATTCCAATCGTACTTAGCCTGAAGCAAGCCGACCAATCCAGCCTGTTCATGAGCGCGGCCAAACAGATCATCCGGGCGGTATCGCCCTACAAAGGCATGTGGGCAACCCCTCCCGACTCCAATTTGACAGATTCAAACGCGATCGGGTGGTTGCCGGACACCCGAGACGATTCTTTATGGCCTTTTGCCTTGATGTTGCCGAACTTTCCTTGGGCCGAGCCGAAACCGTTGCAGTCCCTTTTGCCTGCCCGTGGACTACTCAGTCGTGCGGAGGTCGCGAGTCTTAACGAACTAGTCGGAATCCCGGCCTCAGATCGTGCGACCTATGTTCCAGCAATCCCCACCGCCGCAATCCTGTCGTTTGCAGACATGGGTGGCAATCCGCTTGCCGGTGCAGCCATCGAAGCCTTCCCGACCATCGCTGGAAAACTTAGCTCCGAGCCCGTGTTCAAGGGTCTGACGACGGCAGGTGGCAAAATTTTCTTGAGCGGCCAAGACGGCAAAGGCGTTTTTGGCGGACTCCAACCCGATGGATCAAACGCCTGGCTCTTGCTCAGGATCACCCGCGACTTCGTGACTGAGACAGCTTGGTTCCCAGCTTGGAACCTCGCCACTGAACGCGCAAGGGGAAACGCAAACGTGCCCACAGTCGAGGTCAGAGTGATGATGCCCAGCGGAACGATCAAGAGCGACGAAGACCTCGCCCAAAACAAGACGGTGTCGGATTCGCTGGAGAGGTTTCCGGCAGAATTGGCCGCAGTCGTCGACAACAATCCGATCACGGCTCTGGAAGTCAAAGGTGGGACTAAGCCTTATTGGCTTGAGATCGATCTCGGTCGAGACCGCCTAGTCGGCGCAGTCGAGATCGAAACACAAGGTTCGCCACTGGAAAAATTCGAGATCACCACGATCAAGACAGGTCAAAAGCCAATAGACGCCCAAGTGTGGGTGAAAGAGGTGGCCGGAACGCTGCGAATGCAACAACGAGGGATCGAATCGGACGCCAACAACGTACTTGTCTACACCGCGACGGCAGTAAGATCCCGCTATCTCCGGATCAACGTTGTCACGGGGTCACCAACCAAGATAGCCGCGATACGAGTGAGAACTTTGCAACAACGAGGCTGAACACTGGACCGCTGGCATCTTGCCTGCGTCAAGCCTGGACCGCTGGCATCTTGCCTGCGTCCCTTCCCCTTGCCCAACTCACCCTCAACAGTAAATAGTGAACGGTGTGATTTAGTTGAATCCCTTCGACTTTTCAAAGTGTCCCATCACCGTTCACCGTTCACTCCCCCCAACGAACCACCTAAAAAAATAGCGCAGGATGGCCTGCGCTAATCGAGCTACTTGTCGGATGCCATTACCGGCTCTTGTGCGGCCAGTTCTTAATGTTGATCCTATCTCCTTTACATTAAGGGCTCGTTGTGGAGTTGCCATCGGCATGAAAAGCAGGACTGATGTCACAATAGGGTCCAACTCGTGATCCTCGTCATCGACAACTACGACAGCTTCACCTACAACTTGGTTCAATATATTGGGATTTGCGGTGCAGGGACCATTGTCAAGCGCAACGACGAGGTCAGTGTCGATGAAATCGCAACGCTGAACCCAGTAGGAATCATGCTGTCGCCTGGCCCCTGTAGACCGAGCGACTCCGGCGTCTGCCTCGACATCGCTCGTGCATCCTTAACACCTGGGAGTTCTCTCTATGGAATTCCTCTCTTCGGAGTCTGCTTGGGGCATCAGGCCATCGGTATGGTAGGCGGAGGCACTGTTTCGAAGTCAATATCGGTGATGCACGGCAAAACGAGCCTGGTCCAGCATGACGGCAAAGGCTTGTTCGAGGGTCTGCCGAATCCGATGACCGCCGCGCGATACCATTCTCTGAGCATAGAAGCAGATGCTTTGCCCGACGGCTTCATCGTTACTGCGACATCATTGGACGACAACGAAATCATGGGGGTGCGACATCTGAATCTGCCCATCGAAGGTCTCCAATTCCACCCCGAGTCGATCGTCACCGAAGGTGGACTGAGACTTGTCGAGAACTTCGTGCGAATGACGACCCGCTAGTGCCAGAATCGTTGCATGGCCCGCATAGTTGTCCCCGAAGCAGAATCACTGATCGACAAAGAAATCCCAGTCCTTGACAAAGGGTTTGTTCGTCTCGTCGACTATTTGGGGGGCGACGAAAGGATCGTCCAATCAGCAAGAGTCAGCTATGGTTCGGGGACAAAGAGCTACCGCCAAGACCGTGGCCTCATCCACTATCTCTTGCGAAACGAGCACACGTCGCCGTTCGAGCAGGTGATCCTGACTTTCCATTGCAAGATGCCAGTATTTGTCGCCCGTCAGTGGGTGCGGCACAGAACCGCGAGGCTCAACGAGATCAGTGGGCGGTATTCGGTGATGAAGGACGAATTCTATGTCCCAGCCCCAGAAGACGTCTGCCAGCAAAGCACAGACAACAAGCAGGGAAGCGCGGAACCTTTACCATTTGAGGAAGCAATGGAAGTGATCCGCCAGTTCGAGAGCGACTACAAACTGCTCTACGGCCACTACGAAGAGCTGCTAGAAAAGGGATTGGCGCGAGAGTTGGCCAGGATCGTTTTGCCGCTCTCACTCTACACAGAATGGTATTGGCAGATCGACCTTCACAACCTCTTCCACTTCATTCGACTTCGCTCTGACTCGCACGCTCAGAAGCAGATTCGCGTTTTCTCCGATGTTTTGGCTCAGTGTGCAAAAGCCGTGGCTCCCCTCGCATACGAAGCCTTTGAAGAACACGTCCAGCACGCCGTCCGGTTCAGTCGGTCAGAGTGTGTCGCACTTGGCGAGGTGATCAGTGGCAAGGAATCGACGCTTGAAGGGCGCAACAAAGCGATCTTTGAGGAAAAACTGAACCGAATCGCAGGTTTGGTAGCGATCGAGGAGCCTGAATCACCAGTGGTCGATCAAGCATGACGAAGCGCGTCACGCGATTTGTTTAGACTTTCAAAAGTTCATTTGTCCACTACGGGAATGTCGTGAACACTTTGGCGATCATGTGGCGAAAAGTAAGGGCACGAGGTTGAACTGTCTTACGTGAAGATGGGGCGGGGAAAGTCTCAGGCAGCCAGGGACCGCTCTTTGGCGATCGACTTCCGAGCTCCAGCGATCGAGAACATTTCGTCTCTGAGCAATCGCTTGAGGTGGAACACAGTCTGGATGTCTTCGGGGCCATAGCGGCGTTGGCCGCCTTTTGTTCGGATCGGATTCAAAAGGCCGGCGAACTCCCGCTCCCAATAGCGCAATGTGTGGACTTCGACGCCCGTTATCTGCCCGGCCATGCTGATGCTCACAGCTTGGTTTGGTTTTGAAATCCGGTTCGTGTCCGCCATACCTTAGTGTTCCCGCAAGCCCAGTGGGCCGCTTCTTGAACTAATATCGGTCAACACCGGCACATTTTTCAGGGTCGTTTTGTCGACAATTGGAACCAATTTGTGCATCTTCGCCTATAGTGTATAGGGCAGTCGTGCCCTGAACAAGCCGTGATTGCCGTAGAATGTGACGAAGCGCCTCCAATGGAAGGATGTTGTCCGACACAAGAGTTGATCCTCGCAGAGCTAGAAACACTAGCACCGGGGGCCCCATTCTTGGCGCTTGGACAGACCGTTTTTTGGGACGAGCCCGTAAAGGCCTTGGTCGCTCTCAAGTCCCAAACCGCAGGGTATAGCCGACGGTTTGTTGCCGGAGTCCACGACACCGACTATTTTGCCAAGTTCCACCAGAAAGGCCAGACCAAGGGGTTCAAGGCGATGCCTCACAACGACACGACCACAAAGGGCTTGTGGAGCGCGGCTGGTGAGTTTTCTGCTCTGTTCGGCTCAGAAACGATAGTGACAAGGGATGCTCTTCAGGCCGCCGGTGCCAAGTTGGGAAAAATCCAGGCAGAGAGACCAGGCTATCTTGACGAGATCACTGAAGCCTGGGGATGGCGCGGGATCGTGTCGTTGAGCTCCGAACAGAACATCACGGCAGAGAAGCCGTTGTCGCCGCTCTTTCCTGAGCTCTACGACACATTCGACTGGGCCATCCAGACATCTCTCGACCTCATAGCTGGACCACACCGGAAGGAGTCCGACCAAGTAGCGGGCGCTTTGCGGTCGTTGGTCTGTGACATCTCCGACGACAGACATTCTTTGACATTGGCCAGTTATTTCCAGAGGCTCTTGCCTGAAATGTACCGGATAACTTGCGGGTCTGATGTCGATGTCGATACGACTACGACGACCGAACTCTTGAAGCTGAACCCAACGTCTGCGAGCCTGCCGAGATTCGACTTATTGCGTCTGTTCCTCGACCCTCAGACTAGAAGCATCGCGTGTAAGGCCTACAATGAGGCCATTTCTGGGACTGAGATTTATGGACTTGACCGATTTGGAGTCGGAGCGTTGCCCTTCGATCTCTACGTTCCTGGAGTCGGTCGTGGAACGCTGAGACTTGGCAGTCGTGGCGGACTGGTGATGACTCCCAGTCCGGTTGGGTTCAGCTATAAGAAGGCTCCAACAACGCCGGAAGAACTAGCCACCATCCTTGAGAAGCGCTTTGGCCCGAATTGTGTCCTTGTTGGAAAGGCCGTCACTCTCATCGGAATGCTCGCCCGTGAGTTCGTCTTTGTCTTTCACGAAGGGGCGAGCTCCTATGTCCGGCATAGTAGAACGATGCATCAGAAGCTCGGAATTGCGGGCCACAAACTCGAACTGCATCCGATTCTCAGAGTCAAATTGGAGCCGTGGGACGCTTTGAACCAGTGTTGCGCTTGGTTCAAACTTCCACCACCGTTCAAACGCCCCTTTGGCGCCGAAGAGATCAGCGCATGCAGCCTTTCTGCGAGATGGCGCGAGGTTCAATCTGTGCAGAAACAGGTGCTAGTCAAGCTGGCCGGGCTGAGAAGGCCGCTCGACCTCATACAGTATCTCGATGAAGCGGTGGGGGGGCAATGGAAGTGCTTGGCATCCCAGTACGTCGATCTGCACAATGGAATGGTAGATTTGAACGTCAAGGTTGCGGCAGTCAAGTTGCTCAAAACGAAAGTTGTCGAAAAAACAAAGACGGCTGGCAAAGAGAGAATCCAAGCTGAAAGGGCAAGCGGCGAACATTGGCGAGCGAAAATCTTTGAAAAGCAACCGACTGACGCGGAAACTTTAGAACGTCAAAGACTCTCTTCTTCTGTCGAATCCGCGATCAGTTCCATCCAGTCGTTGCGCGAAGAGTGGCGTTCTCTTCAAGCCCAGCAAGACGAGATCGTGCGTTCGGACGAAGCTCAAAAGGGAAGACTGTTACGGAAAAACGTTGCTTTTGAAGCCGAGTTGACTCGTGTCCGGCTCCTTCGAGACGCGATTGTCGCCAGCGACGGGTTTGAGAGAGCTGGTCACAGACCCGCCGCATGGTGGTTCCCATTAGTTTGCCCTGACGGTTCGTGGTTCCGCGAGACCGCTAAGAACGCGCAGTTCAGACTGGAGCATTTGGGTTGAATACTATTCGCTTTTGGAAAACAGAGACGATCGGAAACGACTTTGTCCTTGTAAGGCTTGAAGATGTTCAGGGGCTGGATTTCTCGGATTTGGCGGTCGAGCTTTGTGAGCGCCGATTCGCGATCGGTTCAGACGGCCTGCTCGTGGTGGCACCGACGCCGTTTGGGATATCGCTCAGAATGTTCAATCCGGACGGCACGGAGGATTTTTGTGGCAACGGGCTTCGTTGTGCAGGTTGGCACGCGCAACTTGAGGGATGGGTCGGGAGCAGTTTTGAGATTTTGCACGGTGGTCGCATGATTCAAACCGAAGTCTCGGGCGGCGGAAGAGTCTCCATCACCTTGCCGCCTGCTGATTTCAACCCGGGTGCTGTTCCTGTCGCCAGTCCGCACGAGATGATCGGTCAGAGTGTCCATGGTCTTGTGGGAACAGCGGTCAGCACGGGGAGTGCCCACTTTGTAGCCCTTGTCGAAAAACTACCTGGCGACAAGGAATTTCTTTCGATCAGCCCCAAGATCGAGACTGACAAGCTCTTCCCCGAACACATTAGCGTCATTTATACTCAAGAGGTTAGTCCTGCACACCTGAAACTCAGAATTTGGGAGCGAAGTGTCGGTGAGACTCTTGGATGCGGGACTGGAAGTGTGGCGGCTGCGGTCGTTTGGGCGAGAAAGTGTGGGTTTAGCGGTGAAGTCAAAGTCTCGAATCCCGGGGGCGACCTCATGGTACGGCTACGGGATTGGCAGAGCCCGATCGTCTCAGAATCCAGACCAAACCGAGTCTACGAGGGCACGGTTCAGGTACCAGTTGCGGTTGTTGTGAACAGTGCTTCTTTGGTGTGAGCTATTCGTAGTTCTTTGAAATCTCTGGGTGTCTGAGTGTTAGAGCCAGGACTTCGTCCTTTGTGGGCAACCACGAGTTTGCGCCGAGTCCGCGACAGTTCAGGCTTCCCGCCGCCGAGGCAAACCGAAGACTGTCTGCCAGGGGCCATTCCTGTGAAAGTCCAAGCAACATACCAGCGCGAAAGGCGTCGCCTGCTCCAGTTGAATCTACGAGTTGAAAGCACGGAAACGGGGGATAGTGCCGAACGGGCTGGCACTCGCCGTCAGGACGCCAGCCTCCGGCGACAAAGCCGTTCGCACCGTCGCTGAGGATTCCAAACCCCCTCGTTTCGTCGAGCCTAGACTTAAGCCATCTGACGTTGTACTGGATGTCGCCCTTCCTTGCCACCCAATCCGTGCTACTTTGCCAAAAGTCGCAATGTGGCGCGCCGGGTTCGACAAAGTCCTCGACGTAGACGTGCATCCCGGCCTTCTTTGCAAGTTCGACGGCGCGAACCGCCGTCTTTCCGTGGTTCGAGTCAGCCGTGAACCACATCTTTGCGGTCATCGGCACAAGCTCAGGATCGCCCCATTCTTCCATCTGTCTGAACCCGCGACCGAACATGGTCCTTTGGCCGTCAGGAGTCACATAGATGTCGCAAACCGGTTCGAAGTGCTCTATTCGAGGCAAGAATTCAGTTGAAATGCCAATGTCCTTTAAGGCTCTGTTTGAAGATTCGCTCCCCAATGAATTTCCACCAAGGAGAACATCCTCGCCCCAGAGCCGCAGGGCCAGTGTGGTGTTCAAGGCCTCGCCTCCAAGTGTGTCCGCCTCTTCAAGGATCTCAACATATCCGCCAGCTTCGGGCAACCGTTCGACCTTGTGGACACGGTCTTGACACACTGTTCCGTAGACAACGACCATACCACCCCATTTTGGCCGAGTCCGATAGAGGTATCGTGACTTTCATGCTCTGGCTTCAATCGATGCTCTGCTTTTGCGCCTGGGTCGGCTATGGTGTTTGGCTTGCACGTTCAAAGCGGGCGAAGAGACTCCTGCCAAGGACCGCAAGGGGACTCTTGCTCGGGCCCGCTTTGTTCATCCTTGGAATGCTGCTGCTGGTCGGCACCCTATTTTTCGTAAGCGCGAACAGTGGGCTGGTGCAAGGCACCCTACGGCCCTGGGCAGTGATCCTTGTGCTGTTGGCTGGTGTTGTGTTCGTTCATACTCAGTGCTTGGGCGCACTCTGGATCCTCCAATCGGCGACTAGGCCCGAAACAACTGCAAAACCCCATACGTCTGTCAACACAGAGGACTCCTTATGACCAATATCCGCACCGTGCTTCTTCTCCCGCTAGTTTCCTTTGCCTTGATCGTAGCTCCCTTTGCCAATGCCCAAGACGATGCGACGAAAATCCTGGGCAAGATGCGTCAGGTCGATATTTTGAACCTCATTCTTCCAGTCTTGATGACTCCGGAGCAAATCCAAAAACTCTTGCTGCCTATCGAAAGGGCGCGAAAGGCAGTGAAGGACATCGAAAAAGCCGAACTAGTCGAAATGAAGAAGATTGAGGGGAAACTTGACCTCGCGATCAAGGAAGCGAAAGAAAAATCCCTGGTCCCGTCTTCCGAAGTACAAAAGGACATCGTGAAGCTTCTGACCACGTTTTCCCTGGTTCGATCCTTGATGGAGGCAGAGCAAAACGAAGCTGTCTTGAAAGTTGTCGAGGAGAGCTTGGACGAAGGTCAAATCAAGTCAGCGACGAATTCGCTTACATTTTCTGGGAGTGGGGGGGTAAAGCTCTCGGATCGTGCAAAACTTGGACGTTGGGTGCGGGCCGTGCTGCTAGATCCCGTGGCATATGACTTGTTGATCGAACTCTCCCGCAAGAAATAGACGACATGCGCCAAAATAATTGATATGAAGCTTCGTGAGTTTTTACTCGGGATTATCGCCCTCTGTGCAGCGGGTTGCTCTCCTGCACCTGAAAAGGTCGTGCAAGTTGTTCCGCCACCAAATTCCGCAGAACCGACCCCTACGGTTCCTAAAGCCATTCCACAAAAAGTGGTGCCGCCCGCTAAACCTAAAGCGGTCATTTCAAAACCACCAGCGCCAGCCGTTGTAACGAAGCGTTCAAATCTCTTCAAATGGGCAAGAACAAGAGAGGAGGCGAAGGTGAGAGCGAAGAAAACCGGTGGCTACGTCTTGCTTGTGTTTCAGACCTCTTGGAGCGGCCAGTGCATCATCATGAACCGAGAAGCCTTTCAAGACCGAACTGTTGCCAAGACTTTTGCCAAGGCAGTCATCGTGCCTGTCGACACCGACACCAAGGAAGGGCTGAAGCTCAGTCAAGAGTACAAATCTGAGGAGATTCCAACCTTTGTCTTTCTGAAACCTGACGGCACAGTTATCGGTCAGTTTTTCGGATTCATGAACGTCGATTGGCTCCAACGCGAGGTCCAGCGGGTTTTTGATAGAGCCAAGTTCAAGGGTTAGGACTGAGTATGTTCGAAGAAAATCCTGCCGAAGCGTGGAGGATACGGTTTGGGTCGGAACCTAAAGCAGTATTGCCTGACCTCGGTCGTTTTCTGAACCACCGCAGTGTCCGTGAATACGAGTCACGACCGGTGGACGAAGACACCGTTCGTTGTCTTGTTGGGGCGGCGCAGAGTGCCGCTACGAGCAGCAACTTACACTTGTGGTCGGTCGTGACAGTCCACGACCCAGAGCGTAGAAAGCAAATGTCGAGGCTGTGCGGCGATCAGAAGCATGTGCTGGAGGCCCCTTGGTTCTTTGCGTTTCTTGCTGACCACAACCGATTGTCTTTGGCGGCCAAAAGTGTCGGAGAACAAGCTCTCGGACTAGACTACAACGAGTTTTACACGATGGCGGTGATCGATGCTTCGCTGGCGGCTGAACGGTTAGTCTGTACAGCAGAAAGCATGGGGCTGGGGATTTGCTATATCGGGGGCCTTCGTAACGATCCTAGCGGAGTCAAAAATCTTCTTCAACTTCCTTCGGGAACATTCGGCTTGTTCGGACTCTGTTTGGGATGGCCCGCCGCAGGCTCAAGCGCAACGATCAAGCCGAGATTGAACCAAGACGCAGTCTGGTTTCGCGAGTCTTATGGCGATCCCGATATTCGTGAATATGACGCTCGGATGCGCGAGTTCTACGAGTCTCAAAAGATGAAAGGAGAGGTGACTTGGTCGATGAGGAGCGGCAAACGGGTGGACGAACATCACCTCAGCGGTCGCGAAGCGATCAAGGGCTTTCTTGAGGAGCAGGGTTTGGACAAGCGGTAAAAAAAGTGCCCCGTCTTCCATCTTTGGAAACGGGGCTAATTGTTGGACCAGTACGTATCAGAGTTAAGCTTAGTTGCCAAGCCGTTGTTGGCGCAAGAAAGTGGGAATATCGAGGTCGAGTTCGTCGATCTCGATCGGTTTGGGCGCACTGCGAGTTCCCGTTGCAATCTCAGTGGTTTCTCTCCGCGCACGAACTTCCGGCTTTCCAAAGACCTCGCGATCCATGGTCTTCTTGATGCTTCCGTCCATTCCAGCGGCGAGCAGTGTCACCTGGACTTCTTCTCCCATCGACTCGTCCACGACGTGGCCCATGAAGATCGCGGCGTCCTCGGCGTCTGTCAGTTGCATGAGATATTCCATGACACTGTGCGCCTCGCACAGGGCGAAATCTGTGCCCGCTGTGATGTTGACCAAGAGCCTTTTGGCACCCTGGATAGTCGTCTCAAGCAATGGCGAATTTGCCGCTGCCTCGGCGGCGACCCTTGCGCGGTTCTCGCCGACTCCGCGACCGATGCCCATAAGAGCGATCCCCGCGTCCTTCATCACGGCATTGACATCGGCAAAATCGACATTGATGAGCCCAGGCCGAAGGACAATGTCACTGATCCCTTGCACGCCGTGGAGCAAGACGTCGTCTGCCGCTCGAAAGGCGTCCAGCAACGAAGTCCGCTTTTCGACGACGTGAGTAAGGTTGTCGTTGGGAATCACGATCAGGGTGTCGGTCAGCTTGCTGAGTTTTTCGAGACCAGCAATCGCGTTCTGCTTCCGCTTCGGCCCCTCAAAACCAAAAGGTCGCGTCACGATCCCTACTGTCAAGACTTCCATCCGGCGGGCCAGTTCTGCGATATAAGGAGCCGCGCCCGTGCCGGTGCCGCCCCCCATTCCCGCCGTGATGAAGACCATGTCTGCGCCTTCCAAGAGTTCTAGAATCGTCTTTTCAGCTTCTTTGGCAGAGAGGTGCCCGCGCTCTGGATCGCCTCCAGTACCGAGGCCTCGGGTTTGGGTTTCGCCGAGCGGCACTTTGACGTGGGCCAAGCTGCATTCGAGAGCTTGACGGTCGGTGTTCATCGCGATGAACTCGATGCCTTGGACGCCCGCGTCAACCATTCGGTTGACAGCGTTGCATCCGCCACCACCAACCCCAATGACCTTGATGATGGCTTGGGCTTCAAACAGATTTTTTGGGCTCATAAATGGGTGTCCGTACTCGATTGAT
>Ga0163144_10014212_pt1 | contig 16553 bp, 12 predicted proteins | sample OliLak19BULKMAT1_FD_123175 | JGI IMG/M metagenome (GOLD analysis project Ga0163144, IMG submission 123175) | Freshwater microbial mat bacterial communities from Lake Vanda, McMurdo Dry Valleys, Antarctica - Oligotrophic Lake LV.19.BULKMAT1 | ecosystem: Environmental > Aquatic > Freshwater >... | reverse complement strand
GGTCGCTACTACGACGCGCACGCGCTCAACGCCAAGGACTACCCGGACCTGCTCGTGTCGTGGGCGGATGGCCCGGTGGAGTCCGGCACCCTCGAGGCCGCCGGTCTCGACGCCAACTTCGGCATCTACCTCTACGACTCGGCCCGCAAGGCGCGCCAGCCGATCTGGGACGACGCGGACATGTGGGACGTGTTCCCGCGCCCGCTCGTCGCCCGCGACGCTCCCAACCAGATCGCGAGCGCCGGCAAGCACCAGTTCAACCAGGAGGCCGGCCTGATCGGCTCGATGAACGTGTACGACTCGTCGCTGTTCAACTTCGAGAGCGGCTCGATCTACGGCGTCCGCGTCATCGAGGGCTTCTCCGCGGAGGAGGGCGTCCCCGACGACTTCGGCCTCACCGAGCACGAGGGCGCCGCCGTCCTCGGCGTCGCGCCGGTCCGCGCCGACGGCTCGTGGGCCGCGCTGGTCCCCGCCAACGTCCCGTTCCACGTCCAGCCGATCGACGTGTTCGGCATGGCGCACCAGAGCGAGCCGATCTGGGTCTCGGCCGCCCCCGGCGAGTCGCGGTTCTGCGGCGGCTGCCACGAGAGCCGCTCGGAGACCACGGTCATCCAGCCCGGCATCACCGAGGCGATCGCGGTGGGCCCGACGGATCTGCACGCGGTCACCCCGCGCGGCGGTCGCGTGTCCACCGGCTACAGCCGCGACACCACGGTCGGCCTGCCCTGGGACGGCGCGCTCCAGGCGGTGTTCGACAACAACTGCGTGAGCTGCCACAACGGCACGCCCGGCCCGGCGAACCCGAGCTGGACGATCAGCGACCCGGTGTCCGGCGCGACGTTCACCTGGGCCTTCAACCTGAGCGGCGGCGCCGCCGACTACGGCGTCGGCGCGGAGATGTTCTCGGGCTACTCGGCCTCGCACCTCTCGCTGATGGGCCCCGACATGATGGAGCTCGAGGACGCCGGCCTGGTCGTCGTCGGCGACATCGTCACGTACATCGAGCCGACCCGCGCGCGGGATTCGATCCTGCTGCAGAAGCTCAACCCGGTGCAGCAGTTCCCGACCCAGGACATGAACAACCGCGCGTTCGATGAGGCCACCTTCCCGGCGCACGCCGAGGCGATGGGCGTCGAGCTGACCGCCGACGAGTACTACCTGTTGGTCCTCGCGGCCGACAACGGCGGCCAGTTCTACTCGCGTGAGAACGCCCCTGGCGGCACGTACGGCAACTGATCGCCACCCCTCTTCGAACTACGACACCAAGGAGTCATCCATGTCGACCAAGACCTTCACTCAGCTGGTGGCGACGACCGTGGCCGTGCTCGCGATGGGCTCCATCGCGCAGGCAGGCCGCGGCGGCAGCGCCGCTCGCATCCAGAACGCCATCAACACCAACTCGGTCGATGCGATCATCGCCGAGATCGAGCGCTCCGAGAAGCTCATCTGCGACGCCTGCATCGCCCCGGTGATGGGGCTGCTCGACGACGACCGGTACGCGGTCCGCGAGGCCGCCGCGTGGTGGTTCGCGAAGCGGCCGGTGATGAAGAGCGCCCTGCGCGACCAGTCGATCCTCGACCTCGAGGGTTCGGACTCGCGGATGGCGCGCAACGCGGCCGACGTCCTCGGCACGTTCCGCCACCCCGAGGCCGTCGACGCGCTGTCGGCCGCGGCGGTGCGCTCCGACCTGTCGTCCGAGGCCCGCGCCCACGCGGTCCGCGCGCTCGGCACGATCGGGGTGCTCGCCGGCAACGACGCGCTCGAGTCCGCGATGACCGACACCGACTCGACGGTGCGGTTCGAGGCGCTGACCGCCTGGATCGCCATCCGCGGCCAGGCGGACGCGGGCGCCGCGGTGGTCGGCCTCGTCGACGACGCCGACGCTACGGTCCGCGCCAAGGCGGCCGCGGTGGTGGGCGAGCTGCGCGACACCACGGGCCGCGTGGCCCTGGAGCAGCAGCTCGCGTCGGACGACGACCCGATGGTCCGCCGCAACGCCGCCTGGGCGCTCGGCCGGATCGGCGACCGCGGATCGCTCAGCGTGCTCGAGACCGCCTCCGACGATCCGTCGTCGCTGGTGCGCCTCACGGCCCGCGCGGCGATCTACCAGCTGGATTGATGTAGGTCCTGGCGTGATCACGGGCCGTCCCCGCCGGGGCGGCCCGAACGTGTTTTCGGTCCACAGGGAGTATGCTCATGGCCATGAAGCGACTGGCGTTGCTGTCGTGCTTCTTCGTCGTCGCGGCGTGCGACGACCCACCTCCTGGGCGCACGTTCTACGAGCGCAACATCCAGCCGATCCTGACGCAGAGCTGCAGCGGCAACACCAGCGGTTGCCACCGCGCGGATCCCGAGGACCCGTTCCAGTTCGCCGCCGGCAACTTCGACGTCACCAGCTTCGAGAACGTGCAGAAGCGGCGTGATCTGCTCGAGCCGGTGGGCCCGTACCAGGTGCCGCCGATGCTGATCAAGGCGGTCGGCCCGGGCGCGCTGTCGATCGCGTACGGCGACGAGTTCCTCGATCTCGACATCCTCCACAACGGCGGCGCCAACCTCGAGGTCGGCTCCGACGCGTACCTCACGCTGCTGACCTGGCTCGAGAACGGCGCGACCGAGAACGGCCTGTCGCCGCCCGATCCGCCGGCGACCGGCACGGGAGGCTGCGCGACGGCGTTGCCGTCCGGGTTCGATCCGCTGCCGTACAGCGGCCACGCCGACTACGACGAGTTCGTGTCCAACGTGCAGCCGATCCTCGAGCGCTGCTCGAACGGGTCGTGCCACGGCGCGCCGCAGGCCGACTTCTACATCACGTGCGGCGACGACGCCGACCAGCTCGCGTTCAACTTCGCCCAGGCCAGGGCGTTCGTCGACGATCCGGTCGACGAGTCGCAGATCCTCCAGGTCCCGCTCGCGGTCGGCGCCGGCGGCGTCGCTCACACCGGCGGTGATCAGTTCGACTCGCGCGAGTCCGAGGACTACACGTCGATCAAGGCGTGGGCGGACAAGGTCGGCCCGATCCTGTTCGGCGAGGGCGACCCCGGCCGCGAGTTCTTCGCCGACAACGTCCAGCCGCTGCTGATCACGCGCGGCTGCTCGTTCACCGGGTGCCACAGCCCGGCGGCGTTCAACGACTTCAAGGTCCGCACCGGCAGCCAGGGCTTCTACTCGGCGATCTCGCTCGAGCGCAACTACGAGCTGATGCGCGACGAGTTCATGGCGGTCGAGTACCCCGACGCGCGCCGCGGCCGCGCGGTCGCGAAGACCCTGCTGCCGAGCTACCTCGGCATCCGCCACCGCGGCGGCGCCGTGCTCGAGACGCCCGGCGGCGGGCCGTCGGATCCGGCGCTGTGCCCGGCGACCTTCGATCCCACCACCGCGACCGCGTTCTGCACCATCCAGGAATGGGTCGACATCGAGCGCGCCGCGCTGATCGCGGACGGCGAGGTCCTGCCGCTCGGCAACGGAAACACCGTCCCGATCGTCTACGTCGATCGCGCCGCGACCCACGTCGCCGCGCCGCTCGAGTTCGACACCTACCAGCCCGGCTCCGATCTCATGGTCGCGACCGCGACGATCGGCGCGGGCAGCGCGATCACCACGGTCGGCGGCGGCGCGTCGATCCTCGGCGGCTGCGCCGGGTTCGCGCAGGGCACCGCGGACGTCCGGGCGCCGGACGTCAACCGCGACGGCAACCGGATCGCGTTCGCGATGCGCACGTCGGTCAGCGATCCGCTCGGCGTCTGGGCCGTCGATCTGAACGGCGACAACTGCGTGCGGCTGACCCCGGCGGTCGCCGACGTCGACGGCATCAAGATCCACAACTTCGATCCAGCGTGGTCGCCGGACGGCGCGTACGTCGTGTTCGCGTCGACCCGCGGCCGGTCGGGCCCGAGCGTGTCGCGCAAGCTGTTTCTGCCGCAGAGCGATCTGTGGCGCATGCGCGGGGACGGGAGCGCGCTCGAGCAGGTGACGTTCCTGACCAACTCCGAGATGTCCCCGCAGTTCATGCGCGAGGGCCGGACGATCATGACGACCGAGAAGGTGTCCGACGGCTTCTACCAGCTCGCCGGTCGCCGCCAGAACTGGGACCTCACCGACTACCACCCGCTGCTCGCGCAGCGCGCGCAGTCGCCGTACGGCGATCCCGACGACCTCGCGCTGATGCGGCCGTCGTTCGACTACCAGCAGGCCACCGACATCCGCGAGGACGCGAACAACAACTTCCTCGTGATCCTCTCGGACCCGGGCGCGCGGGGCGGGGCGGGCACGCTCGGGATCTTCAACCGCAGCGTCGGACCGATGGAGGCCGGGCGCGACGACCCCGGGTTCGCGCAGTCCCTGGTCCTGCCCGATCCGGACGCCACCGGGCGCGTGGGCAGCGCGACCGACGGCGCGTATCGCAACCCGTTCGGCCTTCCCGATGGCCAGATCATGGTCTCGTACACCGGGTTCAGCGGCGATCTCGGCACCGCGACCAGCTTCGACTGGGACGTGGTGGCGATCGATCCGCAGACCGGCGCGCGCACGACGTTGATCGGCGGGGCAGGGGCCCAGGTCGACGCGGTGCTGGCGCTCAAGTACCCGGCGCGGGTGCTGTACGAGAACCGTCGCCAGCTCGTGTTCGGCGGCGAGCAGGACCCGGGCCTCGACGATCGCGCGGTCATCCACATGCCGGACGCGCCGATGGTGTTCACGCTGCTGACCGGCAACCTGCGGCGCGCGCACCCGGTGGACGAATTCCGCGCGGCGACCCAGCTCGCGATCTACGTCGAGGACCCGGCGCCGCCGGGTACGTCCTCGGGCAACGGCGACGACGGCAGCTACTCGTCGCGCACGCTGCTCGGGCGCGCGGATCTGCGCTCCGACGGTTCGGTCAAGGTCGAGGTGCCGTCGGGCACGCCGCTGATCTTCGCGCTCGAGGACGAAGACGGCGACACCGTGGTGACGATGACGGAGGAGCACCAGGTCGGCCCGGGCGAGCGGGTGTCGATGGGCGTCGTGCAGGAGCTGTTCGACGCGGTGTGCGGCGGCTGTCACGGCTCGGTGTCGGGCGAGGAGCTCGACATCCAGGTCAGGCCGGACGCGCTGACGGGCGCCTCGACCTCGCTGTCCGCCACGGAATCCCCGGTCGATCTCGGGAATTGAATCTCGTCGGGGTCGGCACGTCCTCCTTGGAAACCGGGATCCCTGGGGCTATGCTCCCGGCCACTCGTTCGGAGGACCCATGCTGCGCACCCGCACCCTTGCCTACCTTCTGACCCTCGGCTTCTCGTTCGGGGCGATCACCGCCTACGCCCCGCAAGCCGACGCAGGGTCCGGTGTTCGTGACGACCGCGTCGCGATGGCGAAGAAGAAGAAAAAGAAGAAGAAGGCCAAGAAGGTCGCCGCCAAGAAGGTGGTGAAGGCCAAGGAGATCAAGCTCAGCGCGGAGCAGAACAAGGCGCGCGCCGAGCTGATGGGTCCGTTCACCTGGGGCATGAGCAAGGACGAGGTCCTCAAGGCGCTGTCGAAGCAGCTCGACGAGCGCTACGCCGAGAAGATCGCGGACACGACCGACGTGTACAAGCAGGACAAGCTCCGCAAGGAGAAGTCGAAGGAGATCAAGCGCGTCAAGAAGTCGTGGGTCGCGTTCGAGACCGACAAGAAGTCGGGATGGGACGTCTCGATCATCGACCAGGAGTTCGCGCGCGGCGTGGACGAGGGGATGCTCGAGTACTGGGAGAACCAGGGCGGCAAGAACCAGCGCCGGTTCTTCTTCTTCGACGATGGCGTCCTCTACAAGATGTTCATCCAGATCGACACCGCGCAGTTCGAGGAGGACCAGCGCGAGTTCTCGTTCTTCGGCGGGCTCATGAAGACGCGGCTCGGCGACAGCGCCGTCGGCGACATGACGATCCAGAGCACCGAGAGCATCTGGGTCCGCGCGCTCGACAAGGGCAAGACGTTCGACGCGTTCTGCCTCGTGGTCGGCGACCCGACGATGCTCAAGGCCGTCTACGCGGACCGCAAGGAGCGCGTGAAGATCGAGGTCCAGGAGAACAGCATCACCAAGGCGATCCAGGAGGACCCGGACGCCGACGGCCCGAGCCTCGACGACAACCGCGACGCGGTGAAGGACGTCATCAAGGGCCAGTAGAAGGGCAAGTAGCCCAGCGGTTAGCGCCTTGGCGTTGGCCGCTGGGGCACGGCTAGAGCAGGAACGTCGTGCGGGGCTTCTCGTTGCCCTTCTTCGCGAGGTCGTCCTGGAGCTTCTCGGCGTTGGTGTACGACGTGGTCACCAGGTCGCGGAGCTTCATGAGCCGCTCGAAGTACGAGACCTCTGCCAGCGCGATGTCGTTGCCGTTGACGATGCCGGCGACGCCGACCTCCTGGTCGGGCAGAATGATCTCGTCGAGCGGGAAGTCGTCGCCGGGCGTCAGCGAGCCCGGGATGTGGAGCTTGGCCTTGAGCCACTGCGTGTCGTCGCCGGCGCGGTAGCGATAGCGGAACCCGGCGAGCGCCTCGTCGCCGCAGCTGCCGGACTCGTTGAGCGTCGCGGAGGCGATGTTCTCGCCGCACAGCGCGGCGCCCACCTCGACGATGCGCACGTGCTCGCCCTGCGGCTTCTTGCCCTCCTCGACCTCCTTGTTCTGGAGGACGACGCCGATCTTGTAGAGGTAGCCCTGGTCCTTGAGCAGCGAGCCGTCCTTGGCCGTGAGCTTGTCGGCCTGAGCGGCGTGCATCGCCAGCGCGGCCTCCTCGGCGGAGGCGTTGTCCAGGTGGGCCTGGATCGTGTCCTGGATGATCTGCGCCTGCGAGTAGAACGTGAGGATCGAGGCGGTGAGCTCGGCGTTCAGCGTGTTCTGCTTCGCGGCGAACACGGCCGTCTTGTTCGCGACGAGCTTCTCCTTGAGCGCCTCGAGCTTCCCGGACAGGTCCTTCGAGACCTTGCGGTCCTTGAGGTTGCCGGCCTCGTCGAACGCCTTTTTGATCTCGCCCATCGCGTCGCGGACGCGCTTGACGTCACCGGCGACGCCCTTCGCGTCCTTGATGCCGGCGTTGTAGATCTTGTTGCCCTTCGAGATCTGTCCGATCACGAGGCCGATGACGAGCGGCACGATGATGAACGCGGCGTACTTGCCGATCGTCGCGAGCCGCTTGCTGGTCGACACGCTCTCGACCGGCTTGCCGTCGTTGACGATGATGATCTCGGGCGCGCGCTGCGTGGCCTGGTAGCTGGCCATCGCGTTCATCGCACCGAACGGATCGTCCGCTGCGTTGGGGATCGCCGGCCCCGGTGGCCGCGCGCCGGGAGGCGGCGGGAGGTTCAGGCCGGGTGGCGGGACGACGGAACCGTTGCCGGGTCCACCGCGTCCCGGGGCCGCGCCAGGTGCTGCCCCAGCTGGGCCGGTCTTCTTGAGGCCAAGACGTGCCTTCAGCTCGCTGATGTCGCGACTGCCGGGCCGCTTGGGGTCCTTCTGCGTCAAGCGATACCTCCGTTCCGGCGGCAACTGTACGGAGACGTGGTCGAGCCGTCAAGCATCGCAAAGGATTCCAATCACGTGCGCGCTGGGGACAACACGAGTCACGAGGTGTTGCACGGCCGGCACACGCGGCCGTGAAGGTGGCTTCACGTGCGCGGCTCGTCGTCGCTAACCATCCATCATCGCGGGGGTCGATCTCGACGGCGCGCTGGCCCGCGTGCTGCTAGGTAAACCGAGAAGCTGTTCCGTGCGTCTACCCGCATGGACCACGAGAGGACGCCAGTGAGCACCATCCGCCGTAACACCCTCCTCGCCGCCGCCTTGGTCGCCGCCACCGCTGGCGTCATGACCGAGCGCGAGGCCAGCGCCGACGTCCGTATCCGGATCGGCGGCAGCGCCCACATCCGGGTCGGCGGCGGCCACCACCGGGCCCGCGTCCACTATCGCGTGCGTCGCCCGGCGCCGCCGCGCCTGCGCATCAAGGTCGGGGGCGCGATCTGGATCGGCGGCGGGGTATCTTACGGCCGCCCCCGCTACAGCGAGCCGCCTCCGCCCCCGGCGTCGTGCGACTGCGATGGCGGCAGCTACTACCCGGTCGTGCCGGCCGAGTCCTCCACCGCCATCTACGTCGCGCCGTCGCGCCCGCGGCTCCCCCGCTGGGGCGTCGGTCTCGCGGCTGGTGGGGTCGACGTCCAGGGCCAGGACGCGGGTGATGACCTGGCGCTGGTCGGGCGCATGCGCCTGACCCCCGGTCTGTTGCTCGAGGGCGAGGTCGGCAAGAACGAGCTCGCCGACGGCATGCGCGTCGATCGCCGCCTCGGCGCGTCGCTCATCTATGAGTTCGGCGCGTATCGCCGGTGGGCGCCCTACGCGGTCGGCGGCATGGGCGTGTCCCAGGTCGACGTCGGCGACGGCGCCTACGAGACCTCACAGAACTTCGCCGAGGTGGGCGTGGGCCTGCGGCTCGCGGTGACCCCGAAGATCCACATCGCGGCCGACGTCCGCGCTGGCGCCCGCACGGCCACCGAGGAAGCGCAGCCGATCGAGGCGCAGTACCGGATGATCACGCCCGAGGAAGACGAGTCCGAGGAGTACACGCGCGCGCGTCTCTCCGCGGTCCTCTACTTTTGATTCGCCAGGAAGGTCGGATCGCGGAGCGGGCGCGCTAACATCCCGGGCACGCACATGGTGCCCGGGATCGAGCAGCGCCACCTGGTGGCGCGCGACGGCACGCGGATCGGGTATCAGCTGCGCCCCGGCCCGCGCCCCGACGCGCCCGCGATCGTGCTCGCCAACGGCCTGGGCGGCACGTTCGAGGCGTTCCGTCATCTATATGCCGCGCTCCCGGGCCACCGGGTCGTGTGCTGGGACTACCGCGGCCTCTACACCAGCGGCCCGGCGTCGGATCCTGCGGCGAGCACGGTGGTCCACCAGGTCGACGACCTGTTCGAGATCCTCGACCGCGAGCGCATCGATCGCGCGGTCCACGTGGGCTGGTCGATGGGCGTGCAGGTCAACTTCGAGGCGCTGCGGCGCCACGCGGATCGCGTCGCGGGGCTGATGGTCATCAACGGGACCTACGGGCGGCCGTTCCGCACCGTGCTGTCGTCGCGGTTCGTCCACGTGATCATCCCGGTGCTGCTGCGGATGGTGAAGGCGCAGGCCGGGCTCGCGGGTCGCGCCGCGCGGGTGGTCGCGGGCTCGGACGCCCTGACCGCGGTGATGAAGCGGTTCGGGATGGTGTCCGAGACGCTCGACATGGACGCGTTCCGCGACGTCGCGGCCGGGTTCAAGACCATCGACTGGGCGATCTACTCGGACCTGCTCGCGCGCCTCGACGACCACGACGCCGAGGACATGCTCGCCGAGGTCCGGGTCCCGACCTCGATCGTCACCGGCGACAAGGACCTGCTCACGCCACCCGCGACCGCCGAGCGGATGCATCGCGCGATCGCCGGCTCGCGGCTCGTGGTGATCCGCGGCGGCACTCACTACACGCCGGTGGAGTACCCGGCGATCCTCCAGGACGAGCTGCACCGCCTGCTCGCCCGCGTGCCCGGCTGGACCGCGGCGCCGGTCGCGGCGGCGGGCTGATCGGTCACGCGATGGAGTGCCCCGCCTGCGGTCATGATGTCCTGGAGATCGACGTCAAGTGTCCCTCGTGCGGCAAGCCGCTCGGCACGTCCGGCGCCCACGCCCTGATCGGCAACGTCGTGCTCTCGCAGTACGAGATCACCGACGTGCTCGGCCAGGGCGGCATGAGCGTCGTCTACAAGGCCAAGCACCGGATCACCGAGCAGGAGGTGGCGCTCAAGCTCCTGCCGCCCGAGCTCGCCGCGCACGCGCAGGTCAAGTCGCGGTTCCTCGAGGAGGCCAAGGCGCTGGCCCAGCTCGATCACCCGAACATCGTCCACCTCTACAACTTCGGCCAGGAGAACGGCGCGTTCGTCCTCGCGATGCAGTTCGTCGCCGGCCAGACGTGGGAGCGGATCATCCTGTCGAGCGGCCGCCAGCCGTGGGTCGACGCGTGCCGGATCGGGATCGACGTGCTGCGCGCGCTCGAGTACGCGCACGGCCGCGGCATCGTCCACCGCGACATGAAGCCCTCGAACGTGCTGGTCCGCGAGACCGACGGCGCGGCGACGGTGATGGACTTCGGCATCGCGAAGATGACCAACTCGACGCGCCTCACCGCGACCGGCCAGACGATGGGCACGGTGCGCTACATGTCGCCCGAGCAGGTACGCGGTCAGGAGGTCGACGTCCGCACCGACCTGTACTCGCTCGGCGCCACGCTCTACGAGGCGCTGGTCGGCGACACGCCGTTCGACGGCAACACGCACTTCGAGATCATGACCAAGCACCTCCACGAGCAGCCGAAGCCGCCATCGGCGCTCGGCGTGGAGGTGCCGGCGGCGGTCGAGGAGGCGCTGATGCGTTCGCTGGCCAAGAAGCCGGACGGACGGTGGGCGACCGCGCGCGACTTCCGCAAGGCGCTCGAGGCCGTGCTCAAGGAGGCGGACATCGCCCCGTCCGAGACCCAGCGGCTGGCGCGCGACTCCATCCCGCCGCGGTCGATGCAGCCGACCGCGCCGATGGGGCCGGCGGCGAAGCAGGCCGCGGTCGCCGAGCGTCTCACCGGACTCGCCGACAAGCTCGAGCCGACCGACGACGCGCCCGCGGTCGAGCGCAAGCCCAAGAACCGGACGTGGCTGTGGCTCGGGCTCGGCGGCCTCGTCGCGGTATCGGCCGGCGCGGTCGCGCTGATGATGATCCGCGACAAGGGAGACGAGGCGGTCGCGAAGGCGCCCGCCGACGCCGCGCCGAAGGGGCCGCGGAAGATCACGCCGTTCGTGCCCAGCGGCGTCACGATCACGGGCCGGGGTGACGACGCGGCGCACGGCGTCGCCGCGCAGGTGTCGGGCGACTGGACGCCCGCCGAGGTCATGCACGTGTGGTCGGTGGTCCGCGAGCGGTTCGATCGCCTGGCCGCCGACCGCAAGATCGACGTGACGATCCCGGCGCCGATCACGATCGTGGTCGTCCCGGCTCTGGCGCTGTGCGACGCGCGGACGTTCGACGGCGCGGTCCCGGAGAACTGCAAGGACCTGGGCGGGTACTACCGGCCGAACGAGCAGACGCTGCTGGTGGTCGACGATCGAGCGAAGCTGGAGACCAACGTGGGCCTCGGCGTCGCCGATATCGCGTGCGTCCACGCGGCCGATGGCCACGCCTGCGAGCTCGTGACGGCGTTCACCGAGGTACTGGGCAAGGGATCTTAAGCGATCTCGCTCGGTTGACACGCGCGCGACGGGGCGGCACCATGCGCCGGCAGGGAGGCTCCGACATGTCTCGGTCGATCATCTGGGGGATCGTGGCGATCGTCGTGCTGGCGTTGACCGGCACGGCCTACGTCGTCACGTCCTCGACGCAGGAGAAGAAGGTCAAGAAGGACCTCCGGGAGCGCGTCGAGGCGGCGCGGGATCAGCTGCGCCAGAGCGCGAGCATCCAGGGCCTCGTCGTGCGCGACAAGGTCGAGCGGCTCGCGTCCTCGCCCAAGCTCGTCGCCGCGCTCAAGGCGCCGCTCTACGACGACCTGAAGAAGGACGCCGGGTTCGCCTGGTCCGAGTTCCTGGTCGACAACCGCGAGACCGGGCAGGTCGACTTCGCGCTGGTCGACGCCAACGGCAACGTCGTGTTCGTGAACCCGCCGCCGGGCGAGACCGAGGCGCCGTTCCCGACCAAGGCCCAGTTCAAGAACGACAAAGACGAGATCATCGTGCCGGCGCTCGCCGAGGCGCTGTCTCGCCGGATCGTGATCAGCGAGCTCGGGGCGCTTCCCAACGGCGCGCTCAGCCGGATCGTGACCGCGCCGATCATCGACTTCGAGGAGTCGGCGAAGGCCGCGACGACCGGGGTCGCGCTCGACAAGATCATCGGCGCGGTGGTGGTGTCGTTCCCGATCACGCACGACGAGGCGACCTCGCAGGACGCGCTGCTGCGCGTGCGCGTCGGCTACTTCGATCCCAACGCGGTCGCGACCACCAGCTTCAAGCGCGGTGACAACAAGGAGAACACCGAGATGCGCGACCGCGTCGGCAAGGCGCTCGACGCGTCGAAGCTGCGCGGCGAGACGTTCGACGACACCAAGCCGCCCGCGAGCGCGCTGACCGAGATCAACGTGGACGGCACGACGTACCTCGCCGCGACGGTGCGGCTCGCGCGCCTGCCCACGCGAGACGTCACGCGGCTCAACAAGCAGGAGTGCGCGGTCGCGGTCGACTACGCGATCTCGCTCGCCAAGGCCGACCCGACGGCGACCGCGGTCGTCGCTGATCTCACCACCCACCACGATCTCCGCGTCCAGGAGTGCTCGCAAAAGGCGACCTGGTTCGACTGGAACTGCATGCTGAAGTCGAAGACGTTCGCCGACCTCGGCAAGTGTCCGGAGCCCGGCAAGTCGGAGTGGAGCTATCCGCGTCAGGACGCGGGCGCGACGGTGTTGATCGCGGTCGGCAGCGAGGCCGGCGCGTTCACCAAGCCGGCCAAGACGTTCATCGTGCTGCTCGGCCTGGGCGCGCTGGTCGTCGCGCTGTTCGGCATGTACCTGACGCACCGCCGGCTCGAGACGCAGATCGACGCGGTGGAGTCCGGCGTCACGGAGATCATCAACGGCAACCTCGACAAGACGTTCCAGCCGATCGGCAAGGAGCTCGACGGCCTCGCCAACGGGCTCAACGTCATGCTCGCCCGGCTGCTCGGCCGCCCCGAGCCCGGCGAGGAGGCGTTCGACGAGAACGGCAACCCGATCGTGCCGGGCCGCGTCGACTTCGAGGAGGCGCCGGAGGGCCCGGCGCCGGCGCAGAGCGCCGACGCCGATCTCGAGCAGCTCGCCCACGAGCCCGAGCCGGACTACTACAAGCGCCTGTTCACCGAGTACGGCGAGGCGCGCCGCGACTCCGGCTCGCCCGACGACGTCAGCTTCGAGAGCTTCATCGCGAAGCTGCGGGTCAACGAGGGCAAGCTCAAGGCGCAGTACCAGTGCCGCGCGGTGCGGTTCCGCGTCGTGGTCAAGGACGGCAAGGTGTCGTTGAAGCCGGTGCCGATCTTCTAGTGAGGGTCGCGACCGGCCTCGAGCGGATGGTCGGCGGCGAGGACGCGCTGCTGAAGGGCCGCCGTGTCGGCCTGATCGCCAACCCGACCGCGGTCGACGCCGAGCTGCGCCACGCGGTCGACCTCCTCGCCGGCGGGCTGGTCGCGCTGTTCGGGCCCGAGCACGGCCTGCGCGGCGACGCCCAGGACATGATCGGCGTCGACCCAGGCCGCGACGCCGCGACCGGGCTGCCGGTCCACAGCCTGTACGGCCACGACGTCGCGTCGCTGTCGCCGACGCCGGCGATGCTCGACGGGCTCGACGTGCTGATCTACGACGTGCAGGACGTCGGCAGCCGCTACTACACGTTCGTGTGGACGATGGTGCTGGCGATGCGAGCGGCCGCCCGCGCGAAGCTCACGTTCGTCGTGCTCGACCGACCCAACCCGATCAACGGCGCGCTGGTCGAGGGCGGCGCGATCGCGCCGGGGTTCGAGTCGTTCGTCGGCCTGTGCTCGTGCCCGAGCCGGCACGGCTTGACCGCCGGCGAGATCGCGCGGTGGCGCGCCGGCGTCGAGCAGCTCGACGTCGACCTGCACGTGATCCCGATGGCGGGCTGGCGCCGCGACCTCGAGTTCGAGGACACCGGCCTGCCGTGGGTGATGCCGTCGCCCAACATGCCGACGGTCGACACCGCGCGGGTCTACCCGGGGATGTGCCTGGTCGAGGGCACCGAGGTGTCCGAGGGCCGCGGCACCACGCGGCCGTTCGAGCTGTCCGGTGCTCCGTACATCGACGGCGTCGCGCTCGCGCGCGCGATGTCCGAGGACGGCCTGCCGGGCGTGATCCTGCGGCCGCAGGTGATGCGGCCGACGTTCCACAAGCACGGAGGCCAGCCGAGCGGCGGCGTCCAGCTCCACGTCACCGATCGCAAGGCGTTCCGGCCGTATCGCACGGGCGTGTCGATGCTCCGCGCGATCCGCGCGCTCTACCCGGACCGGTTCGACTGGCGCCGCAAGGCGTACGAGTTCGTCGACCAGATCCCCGCGATCGATCTGCTCGCCGGCTCGGCCGAGGTGCGCGAGGGGATCGACGCCGGCGCCTCGATCGAGGAGCTCGCCGCGCCGTGGACGCAGGCCGAGGCGGCGTGGCTCGACGAGCGCCGCCCGTATTTGCTCTACTGAGCCATGGCGACGATCGCGCTGTTCGGCGGCAGCTTCAACCCGGTCCATGTCGCGCACCAGATGGTGGCGCTGTTCGTGATCGAGACGATGCCCGTCGACGAGGTGTGGTTCGCGCCGACGTGGAGGCACCCGTTCGCCAAGCAGCTCGTCGACTACGAGCACCGGATCGCGATGTGCGCGCTCGCCGCGGGCGCCCTGGGACCGCGGGTCAAGGTGTCGCGGATCGAGGAGGAGGTCGCGCTCGCGCCCGGGTTCGTGTCGAGCCGGACGCTGCACACGCTGGAGGCGCTGCACGCGCAGCGGCCCGGCGACGCCTGGCGCCTCGTGATCGGGGCCGACATCCTGGGCGAGACCGACAAGTGGCACCGCTGGGACGACGTCGTGCGGCTCGCGCCGCCGATCGTCGTCGGGCGCGGCGACCTGCCGCTGCCGCCGGGCGCGGAGCACGCCGGGCTCGCGATGCCCGAGGTGTCGTCGACGGAGGTGCGCGCGCGGCTCGCGAAGGGCGAGTCGGCGCTGCCCCTGGTGCCGCGTTCGGTGATGGGCTATATCGCCGAGCACACCCTCTACGCGCCGTGACCGCCCGCTCTCCCAACACGTTCGTCGTCGGTGCTGGCCCGGTCGCCACCGCGCTCGCCGGCGCGCTCCGCCTCGGCGGTGTGCCGGTGCTCGGGCTGTGGGCGCGCCGCGCGGCGTCGGCCCGCGCGGCCGGCGCGATCGCGGGCGTGGCGGCGTTCTCGTCGGCGCCGCCGGACCTGCTGCTCGAGTCCGACGTGGTGATCGTCGCGGTGCGCGACGCCGCGATCTCCGAGGTCGCCGAGCGCCTGGTCGGCACCGGCATGATCTCGCGCAAGCACGTCATGCTGCATTGCTCGGGGGCGTTCCCCGCCGCGGAGGTGTTCGCGGGCGTGCTCGACAAGGTCGGCGGGGTGGGCTCGATGCACCCGCTGCGCGCGATCGCCGACGCGCGGACCGCGATGCGGGTCCTCAAGGGCACCGCGTTCGGCGTCGAGGGCGACGAGCGCGGCCGGGCCGCGGCGATCTCGCTGGTCGGCGCGCTCGGTGGTCAGCCGCTGACGCTCGACGCGACCCAGATGCCCACCTACCACGCGGCCTGCGCGATCGCGTCGAACTACGTCGTCGCGCTGCTCGACGCCGCGGCGACGGCGCTGGCGGCGGCGGGGCTCAGCGAGGCCGAGGCGATCTCCGCGCTCGCGCCGCTCACCCAGGGCGCGATCGCCAACGTCGCCGAGCGCGGCGTGGCGGCGGGCCTCACCGGCCCGATCCGTCGCGGGGACGCGGCCACGGTCGCCCGCCACCTCGACGCCCTCGACCCGGAGCTGGCGATCTTGTACCGGCAGCTCGGCCGCCGCACCCTCGAGATCGCCGCCCGGATCACCGGCGACGACGCCCCGGATCCGGCCGCCCTGGTCGAGCTCCGCGGCCTGCTCGCGGACCGGCCGGGCGCAGATTTGCCCGGGCCTGGTGAATCAATCGAGCTAGATTCGGGTCGTACCAGACCTCGGGGGATCTCATGACCACGCGCCGCGCCATCCTTGCTCTCGCGTTCCTGCTCCTGCTCGGGTCGCTCGCGTCCGCGGGCAAGGCCAAGGGCGACAAGGTCGCCAAGAAGTTCGGCGGCAAGGTCGTGCTCAGCGAGAAGCGGTTCCCGATGGCGGCCAAGAGCCCGGCCGCGTACATCGCGAAGGTCAAGAAGCAGTCGAAGGCCAAGTTCTGGGAGGACAAGGCCAACAAGCGGTGGAAGATCCACTTCGCGGCGTTCTTCAAGAAGCCGCTGCCGGACCTGGAGTACCAGCTCAAGGTCTACGACATCACCGGCAACCAGAAGTCGGTGATGCTGGCGTTCGATCAGTACGCGGACTCGTCGGGGATGATGTCGCTGATCTCGGATATCACCCTCGAGCGCGACAGCGTCGGCGTGAACAAGCAGTGCCTGATCACGGTCGAGGTCGGCGGGCGCGTCATGGCGTCGGGCACGTTCCAGATCCTGGGCGAGGCCGAGAAGTTCGACGGCAAGGTCGACTTCGGCGGCGACGCAAATTCCGAGGACGAGTAGATCTCCCGGCGTAAGGGCTGATCCTCCCAGGCGTTGATTCTGCAAGGGGAACGCGGTAAGCCGCTCCCGTCTTCTTGCACTAACGGCTGGGGGTTCCTGATGCGCGCTCGACTGACACTGTCCTGGCTCTCTGCCGGGATCGCTGCGATGCTGCTGGTGGGGCCGGGGGCCCAGGCCGGTGAGGGTGACAAGCCCGCGCCTGCGAAGGGCGCGAAGGGCGGGAAGGGCGCGAAGGG
>Ga0163144_10014211_pt1 | contig 16553 bp, 14 predicted proteins | sample OliLak19BULKMAT1_FD_123175 | JGI IMG/M metagenome (GOLD analysis project Ga0163144, IMG submission 123175) | Freshwater microbial mat bacterial communities from Lake Vanda, McMurdo Dry Valleys, Antarctica - Oligotrophic Lake LV.19.BULKMAT1 | ecosystem: Environmental > Aquatic > Freshwater >... | reverse complement strand
CCACGAGGGCTGTAAATACAACCAGTATAACAATCCGGCTCAGGCGTGGTGCCCTGTCATATGCGGGTCACGGAAATCAACAGCACGAGGCCGAACGTCGACGGGAGGGATGACGCCGGTGGTAACAAACCGCCACATCTGCCGACTCACCCCAGACTATAATCTGCTCCTGCCAATTTGAAAGATTTTGCAATGATTCGTAAAACGTTTGCGGCGCTCGTCGCCATGTTGTTTTCCTCGGTGACTTTTTCACAGAATGTAACTACGCCCATGCCTCCCATCGCTGCCAAAAAACCCAAGACATTCGAAAACTTCGGCGACAAACGCGTTGACGATTATTTCTGGCTGCGGGATAAGGCCGCCCCCGACGTTATCGACTATCTGAAGGCTGAGAACGCATACCTGGCCGCGTTCATGCAGCCGCACGAGGCGTTCCGCGAGACGCTGTACAAAGACATGCTTTCGCGCATCAAAGAGACCGACGAGAACGTGCCCTACAAGAAAGGCGATTACTGGTATTACTCGCGCACGGAAATGGGCAAGCAGTATTCGATTTATGCGCGCAAGAAAGGCTCATTGGCTGCGACCGAAGAGGTCATCCTTGACCTGAATGAACTCGCCAAAGGTAAGGCGTTTCTGGGGCTGGGGAGCTTTTCGGTGTCGCCCAATGGCAAATTGCTTGCTTACTCCACCGATGTCACCGGCTTTCGCCAATACACACTGAACTTCAAGGATCTGGATTCTGGCAAGACGCTGGAAGACACAGCAGAGCGCGTGACCTCTGTCGCGTGGGCGAATGACAACAAGACCATTTTCTTTGTTACCGAAAATGCAACTACCAAACGTTCGGATCGCCTCTATCGCCACGTGCTTGGCGGCAAGCCCGAGGAGCTGTTCAATGAGAAAGATGAGCTCTACGGCATCAGCGTCGATTCGACTCGTGACAAGGCGTACATCATCCTGGACGCGTCAAGTTCCGAAACCACGGAGCAATACCTGCTCGACGCCAACAAGCCTCAAGGGAAATTCAATTCATACCTGAAGCGCAAAGAGAACATCAAGTACAGCATCGACCACCAAGGCAAGCAGTTTTACATCGTTACCAACGACAAGGGTCGCAATTATCGCCTCGTGGTGACGCCCATCGGTAAGGCTGACCCCAAGACCTGGAAAGAGCTGATCCCGCATCGCAAGGATGTGAAGCTCGATGGCGTCGATATGTTCAAAGACTTCTTCGTGGCGATTGAAAAGACCGCCGGGCTACCCCAATTGCGCGTGTTCGACATCAAGACCGGCAAGCCGCACAGCATCACCTTCCCGGAGACGGCGTTCGAGGCCTCTCCAGGCCAGAACGCCGAATTTGACACCAAGCTGTATCGCTTTAACTATGGTTCGCTCGTGACGCCACGTTCGGTATTCGACTATGACGTTGCCACACGCGGACGCACGCTGAAGAAGCAGCAACCAGTGCTGGGCGGATACGACATCAAAGATTATCAATCCGAGCGCGTTGTCGTCACCGCCGCCGATGGAACGAAAGTGCCGATGTCGCTGATGTACAAGAAATCGCTCAAGAAGAGCGGGCCACAGCCAACGTTGCTATACGCCTACGGCTCTTACGGCCTTTCGATGCCGCTGGCTTTCAGCTCCTCACGTTTGGCCTTGCTGGATCGCGGCATGATTTTCGCGATCGCGCATATTCGTGGCGGCGGCGAAATGGGCAAGCAATGGCACGACGACGGCAAAATGATGAAAAAAATGAATACTTTCACAGACTTCATCGATGCGGCCAAATTTCTGGTCGAGAACAAATATACCGATTCCTCCCAACTCGTGATTCAGGGGGGCAGTGCAGGTGGCCTGCTGATGGGCGCTGTCGTCAATATGCGGCCCGACCTGTTCAAAGCAGTGGTATCGCAAGTGCCGTTTGTCGATGTCATGAACACCATGCTTGATGCCACGCTACCGTTGACGGTGGGCGAGTATCTGGAATGGGGCAACCCGAATGAAGAGAAGGCATACAAGTACATGCGTTCTTATTCGCCCTACGACAATATGGAGAGAAAGGCCTACCCATCGATACTTGTCGAAACGTCTCTGAACGATAGTCAGGTGATGTACTGGGAACCGGCCAAGTACGTGGCGAAGATGCGTACATTTAAGACCGACACCAATCCATTGCTGCTGAAAACCAATATGGATGCGGGCCACGGCGGCGCATCAGGCCGCTATGACTACCTGAAAGAAATTGCGTACACCTATTCGTTCGTACTCTCGCAGGTGGGGATTACCAACTAGCGCTGCGCCGGTGATTAGGCAGTCGCAATTGGGCATTCAGTAGTTTAGGCAGTCACTGATAATGGCGTTGCGCCGATTCACCCCGCTGTCATTTCGAGTGAAACGAGAAATCTGCTTTTTTGCTTTGTGCCGGAAAGCAGATTTCTCGCCCGATGAAACTTGGCTTGAAATGACAGTAAATTGTTGCGGGCGATTTTGACACTGCCTTTCGCCAGCGAAATTTTTCCGATATTGCCGCACCATCGCAGCCCAATGACCCTTAAGCGGTTGCCATGACCTCGTTTTCCAATCTCCATCTATTCGCCACCTGCGTACTGATCTGGGGTTCGACCTGGCTTGCCATTACGTTTCAGCTTGGCACGGTTGCACCGGAAGTATCGGTCGGGTATCGCTTCATTGCCGCCGCTGCGGCAGTGTTCGCCTACTGTCGCTGGCGCGGACTGAAATTACGATTCACGTTGCGCGAACATGTTGACCTGCTGTTGTTCGGCGCCTCGATGTTCTGCATCAGCTACATCTTTGTCTACTACGCGGAAACTTACATCGTTTCCGGCATGGTTGCCGTCGGCTACTCGGCCAGTCCCCTGCTCAATATGTTGATGGCGCGCGCGATGTTTTCAACGCCCATGACCACGCGCGTGACCGTCGGGGCGCTGTTCGGCATCGCCGGCATCGTCTGCGTGTTTTGGCACGAATTTGCCAATTTATCAGTTAGCCGCAACGCCGAACTCGGTGCCATCCTTACGATGCTCTCTGTGGTTGCGTCGTCGGCCGGCAGTATGGTCGCCACTCGCATCCAAAAGAGCGGCTATTCGACCTGGAGCAGCATGGCCTGGGGCATGCTTTACGGTGGCGTGATGGCGCTTGTGATCGGCGTTATTCTGGGGAAGCCACTCTCATTTGAGATGACGGTTGGTTATGTGGGTTCGCTCATTTATCTGGCGATTTTTGGCTCCGTGATTACCTTTGCCTGCTATCTCACGTTGTTGGCGCGAATTGGTGCTGCGCGCGCGGCCTATATCGGCGTGATGGTGCCGATCGTCGCGCTCGCGGTGTCGTTCTTCTTCGAGAAGTTTGCCTGGGGATGGCTAACCACACTGGGCGTGGCGCTGTCGCTGGCAGGAAATATTGTCATCCTGCGCGGCAAGGCTGCTAGCCAGGCGTAGGCAACGCGCCTTCGTTCTTGTCCATGTAGGCGTGTAGTGACTTGGCCGCCTTTTTTCGTACCATCGCCTTGAGCGGGCCAAACCACCCCAGCAGAATACCCATCGCACCCAGCGATTGGCGCGACCAAGCCCAGAAGCCGAAGGAGTCGATGTGGCGAACGATCTTGCCGTCGCGGAACGCAAACGCGGCGTCAATCTTGTTGTGCACGAAGCGCCCGGTTTGTGAAAACGTATATTTGGCTTCCCAGTGCGCCCGGCCACCGTCGGCATCGGCGCGCACGTCGCCCAGAATGAGCTCCAGATCCTTGCCGCGGCTGCACAGCATGGCCCACATGGCGGTGGCCTCCTTGCCGCGCAGCATCGGAAACGCCGGGTCACTGAAGGCAATATCCGGGTGGTAGCATGCGGCCATTCCTGCGGCATCGCGCTTGGCAAAGGCGGCGTAAAAATCGCGAATCAGTTGTTCGTTTGCGTGCATGATTTTCTCCAGGGCGATGTTATTTATCAGGCGGCTACCGATTTAATCAGCGCGATGTCTGCGATTTGCGCTTGGGCTATTTCTGCGAGCCTTGTCGGCTCTATCTGAAACATCGTATTCGGGTGTCCTGCGGCAGGCCACACCTGCGCAAATGCCAGCAGGTCACGATCCATCAGTACAACCGGCGCAACGGTGTGAGCCAGCGGCGCAACCCCGCCGATCACAAATCCGGTTTGCGCGCGCACGAAGTCGGCGTCCGCTTTTGAAAGTGTCATGCCGATCAGCGCTGCCACTTTCTTGTCATCGACCCGATTCATGCCGCTGGTGATGACCAGCACTGCGCGCTCACCAGCACGGAAGATGATCGACTTGGCGATTTCGGCTACCTTGCAGCCTAGCGCGTCGGCGGCGGCCTGCGCGGTGTGCGTCGCCTCAGGCATGACGATGATGGTGTCTTTGAGCCCATGTTGCCGCAATGCCGCGCGCACGCGAACTACGCCGGGATAGGCGTGAATCGCGCTGGATTCGTCAGGTGATTTACGGTCTGCAGTGTCCATAGGAGTCGGGTTGATTTGGATCAACGAAGTATTCTACTTGACGCTTATCAAGGTGCGCGCGCGCTAGGCAGTTCCATACTTTGCCACTCAAATAATTCGCAAAAAACACTACGTAACCGGAGGGCACCATGCTTAGCGATATCGAGATTGCACAGAAGGCGACAATGAAGAAGATCCAGGAGATCGCTGCCGGGATCGGCATCCCCGAGGAGCAACTGGAGCCATACGGTCGTTATAAAGCGAAGGTGTCGCTGGGCTTTGTCGATAGCCTCAAGGGCAAGAAAGACGGCAAGCTGATTCTGGTCACCGCCATCTCGCCCACACCCGCTGGCGAAGGCAAAACCACCACCACCGTCGGTCTTGGCGACGCACTCAATCACATCGGCAAGAAGGCCATCATCTGCCTGCGTGAGCCCTCGCTGGGTCCGGTGTTCGGCATGAAGGGAGGTGCGGCCGGCGGCGGCTATGCGCAAGTGGTGCCGATGGAAGACATCAATCTGCACTTCACCGGCGATTTCAGCGCCATCGCACTGGCAAACAATCTGCTGGCTGCACTGCTTGACAACCACATTAATCACGGCAATGAGCTGGCTATCGATGTCCGTCGCATCGTCTGGAAGCGCGTCGTCGACATGAATGATCGCGCACTGCGCGACATCACCGTGGCACTTGGCGGCCCGGCCAATGGCTATCCGCGTCAGGATGGCTTTGATATCGTGGTGGCTTCCGAAATCATGGCGATCTTTTGTCTGGCGACCTCGATCAAGGACTTGAAAGAGCGCATTGGAAAGATTGTGGTGGGCTATACCAAGGACCAAAAACCGATTCTGGCAAAAGACCTGAAAGCACATGGCGCAATGACAGCCTTGCTCAAAGATGCCTTGCTGCCGAACCTGGTGCAGACGCTGGAAAACAATCCTGCATTTATTCACGGTGGGCCGTTTGCGAACATCGCCCACGGCTGCAATTCGGTGATCGCCACCCAGACGGCACTGAAGCTGGGCGACTATGTCGTAACCGAGGCGGGGTTCGGCGCTGACTTGGGCGCTGAAAAATTTATCGACATCAAATGCCGCAAATCCGGCTTGCGTCCATCGGCGGTCGTCATCGTCGCCACCATCCGTGCGCTGAAGTATCACGGCGGCATGGAAGTGAAGGAAGTATCCAAAGAAAGCGTCGAGGCGTTGGAAAAAGGCATGGTGAATCTGGAACGCCATATCCACAACATCAAGGAAAACTACGGGCTGCCTTGCGTGGTCGCGATCAACCATCGAACCCACGACACCGAAGCTGAATTGAAAGTACTGGTCGCCCGCTGCGAAAAAATGGGCGCCAAAGTGGTTGTCGCCAAGCATTGGGCGGACGGCGGGAAAGGTGCAGTTGACCTCGCCAATATCGTGGTCGAGATGTGCGAGCAGCCGAACAATTTCAAATTTGTTTACGAAGAGAACATGCCGCTTTGGGACAAGATGAAAACCATCGCCACCAAAATATACGGCGCATCAGACATTACCGCAGACGCCAAGATTCGCGGCCAGATCAAGCGCCTGCAGGAGGACGGCTACGGCCACTATCCTATCTGTGTGGCGAAAACACAGTATTCGTTCTCCACCGATCCGCAGCTGCGGGGGGCGCCCAGCAATCACGTTGTGACCATTCGGGAAGTGCGACTGGCGGCAGGCGCCGAGTTCATCGTGCTGGTCTGCGGCGATGTCATGACCATGCCTGGCCTGCCGAAGGTACCGTCGGCGAATGCGATTGACGTGAATGACGAAGGGAAGATCGTCGGCTTGTTTTGATCGGTTTTTGCATCGGCGCAAGCTTTGCCTCGACAATCGTGGTGAGCTTTTAAAAACCCGTCGTCCCAGCGGACAGCCACAAGGGTTGCGCCGGGCTGGGACCCAGTCCATCCCAATTATCGAAATTACGACGGACTGGATTCCAGCCTCTGCTGGAATGACGAATTGGGGAGATGTAAAGCTATTAACGAAGAGCGCCATTTGGCGAGCCTCTTCAGCCAAAAATGGCTGAAGAGGCGCGCCAGTGCTCGTGTCTGATCAAATTTCGCCGGTATGTGACAATACGCTTTGTGCGTCATCATGCTTTCGATAATCACTCTCCCGCACAACCGCCCCATTTGGAACCCCAACATGAAATTGTTTGCATCGCATCTCACTCGCCTGCTCGCAGCCGTCATATTTCTCGGCGTTGCATCCGTCATGGCGCAGCCGGTAAAACGTCCCATCGCCCATACCGACTTCGACGCCTGGCGCACGGTTGCCACACCGGTGTTATCGCGTGACGGCAAATGGCTCGCGTACTCGGTACAACCGCAGGACGGCGACGGTGAACTTGTCGTGCGCGAAATCGCCAGCGGCAAGGAACGTCGCGAAAGTGTCGGGCTGCTACCGCCGCCGATGACCACGCCAAATGAAGAAAACCCGGATGCCCCGCCGGTGCCGCGGGCGATCCGCGTGGTGTTCAGCAGCGACAGCCGTTTCCTGGTCGCGACCACCTACGCGTCGAAAGCTGACACCGTTGCCGCGCGCAAGGCGCGCAAGAAACCCGAGGAAATGCCCAAGGGCGGACTGCTCATTCTCAATCTGGCCAGCGCCGAAGCTGTGCGGGTGTCTGACGTCAAGAGCATGCAACTGCCAAGCAAGGGTGGGGCGTTTGTCGCGTATTTGAAGGAAGAAATGAAGCCCGTACCAGCCAAAGTTGACGATGCTGCCGCAAAGACAATTGCGGCACCGACCGTACCGGCTGTTGCCTCTCCTGCGCAGTCGCCCGCGACCCCACCACCGCAAACGCCACCAGCGCAAACGCTCCCGAAGGATGAGGCCGACGATGATCAGGCCGCCGCGCGCCGCACACCAGCTGCGACCACGCCTGGCGCCAAGAAAGACTACGGAACCGAACTCGTGCTGCGGGATCTGGCGACTGGCACTGAGCGCGTGTTCGCCGATGTGCTCGAAACTGCATTCGCACGTGACGGCAATACTTTGCTCTACACCGTCTCGTCCAAGGCCGAAACCAACAACGGTGTTTACTCGCTAAGCACCAAAGATGCAGCACCGCCCGTGGCTTTGCTCAGCGGCAAAGGCAGATACACCAAACTGGCCTGGGATCGCGAACAGACGCAGGTCGCGTTTCTGAGTGATCGCGACGATGCCGCTGCCACGGTGCCCGCATTCAAGCTTTATCACTCCCCGCGCGGCGCTTTGAAAGCAACCGAACGGGTTTCAGCTGGTATCGCCGGATTTCCGTCCGGCATGACACCCAGCGACAAGGGCGTTATCGCATTTTCCCGCGATGGCAAAAAACTCTATGTGTCTGCCGCGCAGCCGGGAAAGCCGCCACGTGCACTCGATTCGGGCCCGACCGATGACGAAAAGGTCGTCGCTGATCTCTGGCGCTGGAACGACGACCTCGTGCAACCCATGCAGAAAGTCCGGGCAGTGCAGGAGCGCAATCGCAGCTACCGCGGCGTCCTTGATCTGGAGACATCGGCCTACACGCAACTGGCGAACGAGGCGATGCGTAGCGTTTCACTTTCCGACGATGGTAAACGCGTCATCGGCATGGATGATCGCGCCTATCGGCGGCTAGTGGATTACGACGCCAGCTACGCCGATGTTTACGTCATCAACCCGGCCACCGGCGAACGCAAACTTGCGCAGAAGAAGTTGCGCGGCAACGTCAACATCGCGCAGAACGATTGGTCGCCCGACGGCAAGTGGCTGGTCTATTTTCAGGAAAAGCAGTGGCATGTGTTCAATACACTGGACGGCACCAGCAAGAACCTGACGCGCGCGCTGGGGGTGAAAGTACACAACGAAGAACACGATTCTCCTGCGCCTGCCGGTGCCTATGGCCAAGGCGGCTGGCTCAGCGATAGCAGCTCACTGCTGGTATACGACCGATTCGATGTGTGGCAGGTGTTTGCCGACGGCAGCAAAGCCAAAAACCTCACGCTGGGTGAAGGCCGCAAGGCCAAGGTCCGGCTGCGCGTACAGCGCATCGAACTGATCGACGAGGACCACGACGAGCGCGGCATCGACGTGAGAAAGCCGCTGGTGCTGCGCGGTGAGAGCGACCAGACGCGCGCCAGCGGTTTCTACAAAACGACTTTTGGCGCAACCGCGGCACCCCAGCGTTTGATCTGGGCCGACAAAAATATGCGCTATGTCGGTCGTGCGCGCGATGCGGAAGTGCTGCTGGTGACGGCATCGCGTTTCGATACCTTTCCGGATCTGCATACGACAGACTTGAACTTCGGCAATCTGACCAAGCTGAGCGAAGTCGGCGCGCAAATGGCGCCGTTCAGTTGGGGCACCAGCGAGCTGATGGCGTTCACCAATGCCAAGGGCGTCCCGCTCAAGGCCTCGCTTTACAAGCCCGAAAACTTCGACGCGAGTAAAAAATATCCGCTGATGGTTTACATCTACGAGCGGCTCTCGCAGAACGTTAATAACTTCGTCAACCCGGCGCCCAGCAACGGCATCAACGCCGCGTTGTACGTCAGCAACGGTTACGTAGTCTTGATGCCCGACATCGCCTATACCACGGGTGAGCCGGGCAAGAGCGCGCTCGACGCTGTGCTGCCGGCGATCAACAAGCTGGTGAAGCAGGGCTTCATCGACGAAAAGGCCATCGGTATTCAGGGCCACTCCTGGGGCGGCTATCAGATCGCCTGGATGGTCACGCAGACCAATCGCTTCCGGGCGGCCGAGGCGGGCGCGCCGGTAGGCAATATGACCAGCGCCTACTCAGGCATTCGCTGGGGGTCCGGTCTGCCGCGACAGTTCCAGTACGAACAATCGCAGAGCCGTATTGGCAAGTCGTTACAGGAAGCGCCGCAACTCTATCTGGCCAACTCGCCGGTGTTTCATATCAAGAAAGTGCAAACGCCCTTGCTGCTGCTGGCCAATGACAACGACGATGCAGTGCCATGGTATCAAGGCATCGAAATGTTCCTGGCACTACGCCGCTATCAAAAGGAAGCGTACCTGTTCAACTACAACGGCCAGTTGCACAATCTGCGCCGCCGTGCCGACCAAAAGGATTTCGCGCTGCGCATGCACCAGTTCTTCGATCATTTCCTCAAGGGCGCGGCCAAGCCCGAGTGGATGGAGAAGGGAATCGCGTTTATTGATCGCGAGGATGAGAAGGAGCGATTTGGTAAACCACAGCCTGCGGGCGCAGACGCGGTGAAGCCGTAAGCTTCGTTAAGTATTTAACGAAACGCTTACAGGATGATGCATTGCGGTTATGAACGTCTAACGAGAAGCTTCCACACGCTGATGATCTACGGCCTCAAGGCAACATCAAGCCCTCTTGGTGCGCCACCCGTTCCAGGGCCGATTCAAACAAGGTACGTGACGCGCCCGCGACCCGCCGCAGATAGGCGTGCAACTCTGCATCTGCCGGGCTGCGGCTGGCGCAGTCTGCGCTGTAGGACTCGAAGTTCGAGAGTTGCATCAGCAACTCCGCCACATGGCGCGGGCATTCGCAGGCAATCGTCGACGACAGGCCCGCGAATGTCGTCAAGGTGGCATCGTCAAAGCGACGCGGCGCGACTTCTCCCGCTGCCAAGTGCACTGTGTCGAGTGGCACTGGCCGGCTGACCGGTTCTTCGGCGTCCGACGCCAACGCGGCTTGCAGCGACGCCACCCACGCGCCCAGCGCGTCGTCGTCGTCCGGCTCGCGGACCACTGCCGCACCGGTGGCCGCAAACGCACTCGTCGCTGTTGCACCTGCGAAGCGATAAGTCACCGCTACCTGTCGAGCGCGCCAGGCTTTTTGCGCAGCTCTCAGCTCGGGGAGCGCGTCGGCTTGTAAACCCGGCGCTTGCCACAGCAGCAAATCGACCGCAGCACCCGAGGCAGCATGGGCTGCTTCGGCGAGCGAGTCGAACACCGCCGTCACCTGCCAGGGATGTTGAAGGCGTTGGACCACGGCACGGCGCTGCAGCCGCAGCGCCAGCGCCCGACCGACCACGGTCAGCCGCAGCGCGGCCATCTGCGGTGCGGCCGACTGAACACCGTTGCCAGCAGCGCTGTCCATCTGTGTACGGGCAACTTGTTGCAGCTGCGCGGGGTCGAGTGCGGCAATCGAGCCGATGGCATGCCCTTGCTCGGTGAGCTGCCGCAGCAGCAGCACGCGTTGGACGTCGGCGGCAGAATATAGCCGATGCCCGGAGGGCGCGGTGGTCGGCCTCACTGCTCGGTAGCGCTGTTCCCAGATGCGCAAAGTCGACACCGGCATGCGCGCCATGCGCGCCACCGAGCCACTGCGGAAGGTGGGCTGCGGCGCTGGTCGCGGCTGGATGGCAAAGGACGGTTGCTTTTTTGCGGTCATGGACTTTTCATTTGAGTTTGATTTGAGTTGAATTATGGCTTATTTACGACTAATGTCCTCACTCTGAGTTTGATATGCATTCATTAGTGTACTATCCAACTATGGTTAAAATATCCTGCACACAACCTACCGTGTATTTCGACGGTGGCTGCCCCATCTGCTCGCGGGAGGTGGCGATGTACCAGCGTGAGCAAGGCGCGGACGCGGTGCAATGGGTCGACGTCGCACACTGCGGCGTTTCGGAGTTGGGCGCCGGTCTGACCCGCGAAGCCGCCATGGCCCGTTTGCACCTGCGCCGCGCCGACGGTAGTCTCGTCAGTGGTGCCCAGGCATTCACCAGCTTGTGGCGGGTGCTTCCGCGTTGGGCCTGGCTGGGTCGCCTGCTTGGCACCGGGCCGGGCGTGTGGCTGCTCGAAACTGGCTACCGCGTCTTTCTTGTCGTCCGGCGCGGGTGGCGCAAGGCCTGATGAGCACGTCGGCCTCTGCGCAGATCGCCATCGTCGTTGCCGGTGTCGAAGGCGCCTTTACGTCGGCACGCGCCCCAGCCACCGCCCTGATTGACCGTTATTGCGCTGGCCCAGCCAACTCCGCCCCCACACATCAAGAACACGCACACGCTGAGACCGCAGGCCCTCACACGTGCGCTAGCTCATCACTCGGCCTGACCATCGAAACGGAAACCTCATGAACAACACAAGACGCACCTTCATTATGACCATGGCAGCCACCGCTGCTGCACTCACCTCGACCGCCCATGCCCAGGCTCAGGCCCAGCCGAAGCTCGACGAGAAGGACCCCCAGGCCGTTGCGTTGGGCTACTTCGCCGACGCCACCAAGACAGACATCAAGAAGTTTCCAAAGTACAAAGCGGGCCAGAACTGTGCAAACTGCGCCCTGTACCAAGGAAAGGCGACCGATGCATGGGCGGGCTGTCCTCTGTTTGCAGGCAAGCAGGTTGCCGGCAAGGGCTGGTGCAACGCCTGGGTCAAAAAAGGCTGACGATCGCGGGTTTGTCGGCGCTCAGGCAGGCAGCAATCGCCTGACCATTGGATGCTGCACTTTTTTCTCCGCCACAATCAGGAAAAAATGCTCTTCTACGCCGTCACAGGGTCCAACTTTTTCTACGTTGTATTGGGCGACTAATTGGTCGTGCACTAGTTCGGCAGCGGCAAACACGCCCATGCCGCTGGCGCCGAACGTCTTCAGCAATGCGCTGTCCTCGAACTCGCCCGACACATTGGGTCTGACCGCCTTTTGCGCAAACCACTGATCGAGCCGGGCGCGCACTGCCACATGTGCTGTCGGCAGTAGCACCGGCACGCTGGCGAGCGAGTGCGGAAATCCCGCTCGCGCGGCCGCCTGCAACGAGCGCGACGCGTACCAGGCCAGCGACGACGAACCCAATGCGTGGCTGTACACTTTCAAGTTCGGATTTGGCGGGGCCGCCCGGTCGGCGAGTACCGCGTCCAGCCGGTGAAGCGCGAGGTCGGCGAGCATGTCCGAGAAGGCATCCTCGTGACACAAGAGGCGCAAGTTCGGCTCATTCAATATCGGCTGTAACAGCCTTCTCACGACCAGCTTGGGCAGCCCATCTGAAATGCCGACGACAAGGCGTATGCCAGGCGACCTCACAGCCGCGCCAATGACAGCGGGTAATTGTTCGCCTAGCTGAAAAATCAGGTCCGCCTGTTGCATCGCGGCCAAGCCGGCCTCGGTGAGCACGAGCCCGCGGCCGGCCGGCTTCAGCAAGGCATGGCCGAGCGAGCGCTCCAGTTCGCGGACTTGGGTACTGACGGTCTGTACAGCCATGCCAAGGCGCGCAGCAGCGGCGGTAATGCTGCCTTCCTTGGCGACGACCCAAAAATAGTACAAGTGACGGTAGCTGAAGCCCAAGCTCATATTCAGTTTTTTCAGAATTGTTAGTTCGTAATTATCTTCTTTTTTCGAATCCAGTTGTTCTCCATCATGGTTGCACCTTTCAACCAATGGAGGTCAGTCATGCAAGTCATTTTTGAATCCCGCGATCCTGACGGCGCGCAAATGCGTGAACTCGCGGTGCTACGCGTCAATTTCGTCATGCGCCGCCTGGCCTGGCTGGTACCGCGCGCCAAGGTGCGGTTGTCGGATGTCAACGGACCTCGCGGGGGGCTGGACAAATGTTGCCGTCTTGAACTCAAGACCGACCATGTCGGCACCGTGACGATTACGTCGATGGCGCGCGACTGGCGGAGTGCACTGGAAAGCGCCCTTTCTCGCGCCGCCCATATGCTGGTTCGCAACTGGCAGCGCCACCGGGACCACAAGCGTTCGCGCCGTCTTGCATTCGACTTTGACCAATAATCCGGGAGATACCACCATGGAACAACTAAACAGAATTGGCACCGCCGTTGCTACAACGCCCTATCCGGAATCAATGACGCCGGACATCGCGGCTGCCGATGGTGCCGCGCGGGTACTGCGCAACACCTATGCATTGCTGGCGCTGACGCTGCTGTTCAGCGCCGGGACGGCGAGCGCAAGTGCGGCATTGAAGCTCCCCGCGCCCGGCATCATGCTCACCCTGCTGGGGTACTTTGGCCTGCTGTTCCTCGTCTACAAGCAAAAAAACAGCATCTGGGCGTTGCCGGCTGTATTTGCGCTGACCGGATTCATGGGCTACACGCTCGGGCCGATGCTCTCGAAGTCTTTGGCGCTGCCGGGCGGCGCTCAAGTTGTCGCGATGGCACTTACCGCGACGGGGGCCACGTTTCTTGCCTTGTCCGCCTGGGTACTCAAGACCAAACGTGACTTCAGTTTCATGGGCGGTTTTCTGTTCGCGGGAATCGTGATTGCATTGATCGCCGGCCTCGCCGCCGTATTCCTGCAATTACCCGCGCTTGGCCTCGCCGTGGCGGCTATGGTCGCGCTCCTCTCGGCCGGCCTGATCCTGTTTGAAACCAGCCGTATCGTGCACGGCGGTGAGACCAACTACGTTCTGGCCACGGTTGGTCTGTATGTCGCGATCTTTAACCTGTTCACCAGCCTCCTGAGCCTATTCGGCTTCGTCGGGCCGAATGAATGATGCATCAGCAAAACTCATGCAGTAACCAGCCGGCAAGGCAGCGATGGCCGGGTCGTTTCTCCACACCAACATGAAGGAGTACTGAGATGCGAACTTACCCCACCAACAGCCCGCAGGCCGCGGCGCGTATCGTCGCGTTGGCGATGCTCGCCGACGGCCATCTGTGCAAGAGCGAGCTCGACGCGGTAAACATGCTTGATGTGCAAGCCCAGCTTGGGCTCAAGCCCGCTGAGTTGCAGGCAGTCATGCATACGCTTTGCGAGGATCTTCTGGTGACGGCACACGGCCAATGGGAAGACGCGTGCAAAGTGGACGCCGACACGCTCGTCGAGCTGCTCGCGGAGATCAACGACCCCGAGTTGCGATCCAGAGTGTTGCGCCTCTGCGTGGCCGCCGTTGCCGCCGACGGGCATCTTGCCGATAGCGAGAATGCCTTTCTCATCACGGCCACGGAGTATTGGGGAATGTACGGGGACCCGTCGCATACTTCAGCAGCCCCACGGCCCGCGGACCATGTTTGAGTACGCCTTGTGCGCGGGAGTCGGCGCCGTTACTACAGATGGCAAGCGCTATGCGTCATAGCAAGACAAAACAGCGCTTGTTGAGAAGCCTACTGCCTGACCTCTTGAAGAATCTGCGCCACATTTACTGACCGTGCCTTTTCCCGAATAGCCGGCAAGTACTGCCCCTGCATGCTCTGCGCTTCGCCGAGCAACTGGGTGTACGTGTCCTTGAGTACCGCTGTCGAGAACGTCCGCCCACCAGCGTAATAACGTTTGGCCAGATGCCCTAGTGCGTAGCTCGTGGCAAAAGACATTCCCGAACTCACTGTCTGCTTGGTGATGCCGCCGATTAGTCCGCCGATCAGGCCGCCACCAAATACGCGACCCAGCAGCTTCACACCGATCTGCTCCACATATTGCGACGCCATGCCGACGCCTGCGGTGGCCAGAAAATCCTTGATGTGGCCCTTGTCCAACTCAAATCCGTAGGTCTTGCCGATGCGGTAAACCATTTTCATTTGCAGAGGAATGATCGCCATTGAGGCAAGCGTTTCCGGCAACAATTCCAGTGCGCCATTGAGAATGGCGTAATTGAGTATCAGCTTGTCCTGCTCGGCGACCGACATGGTCGAGGCAAGCATTGTCGGTTCCAGCGGTGATGATTGGGACAATGGCGCGGCCGTGAGCGCAGCGGAGTTTGCGGCGAACGCATTCGCTGCATTGCTTGCGGCGGGACTCAATGCCAGCTTCGCCCGCAGATTGACGAGAAACGCACGCTCGGCCTCGCTCTCAGCGCCATCGGCATCGCATACACACACACAAAGCTCAAAGGCGAGGCTCTTTGACGCGGGCGTCGTCAGCGCAGCGACGGCAGTATCCAGCGAGACGCGATTGAGGATCACATCCTGATAGATCGCGGCTACATTGATTTCAGTATCCTTCGACAGGGCACTCGCGATGCGCTTCAGTTCACTACGCTCCACGTCGCTATTGTCGCCATCGGCAAACGCGGCCATCAGCGCCAGTGTGATGATGGCTTTGTTTTCTTGTTCGGTCATGTGGTGCTCCTGAAGAGTGAGGGTTTGGAACGGGTTTGGAATGTTGTGAGTTCGACTGTAATTTTCACGAAAGTTCACGTCGGAAAATTGAAGCGGCAGAACTAGCCGAAATTGTTCTCGCCACACATAGTTTGGTTTGAAATGCCAATACGCAAGCAGTAGCGGGCCTCCTGGCGCAAAAACGCCTGAAACACCGCGCCAAATGGCGATCTTAAGTCTCGCCAGGCTTCCATTGATCCGGCAATTAAGTTGATCAATTGCATCACGGAGCTCGCAAGCGGGTATTTCGGGGACAGAGTGCGCCAGCACAAACTGGCAAGTGGACGTTGGTGGAAGTCCAATACAAGGAAAGAATGGCGAATCATATTGGCCCCGAGTCATGCGTATTTCATCGCGAGGTGGAATGCGAAGCGTTGACAGGGGAAACCGGCAAATAAAAGGCGGCAGACCACGGTTTCTCACAGCAATTCCATCTGTCGCCCGTCCGTCTATCCGGTCTTGACCGGCCTTCCCGATACCCCGCGCACCGCTCGCCGTCCTAGCACCTTTTCAATCTGCTTCTGAAACCTTTCGCTGCCAAGCGCATAGTTTCCATTGGTTGCACTCCGTATCTCTTCAACAAGCGCCTCGTCCACGTGGGCTCGAAACAGTGCCCGATAGACTTCTCGTCGATCGGCCTCCGTCCTCGCCAACCGCCGGTATTGGTCATGTGGCGTAATCAGTGAATTGGGCTTGCCGAGTCCATTGGCATGATAACTTGACCAGCGGTAGTCCTGTGGCTTCATCACCATGCCAGCGCGCACCGGATTGAGCTCGATGTAACGGTAGCAGGCAAGGACGTAGTCGTCGGTCTGGGTGAGGCAGGACCGAAAACGGCCTTCCCAAAGTGTGCCTGACCGCTGGTAGGTGCGGTTGACATATTGAACGTAGCGTTGGCCCAAGTGCTTCATGAGCAACCCGGCGCTGTCTTCCTTTGCAGGCGTCAGTAACAGGTGGACATGGTTGGTCATCAAAACGTAAGCGTGAACTTCACAGCCGAACTTGTCGGCGAACTCTTTGAGATAGTGGAGGT
>Ga0163144_10014210_pt1 | contig 16553 bp, 17 predicted proteins | sample OliLak19BULKMAT1_FD_123175 | JGI IMG/M metagenome (GOLD analysis project Ga0163144, IMG submission 123175) | Freshwater microbial mat bacterial communities from Lake Vanda, McMurdo Dry Valleys, Antarctica - Oligotrophic Lake LV.19.BULKMAT1 | ecosystem: Environmental > Aquatic > Freshwater >... | reverse complement strand
AGCTGCAACCAGTCTTCCATCGGGATCGAAACGTCGGGATCGCCGTCGTAATCAATGGTGAAAATTTTCGCGCCACCGTTTTCCTGCGCTGCTTTCGCCATGGTGTAGGTGCCGAGACCCTCGAAAGTGCCGGTCTCGACGATGATCTGCGGCTTGTGCCAGCGAATGGCATTGTAAAGCCGCTTGGCGCTGAGTTCGTGGGTGGACCAGGCGTGTTTCCAGCGGCTGGGAGGAAGATCCAGCGCAATGGAGAAATCACAGATCGCGGGCCAGGCGGTTTTAAGGGTGTTCATGCGGAAAGTCAGACGTGAATGAACAGAATGAAGGGAGCGGATTAAAGAGGATTTCGCGGTCCTCCACAAAAAGGACCGGGAAGGGAGGCTTAAACTTTTGCTAATCCGGGCATGTCCGCCGCGATCCACTCGCGCACCGGCCGGCCCTCCTCAATGTGTTCCCTGAGGATGTGGCGCAGGCGATCCGCATCCAAATCGCCATACCAGATCCCCTCCGGGTAAACCACCAGCCACGGCCCATCTTTGCAGACGCGGAGGCATCCGGCCTTGGTGCGCAGGATGGGGACGGAGAGTCGCTTGGATTCTGACTTGAGCACGTCCCAAAGCGCCTCGCCTTTTTTGGAACTGCAACAATCGGGCCCGATGCAAAGGAAGAGGTGCCGGGTGGCTTGCGTGATTTCGGAAAGGGGGAGCTTTGAGTTGGAGGGAAATTTATTTTCGGCAGACATGGGGATTTCACAGCATGATCAAGTCTTGCCGTTTTGTCGGGAAAAATCCACGGACCGTCTGTTAGCGATTATCCTTCAAAGTCGCGACGACACTGCCGTCGGCGTAGAGGCGGTTGAGGCGTCCAAAGTGGACGCTCTCAAAATCGGTGCAGATGGTCACACGGCTGGGTTTGGCGACGCGCACGGCGGCACCGCGCCGGCCGCCGTAGATTTTCGGGGCGATGGCATTTTCGTCGTCAATGATAGGCCGCCATTGATAACTGGTGTGCGGGTTCCGCTGTGCGTAGTAGTTTGGACCCTTCACGTCGGCAGGGCATTTCAAGAGGTTCTCGGTGAGTCCGTAGGGTTGGAGTTCCTCATAAAGCGGGGTGGCTTCGGCCTCGGGATCGTAAACCTCGCTTTCGGGATTGGGTTCGATGATGGGATATTTGTTTTCGTTTTCCGCGACGTAGGTCAGAACGCTGACGCCGATCTGCCGGAGGTTATTCATGCAGGCGACACTGCGGGCCCGGTTGATGAACTTGTCATATTCGGGCATTATGAGAGCTGCGAGGGTGCCGATGATGGCGATGACCACGAGCAATTCGATGAGCGTGAAAGCCGCCCGGGTGGGGCGTTTCATGATTTGGCAGGCGCGTTCTTCATCTGATTCTTGCGCTCGATATACCGTTTCATCCGTTGTTCGCGTTGGGCAGGGGTGCGCTTGGAATCGCGGGCGGCCATGCGTTCGTCCATGCGGGCCTGCACTTCGGGGTTGTTCATCATTTCCTCCATTTTGGCGCGGCGTTCGTCCTCCGGAAGATTGCGGACGGACTCCCAGAATTTGCGCATTTCGTCGAAGTGGTTTTGGGCCTCGGGGCGTTCCTCGGCGGGCAAGATGGCGATTTGCGCCTGCAGGCGTTCGGCCATCCACTCGGGGTTTCCGTTTCGATTACCACGAGGTGGGGAAAAAACCGTTTGCTGTCCCTCCCATCTCGGCGGGCCGGCCTCAAGCTGCGGGGGGCGCACGGTGAGGAGGAAAAGCTCTTCGAACCGGCCTTTGGCGGTGCCGATGAGATTGGACGCGACCTGGCCGGTCTTGCCACTGGATGGCAATTTCCCCAGCACGGGGTTCCAGGCTTGGGGAGTTGCGAACAGCGCCCCGGTTTTTTGTGCGCCCTGCTGGAGGACAGCCTGAAGGCTTCGGTCGGTCACGTCGCTGACCTTCCATTCGATCTGGCGGGGATCAATCACGGTCTCTCCTCCCGTCATAAACCCGCCCCCACCGCCGCCACCGAATCCGGCGGAAAGTACGGCCCAGCCTCCGGGATTCGCTCCGCTGGCAAAGGCGGTCAGCACGTCGGCGATTTGTTTTTTTTCGGGGGCGGCAATGTAGGCGAGGCGCACGTCGCCATCTGCGCGAATGGCGAGGCTGTCCATCGCTTCGTAAACCGGAACGCGTTTGAGATAGAGCGTGACTGGCATGGCCGGGTCGGCATTTGTGACGATCTTCACGCCACCCTGGCGCTCGATGGATTTGATCACTTTGGAAATCGGCACATTGTTCGCGGTGATCGTGACCAAGCCCCAGCCGGACGTCCACTGCCAGATGATCACAGTGGAAAAGAGGGAGATCGCCCCGACCAGCATCATGACTCTCGGATTGCGCATAAGTGTATCTTAACAGAAAAGATGGCGAAAAGTTGCGCGGATTCTTTCCCCGGACAACCTGTAATTGCCTCTTGCCAAAGGGTGCAGTCTGGATGATCTTAATGAAGCCTCAGGCGTTTAACATAATGCATTCTGAAATTGCCGCGCATCCATGGAAGGTGTTCGCACGGTGGATTATCTGCATGGCCGCTTACAGGTTTTTTGCTTATTGGAACTCAAAGGTTTCCGCAAAGAAATCGGCCCCGCCCGAGGCATTAACGACTGGATCGCACACCGGGAGATTCCCTATCAGGTATGCCCGTGTGCCATCCTCCAATGCAAACCATCAAAGAAATGTCATCAGAATACAACAATTCAAGCAGTCGTCGCTCGCCCCGTCGGGGCAGCCGTCGTCCGAGCGGCCGCAATCAAAGCGACTCACGCTCCACCCGTTACGAAACCCCCGCCAAGCCGCAAAAAAAGAGCCTCTGGCAGAAAATCGCCGCCTTTTTCGGTAGCGAAGAAGCTCCAAAGTCCGCGCCCGCCAAGCCCCGCGAAAGCAGCAGCAGCAGCAGCCGTTTTGCGGACGAGAGTAGTCCCCGCCGATCGGAGCGTCCAGAACGCGCAGAGCGTTCGGGCCGTCCGGAAGGTTTCCGCACACCGGAGATCATCGAGGTCACGTCCCCGCGCATTTACGTGGGTAATCTGTCCTTCGATGCGACCGAGAGCGACCTCTCGGAACTCTTCAACGGCGTCGGCTCGGTGGAAAATGTCGAGATCGTCTCGAACAAACACACCCAACGCTCCAAGGGCTTCGCGTTTGTGCAAATGCAGTCCACGGACGAGGCCAAGCGCGCCGTGTCCGAATTGCACGACAAGGACTACATGGGCCGCAAGCTCGTCGTAAGTGGAGCCAAGGCCGTCGAGGAACGCCGCAGTGATCGCGAGCGTCAGCCTGAACAATAACGAACCCATCATTGTTGCCGGCCCCACCGGGGTTGGCAAAACCGCTTTCGCCGCCGAACTGGCTTGCCGGTTCGGCGGCGAAATTCTTGGGGCCGATGCCTTTCAGGTTTATGCCGGCCTGGAGATTCTCACCGCCCAGCCGGATGCAGAAGTTCAGGCCCGTGTGCCGCATCATCTCATCGGGTTTCTCCCGCCATCGGAACCCTTCGACGCCGCGCGTTTCGCGGAACGTGCGCGTGAAAAAATTGCCGCGATCATCGCGCGCGGACACCGGCCCATTCTTACGGGCGGTTCCGGTCTTTACCTCAAGGCACTCACGCATGGCCTGGCCGATCTGCCACCGCCCGACCCTGTCCTGAGGGCCGAGCTTTCCGCCCTCTCGCTGGAGCAACTCCAGCGGCGGCTCGAGCAGACCGATCCCGGCGCACGCCACCATCTGGATTTTCAAAATCCCCGCCGCGTGCAGCGTGCTCTGGAAATTCATCTTCTCACCGGCCGTTCCTCCGCCAGCCTTCGCGACGAATGGAAGGACAAATCCACGCCCGGATTCCGCGGTTTGCTCCTCACTCGCGATCGCGCCGAACTCGACGCCCGTATCGCCGGCAACGTCCAAGCCATGTTCCGGCGTGGTGTCGTGGAGGAAGTCAGCCGGCTGACGCAAATCGGTCCGACTGCCGCACGGGCCATCGGATTGCGGGAGATTCAGGCCTTGCTGCGCGGTGAATGTACGGAGCCGCAATGCATCGAGGCCATCACTCTGGCGACCCGGCGTTACGCCAAAAGGCAATTGACCTGGTTTCGCAACCAATTTACCTTCCAAGCCATTGATTTGACCGGCTTGCAAAATACGGGCGAATTCGTTTTTGACCCCGAACCCGCCAGCTAGATAGATCCCATGTCCTCTAAATCCTTCGTCCTTTTCTTACTTGCGCTTCCCCTGGCAGCCTGCACGACGCTCAAGGAAACCAAGGTGGCCAAACCCGATCCGTTGAAGACGACCTCCCTTTACAAGGTGGAAACCGTGAAGAGCGAGACCGGGATTGCCTCGTGGTATCGCGATCATCGCACCGCCAGCATGGAACGCTTCGACGGCAACGCCATGGCCGCCGCTCACAAAACCCTCAAGTTCGGCACGAAAGTCCGGGTCGTTGATCTCAAGACCAGCAAGTCCCTCATCGTTCGCATCAATGACCGCGGCCCTTTCATCCGCGGTCGCGTTATTGACCTCACGGTTGGGGCCGCCCGCAAACTTGGCATTTACGAACGGGGCATCGCCAAGGTCCGCGTCGAGGTGCTGAAGGAAATCCCGCTTCTCCAAAAACCGAATCTCCACAACAAACCGCAAAGCCGGCGAGAAGAGTACGCTCAGGCCGCTAACGCGGACCCCCGGGTGGCCCTGCGGTGAAGACCATGATTTCCCGGTTTCGGTTCCGGGCTGTTTGTGGTTAATTCATCATTTCCATGCACGACCCGCGCCTCGACCAACTCGCCCGCATCCTGACCCGCCACTCCACCCGCTTGGAAAAAGGCGAGCACGTCTTCATCGAACTCTTCGACGTGCCCGACGAAATGGGCGTGGCGCTCATCCGTGCGGTTCGGGCCGCCGGAGCGGTGCCATTCGTCCAACTTCATCACGCCCGGGTTTCCCGCGAACTTTCGCTCGGGATCAGCGCGGAGCAACTCGACACCTCCCGCGCCGTGGAACTCGCCCGCATGAAAAAAATGCAGGCCTATATCGCCATCCGCGGCAGCCACAATATCACCGAACTTTCCGATGTGCCCGAGGACAGGATGCGTCTCATCGCCGGAAAAATGCGGCCCGTGATGGATTGGCGCATCAACAAAACCAAGTGGGTCGTTTTGCGCTGGCCCACCACTGCCATGGCCCAACAGGCCGGGACGAGCACGGAAGCCTTCGAGGATTTTTTCTTCAAGGTCTGCACCCTCGATTACGCCCGCATGATCCCCGGCATGAAGGCGCTCGAAACCCTCATGAACAAAACCGACCGCGTTCAGATCAAGGGGCCCGGCACCGACCTGCTTTTCTCCATCAAGGGCATTGGCTCCAAGGTCTGTGGCGGCGAATGCAATATCCCGGATGGCGAAGTTTTCTCCTGCCCCGTGAAACACTCGGTCGAAGGTCACGTGACTTTTAATGCCCCCTCCATTTATCAAGGCACCGCGTTCGATAACGTCCGGCTCGAATTTGAAAAAGGCCGCATCGTCAAGGCCACGGCCAATAACACGAAAAAGCTCAACGAGATTTTGGACAGCGACGAGGGCGCGCGCTCCATCGGCGAGTTTTCCCTCGGCTTCAATCCGCACATCCTTCATCCCATGCGCGATATCCTGTTCGATGAGAAAATCGCCGGTTCCTTCCACTTCACTCCCGGTCAAGCCTACGAAATTGCCGGCAACGGCAACAAAAGCCGCATCCATTGGGATCTGGTCAACATCCAACGCAAAGATTATGGCGGCGGGGAAGTCTGGTTCGATGACACCCTGATCCGTAAAGACGGACTTTTTGTTCTCCCCGCATTAAAGAAGCTCAACCCGGACTACCTGCTCGGGAAGAGGTAGCGTCCCGTCCTTATTTTTTCTTCAGCTTGTCTTTTTCCGCGAAGGAGAAGGCATCAATTGACTTGGTATTCGGATAAACATCGTATGCGAGGTTGTCTCCTTGTCCGAAAACAACGACGACGTTTTTCATCTTTTTGACGTCTTCGGGCAGAGCGAGGTAAACGGGTTCCAATTGGCCGGGCTTGAAAAGGTCGGGCATGGTGTATTCCGCCACGCCTTTCTTGGTGCCGGTCCAGAGCGCACTGGGGCCGGTCTGTTCGCGTAGCAGGGTACCGTTTGCGTCATAGAAATAGGCTTTGAAAAAGACGTCCTTGCCCGGAATTTCCTTGCTGGATCGCAGGGTGACCTTGAGGCAGTCCGGAATATCGGTACGCCAGGCATTGCCAACTTTGAGCGCTTCCCTTGTGGAAAATTTCGCTACGCGGGCGGAGAAGTCCTCGGCCAGGACGGTGGAAAGTGAGAAGCAGGCGAGGATCAGGAAACCGAGCAGAAGGGAACGGCGGTTCATCCCTGACTTAAACCAAGCCCGCCCGCCCTGAACAAGGATAAACCGGGCGCTTATTATTCTTGGCGGGGAGAGGGTTTGCTTTTCTGCTCTTCCTCGAAGAGGGCGCGCCAATGGTCCAGCCGTTCTTTTACGCGTTTTTCCAATCCGTGTTCCGTCGGTTCGTAATAAACACGGCCTTCCGGCAGATAAGCCTGTGGCACATAGCCGCCTTCATAGTCGTGGCTGTACTTATAGCCCTCGCCGTGCCCGAGTCTCTTCGCGCCTTTGTAATGGCCGTCCCGCAGATGCTTCGGCACAGCCAGAGTGCGGCCTTCCCGCACCTCGGCGGAAGCTTTTCCCATCGCGACCGTGCAGCGGTTGCTCTTCGGTGCCGTGGCGATATAAACCGTCGCATGGGCCAGGATAAGCTGCGCTTCGGGTAATCCGACAAACTCCGACGCGTGTTGCGCCGAGGTGGCCACAATCAGCGCCTGGGAATCCGCCATGCCCACATCCTCGCTGGCGCAAATGATCAGCCGGCGCGCGATGAAGCGAAAATCCTCCCCGGCATGCAGCATCTTCGCCAGCCAATAGAGGGCGGCATCCGGATCCGATCCGCGCAGACTTTTGATAAAGGCGCTGATCGTATCGTAATGCGCATCCCCATCGCCGTCATAGACGACGGCCTTCCTTTGGATGCTCTCCTCCGCCACCGCCAGGGTGATGCGGATTGTGCCGTCCGGTTCGGGTGGGGTCGTGCATGCTGCAATTTCCAAGGCATTGAGACATTTACGCGCGTCGCCATCACTTACGGTGGCGAGGAGCTGCGCCGCCGCTGGTTCCAGCACCGCGTTGAAGCTTCCAAGACCGCGCCCGGTATCGCTCACAGCCCGCTTCATCAGGTCGAGCAAGTCCTCAACACCCAGTGGTTCAAGTTGGAAAATCTGCGACCGCGAAACGAGCGGACTGTTGACATAAAAAAAAGGATTGTGCGTCGTCGCGCCGATCAACCGCAAAAGTCCGCTTTCCACATCGGGCAGGAGAACATCCTGCTGGGCTTTGTTGAAGCGATGGATTTCATCAATAAAAAGGATGGTTTTTTCCCCGTTGTTTTGCAGCCGATTACTGGCCTGGGCGACCACGCGGCGGATGTCGGCCACATTGCCCTCCACTCCACTCAGACGCTCGAAACGGGATTTGGTGGATCGGGCGATGATCTGCGCGAGGCTTGTCTTACCCACGCCCGGCGGACCGTACAGCAGAACCGAGGAAATCCGGTCGGCCTCAATCGCGCGCCGCAGAAGTTTTCCCGGTCCGAGGATATGCCTTTGGCCGATGTACTCGTCCAGGACGCGAGGACGCATGCGGGTGGCCAGGGGCGCATCCGGCGACACCGGTTCCTCCGCTTTGAACAAATCCTCCATCGGCTTATCATCAGCCGGAGTCCTGCCCCCACGCAAGCCGCGTCCCACCGCGATTTTGCTGTGACCGTCCTCACCGCCCTGCTAGGTTCTTCTCATGAAAACGCTCCTTGTTCCCCTTGATTTCAGTGACATCACGGATCTTCTGATTGAAAAAGCGGTGGAGATAGCCCGTCCATTGGAGGCCAAGATTGTCTTGCTTCATATTGTTGAACCTGTGGCCAACTATGTGCCGGTTGGAGCGACCATGGACGTTATTGCCGCCGTCCCGCCTATCGCTGAGACCAACGAAGGAGTGACCGGGCACGAGAAACATCTGAACGAACTGGCCGAACCCTTGAGAGCAATGGGCCTTGAAGTTGAGGGTATCAGCCTGGTCGGACTGGCGGTGGACGACATCGTGGATCAGGCAGCCAAGCGCAAAGCCGACTTCATCATCCTTGGCTCTCACGGACACGGTGCCCTTTATCACCTCTTCAGCGGCAGCGTTGTTACTGGAGTACTTCAGCGCGCGGGCTGCCCGGTCATTGTTGTACCCGCGAAAAAGGCCTGATCCTAGCTCTGCCGGAATCCAATGAACCCTGATTGGTAGTCGTCAAGGGTCGATACTGAGATTTTCTTTCCTAAGGAACGTTGTTGACTCATCCATTAGACTGGCGATATTCGGCCCCTATGCATATACCAACTCTTGCCGAACTTAAACGCTCCATCAATATCTCGGAGCAAATCGAAAGCCTCCAAGCGGAACTGGCTTCCGTTTTCAGCGGCCTATCCGCCGCCATCGCGCCCGCTCCTGCTAAAACCGCCGTGACAAAAGGCAGACGGAAAAAAGGCAAGATGTCGGCTGCCGGTCGCGCCCGCATCATCGCCGCGCAGAAAGCCCGCTGGGCCAAAGTCAAAGCCACCCCCATCGTTGAGCCAGTGGCCGCCCAGCCCAAAAAGAAAAAAGGCAAGATGTCAGCCGCCGGTCGGGCCAATATCATCGCCGCGCAAAAAGCCCGCTGGGCCAAAGTCAAGGCTGCTGGCAAAGGCAAAAACAAGTAAGTCCTAAAGGGACAGACCATCCAACCCTTCCTGTCCGTGATGGCAGGCCGGGTCCGATAAATCGAGCCAGGCTCGTTAAGAACACCAAGCTGTCCCGCAGCTTGGTGTTTTTATTTTGGGATGGATCGCTCGAAATTTCCAACCCGGATTTTTCCAGGGTTGCGAACCTATGCGTCACGCCCTTGTGCAATCTCACCATTCCGGGGCAATGACCGCCCCTGTAGTATTTCCAACAATTCCTTTGCGCCAAGGCCCCGCCGCATGAGACAAATTCCTCCTCATGCTCAATTGGATCTGGCTCGGCCTCGTTGTCCTTTCCGTCATTCTCGGCGGTCTTTCGGGTCAGTTGGGTGAGGTAACCAATGCGGCATTCGATGCCTGTAAAACCGCCGTGATGACGCTTGCGCTGCCTCTCGCCGGGATCATGGCGCTCTGGTTGGGCGTGATGCGGCTGGCCGAGAAATCCGGTCTGGTTGATATCCTCGCCCGCGGTCTGCGGCCGGTCATGCACTGGCTTTTTCCCGATGTGCCTCCCGCTCATCCGGCCATGGGCGCCATGGTGATGAACATGGCTGCCAACATGCTGGGCTTGGGCAACGCGGCCACTCCTCTCGGACTCCGGGCCATGCAGCACTTGGAACAGCTCAACCCGCGTCCCGGCGTGGCGACCAATGCGATGTGCACCTTCCTGGCCATCAACACCAGTTCCATTCAACTCATCCCGGCAACGACCGTCGGTCTTCTCGCCGCCGCCGGTGCGGCTAATCCGAGTTCGATCATCGGCACGGCTTTTGCCGCGACCCTCTGCTCGACTGTGGTCGGCATCACCGCGGTGAAAATATTGGAAAAACTTCCAATGTTCGCGTTGCCGAAAATTGAAGGGCCTGTCGTGGACGCCGCCGAACCGGAAATTTCCGCCGGGCCGGAACCGGAAAAAATCCACCCGATCGGAGCCCTTGCCACCGGTCTTCTTTGGGTGGCCCTCCTGGCCTTTGCGGTGGTTTTCGTTCTGATGGCTTTTTTCCCGGGAAATTTTGAAATCCTCGCCACGGCGGTGCGGAAATTTCTCGCCGTGGGCGCGGGCCCTTTTGCTTTTCCTGCGGAATGGACGGGCAAGCATCCGCTCATCCGTTCGGTGGAAACCATTTCCCTCCTGGCCATTCCTTTTATCCTGACCATGTTTCCGCTCTACGCCACCGCGCGACGCGTGCCGGTCTATGAGGAATTTGTCGAGGGAGCGAAGGAGGGGTTTCAAGTGGCGATCCGCATTATTCCCTATCTCGTGGCCATCCTTGTGGCCATCGGGATGTTCCGTGCCGCCGGAGGCATCCAACTCTTGAGCAACTGGCTGAAAGTGATCCTCGATCCCTTGCATTTTCCCACGGAGCTTCTCCCGCTTGCCCTCATGCGCCCGCTCAGCGGCAGCGGCTCCAACGGCATTTTTGCGGAGTTGGTGCAAACCCACGGCCCGGACAGTCTGCTGGCACAGATGGCCGGAACCATCATGGGCAGTACGGAAACCACTTTTTACGTTCTGGCGGTGTATTTCGGTTCGGTTGCCATCCGCCGCACCCGGCATGCGGTGGCGGCGGGGTTGCTGGCCGATGTCGCCGGCATCACCGCCTCGGTGGCGATTTGCCGCATGGTCTTTCAGTGATCGCACAGTTTCTTTCTCTTCTTCAAATCGTCGCGCCGATTTTCGTCGTGATGACGGCGGGTTATCTGATGCGGAAAATCCATGTGCTCACGGCCGAGGCGGACCGGTCGCTGACCCGTCTGGTGGTCGTGCTGCTTGCGCCCTGTCTGGCCTTTGACTTCATAGTGGGAAACGAAGTGCTGGCGCATCCCGCCAACTGGATTCTTCCGCCGATCCTGGGATTTGGTTCCGTCGTTCTGGGCATCATGGCGGCGCGGGTGGGCGCGCGGATTTTCGGCATCAAGGGAGAAACAAAACGCCGCACCTTCGTTTACACCACGTCGCTGCAAAATTACGGTTACATCCCGCTGCCGCTCTGCGCCGCACTTTTTGACCGGGACACGATGGGCGTTCTGTTCGCATTTGTTCTCGGGGTGGAAATCGCCTTCTGGACCGTCGCCCTGTGGCAGTTGACCGGCCACGCGGAACGCGGGAGCTGGTGGCGCGCGGTCAATCCTCCGATGGTCGCCATTCCGGTCGCGATTTTGCTCAATTCCCTATCCGCTGAAAAATGGATTCCTGCCGCGGTGGACTCGACCTTTCATCTCTTGGGGGCCTGCGCGGTTCCCATGGCTTTGCTCCTGAGCGGTGCGTTGATCGCCGATCATTTGAACAAGGTGTCGCTGCGTCACGGGACGCGGACGATTTGTGCAGCCACTGTGATCCGCATCGGGGTGGTTCCCCTTTTAATTCTGCTGTTTGCGCGTTTCGTTCCGCTCGATCATTCGCTCAAGGCGGTGTTGGTGCTGCAAGCGGCCATGCCCGCCGCCATCTTCCCGATCGTGGTGACCAAGGCCCACGAGGGCGATGTGCCCGTGGCCCTGCAGGTGGTGATCGGCACGTCGCTGATCGGTCTTGTCACCATCCCGCTCTGGCTGGGATTTGGCCTGCACTGGGTGCTGTAGCAAACCACCCGAACGGGCTGCGGCTACTTTTTCGCCCGGTAGAAATTGATGGCCGTGACGAGATCCACCGCGCGTTGCAGGACGGTGTCGCGCAATTGAGGCGCCTTGCCGCGGTCGCGCTGGGCGGTCTGGGCGGAATCAATCTCGGGATTCATGTTCGCGACCAGGGAGGCTTCGTTCATGCGCCGCCGTTCGGGCTCGAAAACAAACTGACTCACGCCCTTTTCCTTGCTCTGGCGGAAAATTTCCTCCTGCACCTCGCGCGGCAAAGAGATCGCCACGTCGGGTTTCACTCCGTCGGGAAAAATTGCGCCCGTTTCCGGCAGGATCACTTGCGCAATGGCCACGCGCAAAACCGCGCCGCCGCCCAGCGGAGACTCCGCGAACTCGACGGCCTCGCCGGTGGTGTCGGACCCGATGATCATGGCTCCGGCATTGAGCCGCAAGGTGCCGGCCAGCGCCTCGGCCGGGCCGGACGTGTCGGCATCGGTCAGCACGACCATCACGCCGTCAAAAACCGGGTCCTGATTGGAGGTGAAAATGCGCTCCTGCTTGGCGCTGGGTTTCTGAATGGAGAAAAGCAGCTTTCCCTTGGCGCAAAACCTCCGCGCGAAATCCGCCGCAATTTCAAAATCCCCGCCCTCCGGCATACCGCGCAGATCGAGAATGACCGCGTCATGTTTTTTCTGCGCAAAGCCCGTCAGCGCGGCGTCAAACTGGGTCAGGCTGTCCGTTGTGAGCGTGCCGGGACGAAGATACGCGATGTGGGAATCCAGGATCTCGGCGAGGAAGGCCGAACCCTCGACCGGGGCTTTCTTTTGCGGGTTGCTGACAACGGCAGCGCCAGGCGAGAGCCGCCGGAGAAGGCCTTCGAGGGTGGCCCGCTGCAGGGCTTTGTCGTCGGTTTTGGCTGCATCGAGGAAGTTCTCCCGGAGGGATTTGATGGCGGCTTCGACCTCCTCGTCTTTCAAACTGTTGATCACCTGCCTCACGCTGAGCGGAGGCGGGGTGGGCGAGGGGGATGGCGTGGCGGACGCCGCCGGGGTGGGCGAAGCCTGGGGCGGCTGCGCGCACAGTGTTCCGGTTAGCACGGCGAAAAGAATAGCGCTGCGGCGGATCATGACTGGCCAATGTCCTCCCTGCGCTGCATTTGGTCAAAGCCGATTCTATCCGCCGCGCGATAAGCAAGGGAACGGGCCTGGGCGGGATCGTCGTGCAAGGCCGTCACTCCCAGCACCCGGCCGCCGTTGGTGAGGATCTGGTCGCCCGAAAGTGTACTTTTAGTCCCGGCCTGAAAAACCACCACATCCGGCAAGGCCCCCGCCTCCTCAAGGCCGGTGATGGCTTTCCCTTTCTCATAGGCACCGGGATAACCTCCGGAGGCGAGGACGACGCAGACGGCGGCGCGTTCGTCCCAGACCGGTTGCTGGAGGTTCAAAGTTCCGTTCACGCAGGCTTCCAGCAGGTCGAGCAGATCGCTTTGCAGCCGACGCATGAGCACCTGCGTTTCCGGGTCGCCGAAGCGGCAGTTGAACTCCAGAACCCTTGGTCCATTCGCCGTGATCATGAGGCCCGGAAACAGCATCCCGCGAAACGCCAGCCCATCGGCCTTGATGCCGGCCACGAAACGGTCGAGCACCTCGGCCTTCACCCAATCCATCAGTTCCGTATCAAGCGTTCCGGAAGGCGAAATCGTCCCCATGCCGCCGGTATTCGGGCCGGTGTTTCCATCGTAAGCGCGTTTGTGATCCTTCGCGTCGGGAAAAAGACACCAGCCGTTCCCGTCCACCAGCGCGTGGATGGAACATTCGACGCCTTGCAGACACTCCTCGATCACAATCCGGCGTCCGGCCTCTCCGAAAACACCGAGATCCATGGCGCGATGAATGGCCATGGCCGCTTCGAGAGGCGATTCGGCAATGATGACGCCCTTGCCCAAAGCCAACCCATCCGCCTTGATCACCAGGGGATATTTTGCGTGCCGGCACCAGGCGTGCGCTTCCAGACTGTCGGTAAATTCCTTTGATTCCGCCGTGGGAATGCCATGCCGCCGCATAAAATCCTTGGCGAAAATTTTGGAGGATTCCAGCCGGGCCGCTTCCGCGCAGGGCCCGAAGATGGCTTGTCCCTCCCGCTCGAAAGCATCCGCGATTCCGGCCGCCAAGGCATCATCGGGTCCGACGACGGTGAGGCCAATGGTTTCATTTTTTGCGAAATCCAGCAGTCCCGTGACGTCCTCCGGCCCGAGCGGAATGTTTTCTGCGATCTGCGCCGTGCCCGCATTGCCGGGGGCACAAAAGATTTTTTCCACGCGGGGAGACTGCGCGAGCTTCCAGGCCAGCGCGTGTTCCCTTCCACCCGAGCCGATGATCAGGATCTTCATGCCTCAGGGCGGGGCCAGCACCACCACGGTTTGTTCGGCCGGAAGGATCTCGCGGGAGAGAAGCACTGACGAGCCAGGAACCCGGTACACCTTGGAAAATCCTGCCGCCCAACCGGAAATCTCGCCCGCGTGTCCCATTGGGATGATGACCCGCGGCCGCAACTGGCTAATGATGGTCTGGCGATCCGCATCGGTGAGTCCGGCCGGAATTCCCACCGGAAGAAACAGCACATCCACCGTCCCGATCTGGCTCATTTCCGAGGCGGACAGCGGATTGGCGATAGTTCCGGCGAAGCAAAAACGCACGCCATCCATCGTCCAGGAAAAGACGATGTTCATGCCGAGAACCTCTTCCTTGCCGGGAATTTTGTACGTGGGCACGCCGCGGATGCGAATGCCGGTCGCGTTATTGGGCCCGAGCGCGACGGCACCGCGAAAGATCACCGGCGAATTGTCCATCGCGTCCACATTGTTGGCGTCGGGTTTCTCGGTGGAAACCAGCAGGATGTCCGGACGCAAGCCCGAGGGAAGGGAACGGCCACCCGTGCCCGACTCGTAGGGATTGGTCAGGATTTTTGTGCCGAGCGAGGAGCGAAAAAGAAAACTCTCATGGCCGAGCCAGTCTACCCGCACCTGCCGGGCGGGAAGTCCGCTTGGCGCAACCGATTCGCCGCCACCGCATCCGGTCAAGACCACGCAGACCATCAAACATAAAACTCTGAACATTGGGGCCGGAATCTAAGCAGTGATTCCTCAGTTGTGCAAGGGGGCGCGGACGTCCCGTCCGCCTTGGGGTGTGTAACCTTAAAAGGCAGCAAGAAGAGCCTCAAGCAAAGGATGGGAAGGATGAGAAGGTTTGGACTGCGGGAAAAAGGCCGCGCTGCGAGGCAAAAGGGATGAGGCAAAAGGCAGGCGAGGCAAGTCCTGCTCAAATCCGCCCCCGGAACCCGCAAAAAAAACAGTTCGGAAAATCATCCCAAAGATGGCTTAACTTAGTGCCATTCCCCGCTGGAGCCGGGCCGCCACACGGCCAATGACTTTCTCGCGTCCGGCGGCAGCCAGGTTGGCCAGGGGATTTTTATCAATATAGGTGGAGACGGACGCCGGGGTCGGGCGCGCGGCCCGGGCTCAGAAAATCACTACGGCTGCCACAAGCCAGACGGCCACAAAAATACCAATCGCCCGCCAGTGTTGGGGCGTCCTCTTTCCCCGGAACACGGCAACAGAGTGCCGTAGCTACAACCTGCAACTTTCGAAGATGCGCCCCTCCATCACCTGGACCGGCATTAAATTGACAAACCCGCGTTCGGGAGTGAGAAATGACTCACGCCGCCCAGCGCAAATTTTTCCATCAGGGTTCCCGACTTCATCAATATCGGGTTCTCCCACGCCAACTCCAACACCTCGTCCATCTACCGGGGGAGCATTAATAATTGCATATCCTCCGTGGCCGTATCCGACGCCTCCAAGATTAGGCGACTATTCGACGGGCCGGTGTTGACTATACCGACGCCAACGCCAACGCCAACGTCGGAGGCCGGACCTGTGTTGAGAGTGAGCCCGCCGCTCGTCGAGCTGGCGAGGACGAGCAGCCGGACAAATCTCAACGTCAGCAATCCAGGAGTGGGAGCCCTCAATTACGCGGCCAGTGTTTCCCAGGGTTCGAACTGGCTGAGTATCACCGCAGGAGCAACAGGCGGAAACAGCGGGACGATCAGGATGAACAGCACAGAGAATACCGGGGCTCAGCGCTCGGCGCAGATCACCATCACGGCCAATAGTGCCAATGGAAGTCCAAGAGTGATCGCAATTACCCAAGCTGGCCGAAGCGGAGCAACGCCCACCCCGACACCGACGCCGATACCAACCCCTACGCCCAACCCAACGGCGACTCCGGCGCCCGGACCATTTCCCGTTTTAGCAGTGACACCTCCCACGGTCACGGCGGCAAAAGCCAGCGGCAGGGTCAATTTCATGGTGAGCAATACCGGGGCAGGAACGATCAACTACTCGGCCAGCATTTCCGCAGGTTCGGACTGGCTCCAAATCACGCTTGGAGCGACGGGAGGAAGCGGCGGAGTGATCCGGGTGCTTTTCAGGGAAAACACCGGAGTCCGGCGCACCGGGCGAATCACAGTCATGGCCAATGGAGCCAATGGAAGCCCCACGACGATCACAATCTTTCAGGATGGCAATGTGGTAAACGTTGCTCCAAGCTCCAACGGAGGTTGAACCCTATCATTGGGGAGCGTTCTGGATTGCGGTGGAAGCAATGTCGCCAGCATCATTAATACTGGCGGCAGTCTTACTCCAGGCACCTTTTCAGGATCTTTCCCTTCAATTTCGTTTGCGACATTCGCACCCATCCCAAGTGCGACGCCACCAATGGTCAATTCAGGGTCCGTGAGCCCTCCAGTCACGCCCTAGCGGAAGTTCATTGGGCCGGCTCTCTCCCTCTCTTCTGCCCCGGCATTAAAATTGACAAACCCGATTCTTGGCGTGAAATATACCTCATGTCAGCAAGTGCGAATCTTTTAAGGAAAGTTCGCGGTTTCCAGAAGTTAATCCGGTTGGGATCGCTTCTATTTTTGCTAATAGTGCCTGTCCTTTCCACGCCAGCCAGAGCCGGAGAGCAAACCGCCCCCGCGCGAGTCATTGTCGCTTTTCAAAAAACGGCGGGTCAGGATGAGATTCAGGCTT
>Ga0163144_10014208_pt1 | contig 16554 bp, 11 predicted proteins | sample OliLak19BULKMAT1_FD_123175 | JGI IMG/M metagenome (GOLD analysis project Ga0163144, IMG submission 123175) | Freshwater microbial mat bacterial communities from Lake Vanda, McMurdo Dry Valleys, Antarctica - Oligotrophic Lake LV.19.BULKMAT1 | ecosystem: Environmental > Aquatic > Freshwater >... | reverse complement strand
ATTGGTTTTGATGCGATTAACCAGTCGCGCTATTCCAAGCAGCAATCCTTGCAAAGTTTGCAAAACAAACTAACCAGTAATTACCGCGCAAGTCCTGGATTTCTGGGTGGATTAGATACTGCTGATCTGGCATCAATTGCTTCCCTAGCGACAGGGAATCCGTTGAGTTTGGCAGGCGGTCTGGGGTTATTCTTTTAGAAGGGTGAATTAACCAGGTAGGGGTAGGCCATGTGTCTACCCTTCAGTAAGCTAAAAGCGGACACAAGACCCGCCCCTACAAAAAAGGGCTAGCCCTTCAATCGGATAAAGGTGCGCTTGCCTGATTGTAATACGATGGATTCGCCAGCACCTAAGGTGATGGTGGCCGCTTCATCGGAGACTTTATCCTCTCCGTTGAGCTTCACCGCACCGCCCTTTATTGATCGCTTGGCCTCAGATTTCGACGCGGCCAAGCCATGTTCAGCCAGAAGATCAGCAATCAATAACGGCTCTCCCGCCGCCACCTGAACCTCAGGCATGTCATCAGGGAGGGTCTTCTTTTTAAAGAGGTTCACAAAGGCCTGTTCTGCGTTTTCCCCCGCAGCAGGATCATGAAAGCTGGTGACGACGAATCGCGCAAGGTTGGCTTTAATGTCTCGTGGATTGGTATTGAACTTTGCAGGATTCGCGAGTAGTTCTTCGTGGTGTTTCAACTGATCGGAAGACAACACACCGAGCAATGTTTCGTAACGCAAAATCATGTTATCAGGAATGGACATCAATTTACCGTACATGTTCTCAGGGGTATCGGTAAAGTTAATGCAGTTTTCAGGGTAGGATTTTGACATCTTTACCTTGCCATCCGTGCCTTCAAGCAGTGGCAGCAGTAGCACCATCTGAGGCTGTAATGTCTCGGTGTCTTGGCCGTTGATTCGGGCATAAGCCAGTTGCATTTCTCGCCCGAGCAGGTTGTTAAACCGTTGATCGCTCCCACCGAGTTCGAGATCAGAGTTTACCATCACCGAATCGTAGGCCTGCATTAAAGGGTAGAGAAATTCGTGCAGGGAGATGGGCGTGTTCTCCGTGTAGCGTTTGTTGAAATCGTCACGCGTGAGAATCTGTGCCACCGTAACTTGTGCCGTTAGCTGGAGCAATTCCTTCATCCCCATCGGATTAAAGAACGCACTGTTGCGCACAATCTCCACGGTATCCAGATTGATGATTTTTGCGGCTTGATCGAGATACGTTTCTGCGTTCACCACGATTTCTGCTTCCGTAAGCGGTGGGCGCGTTTTATTGCGTCCCGACGGATCGCCCACAAGCGCAGTGGCATCCCCGATAATCATGACCGCCTGATGGCCTAAATCCTGAAAAGCACGAAGCTTTTTAAGCACAACCGCATGGCCTAAATGCAAATCAGGGCGCGTCGGATCAAGTCCGAGTTTAATGCGTAAAGGTGTTTCCGTTTCGATGGCATCCTGTAAACGACGCGCCAAATACTCTATCTTGGCAGGAAGTAATTCGCCGCCCAAGGCAAGGTGTTTCGCCTGTTCGATAAATTCAGAATGGAGCGGTGTCGTTGATGTCGCCGTCATGGGGAAGTCCTTTTAGTTGGCTGTGTGACTCTCTTAGTATAGAAGAAAAACAAAAAGCTTCACGTCATCCTGTTCATTGGCCTCAGCACCTGACAACATCCACAAGACCAGCGTCATCACGAGTGGAGGCTTTGCGAAACGTCGTGATCTTGCATAAATCGTCGCATCCCCTTTTCAACGGGGTGACAGTCTCTTTTTAGATTGGTTTTTTGCAGGGGCGGGACCCAGTGTCCGCCCACCTTATACCCATTATATTAAGCAAGGGCGTATCGCGTCTTCGTTGTTGCCGCCTCTTTTTGTTCAACCATGTATTATGTATACACTTATTTCACAAAAACAGCCGTCGCCTAGAATCCATCCATCCGCCCTTACTTCTTATAAATGGTATTAGATGTCGTAATCCGCAGGCTAGTTGATTGCCTTCGGACGTGAGGGGATCCTTCGACTAGCCGCTACGCGATGGATTGCGGAGCCAATCAACAGGATGGCGTGTATTTGTGTGGTGGTGCTATACTCTTCCTAGCAATGGAATGTGATTAGACGCGTTGAAGCCTTTACCTCCCCTCTCTATAGTGTGATTGTCTATGATGTTAACAACAAATTTCTCCCCCAACGGAGCCATGACTCCTCCACGGCGTGTGCCCCCGCAACAAAGCGGGGGGCAGTTTCTGCATGACAAGGAACAAAACGTTCAGCACCCCCAGCGTCCTCCAGAAGAAAGTTTGAAAGAACGGACGTCGTGGTTTACCCATTTGATTCAGGCATTTGAAGGGTCTCCGCAAAAAGAATCCATGTTGATGACGCTCCTTAATAAGGGAGTTCTGAGCGATACCAGTGGAGACGATAAACACTCGACGCTTTATTACTTGCACAAGCGGTTGATTGAACCGACTGCGCCTGGCTTGGATGCTCAAAAAACCGTCGGGGAAACGCTGGACCTGCTTTCAGATTCCACCCACATTAACCAGAGTCTATCGCCGCTTTCTTCGGTGAGTAAGCAGCTCATGATGAGCACTTATGTCGATCCTGTGGTGAATGCGCACAACCAGCAACCCAGCCCCGCGCCTACGACAACCAAGGGGCTAGACTTGAATGAACTCAATAGCTGCACCGTGTCTGCGGAAATTGGCCGCTTGGCCGATGAGCACCCCAAAGAAGTAGCCCGCTTGATTTATGAAGCGTCGGGGCCGCAACAAATGGCTCATGAGCAAGTCTTAGATAAAGAACTCTTTCCCGATGCCCCCGTCCTTGCACGACAGGTGCTTAGCGATTTAAATCTGGATCTGTCCCCTCGCCACTTGGGGAGAGGGTTAGGGAGAGGGGTAGCCCTTCCTAAAAACGATGAAGCACAAGCTTACACCGTCGAATTGCCTGTTCCCTACCTTGGCCTGATTCGTGCGATGAATGCACAGGATGCTGATACCCAGAATGGGCCTCATGCATCAGGGGTGGAAATTTTGTTGCAAAGCATGTTGCTGTATAACTTTAGCAGCAAAAGCTACGATGCGGGTCGTGATAAACGTGATGCACTTGATCATAGCACTGATGCGATTAACCATGCGGAGTGTTTAAGCAGCGATCAGAAAGCGCAACTCAACGCGATTATCAATGCAAGTCCGCGCCGTCCTGATGTGGCGAAAGCGAGGGTGTTTAATGCGCTCGATAACATAAAAAGTGTGAATGAAGCGGATAAGGAAGCGATTCGTGAAAGCTTCTTGCAAAAAAGCTCAGGGTTGACGCAGGAAGAACAGCTCATGATGGAGCGCATCATGGAAGACGGTGAACAACTCGAAAATGTGACCTATCAGCAACTGGGTAGCCAAGATAAAGACGAGCATGTTATTTATGGCTATACCAAGCCGTTTAGTCGGATTCGCCATGATTTAAACACCGCGCTGAATGAGAAGAACGAACAGGTACTGGTGAATCTGATTACACCCAAGAAAGATGGCACGTTTAGTAATGGCCATGTGGTGCGGGTACTTTCCACGCGAGAATCTCCGCTGAACCATCACACCGAATTTTTGGTGCATGATACGTCAATTCCCCATGCAGGGGCGAGCTGGATGCATGAAAGTGAGTTGATTCCCCGTGTGCACCATATTACGATTCCGCAAGACGAAGCCGATCTGGCGTGGAAGGAAAACACGCGATTCATGAATGCTGACCCTGATGGCTTGCTGTCGTCAAACGAGGCGAACGATGTTCACTATCAACTCACCTTTAAAACGCAGCCGATGAATGCGAATAATCGTGGAGAATCACCGCTGGAATACCACAAACGCATTCACGCCTATCGCACTGCGCAGGCAGATCAAGTCTTGGAATCACTTAAGCATCGCCACCAAGGCTCCAGCCAAAACAAGACAGAAAGCGCCCCGGTGCAATGGCACGGATCACACCCTTCTTAACAAGGTAGGCCACCCGCGCAGAAATCTCGGAGAGCTTGCTGTCTTCGAAGCCCTTGCCGTTCTGGGTTTTTATTTTGTTATCGATGAGGTAGTCGCGAATGTCTCGGGTACTGGCATGTCCCCCATTCAGGACAATCGCACGAAAGAATTCATAGTTGATGCTTTGTCGATGGGTCAAAATATGATCCGCATCCTCAAAGGCTTTTTCAGGGATGAACACACCGTTGGTGTAATCAGGAAGCGGTGCTTCTTTTTGCATGATTGTATAGGACTTGTGCTTGCGGGAAGAGTGCGCGCGCGGCGAGGGTGTTGCGGTGGATTTTTCTGCATCCAGCACGAGATCATCTAGAGTTAGAGGGGATTCGGGAGACTTTAGCATATGCCCGAGGCTATACCGCAGTGTTTCGAGTTGTCGTGCGCGCTGTTTAAGTTCAACGAGTTCATGCAGGTGCTCTTCGAGTTTGGAAATATCCGATTGTACGGTTTCTAACTCCTGAGAACTCTGCGCATAGAGCTGTTCGAGATGAGACTGATCGACAAGGGAAGTATCGGACATTTTGCTAAACTCCGCTTTAGTTTTTAGGGGTGAGTTTAGTTTAGCATTCTAAGTAGAGGCTTGGCTATTCGGCATCGGCCTTCTTGGTCGTTTTCTTTTTTGTAGTGGTCTTCTTTGGAGTGGCTAACTTAGGACTAACGTCCGCAGTTTCTTTAAGTGTGTCCGTCTTTTTGGTTTTTTTAGCCGTCGCCTCTTTGTTGGGAGAGGCTGATTCTTTTTTAGGGGCTGTTGCCTTCTTGGATGCAGTCGTCTTTGTGTCTTTATTTGATTTTGCCGTTATTGTTTTTTTCTTGGGGACTTCCTGTTCAGTCGTCCTGAACGTTTCCGCACCCACTGTCTCGGCTTCAGTGACTGATGGATTAAGCAGTTCTACCTGACTATCTTCGTCTTTCCTATTGGCATGAAGGAGGTCAAATGCATTTACAGGCGTATCATTTTCGTTGTTCTCTTCTAAACCATCCGCCAGACTGGCTAATGTTTTCTCACGACGAGCACTCAACTTTTCGCTAAAGGTCGCTTCGCCTAAGATAGGGTCAGTATCTTCATCAGTGATATCGGTCGGAAGCATCAAAACGAGCATACGCCCCACGCGTTTAAGTTTAGGAGCAAATAATGTGGAAAGCGGGACTGTTTTAGGGCCGTTAAGTTGCACACTGGTGGGCAGGTCCAAAATGTCCAGTTCAGGCGGTGTCATGTCCATTTCCTGCATTTGCTTGGCGGCTTCTTCAAGGTGTATTTTAGTAGCCGCTTCTTCCGCCCGTTGAGCGTCTCGACGTTCCTGTTTTTGCTGCTCTTTTTCTTTGCCACGCTTTTCAAATTCTTCGATGTCTTCAGAAAATACGGCTCTAATGACAGAATGCACTTCAATGCGATGCTCATGACTGGCCGTTAGGCCGTCTTCTTCCTCACGCGCCATGTTATCGAGGGCTTGAAGGCACAGGAGCATTCGTTGGCCAACAAGATTTTGCCCTGTGTCATTAAGCGTCATAATCTCGTTAAGTGCCCGCCCTACTAGGGGATGATGAGACTTGTTTTGCATCAGGTGTCTCAGTCGGTTTAGTCCCTGTGTACTGCTGTTTTCCGTATTATCCGTGTTTAACGAGAGAGTAAACGAAAGTTCTTTAGCATAGCTATGGAGCTGCTTTCCCAAGAGTTCTTGAACGTAATTAGGCAGGGGTTTCAGAAGTTTAAGCGAACGAGAAATGGCTGGATTGGCTTCATACCAATGCTGTTCTTGAATACTCATGTTAAAGGCTCCTGAAATTGAGGGTGAATTCTGGGCGAGTATCGAACACCCAAACCTTGTTCTTGAACCCTTACATCATTTCGTGGATGCTTTAGGTTTTCCTTCGAGACAGTCCACCTTATCGTTGCTATCATAGAAGCAACAAATCTTTTACCTAAGGACATTCCCATGACTACCCTCATCCCCTTTTACACCCAGCAAGATGCGCTGGAGCGTTTGTATTACATTGAAAAAGACCAGCAGCCTTCGGTGGATGTTGGGGATGATCGCACGCCTGAAATTGTCCGCCAGATCATTAAAGATGTGCGCGAGCAGGATGATGAAACGCTTTACGCGCTCGCCAAAAAATTCGGGGATGCGCTTCAACCCCACGAACCGATTCGTATAGGTGATGAGGATATTCAATCGGCCTGTGATCGTGTGCCTGCAGAAACCAAAAAATATATAGATGAGGCGGCCAAAAACATTGAGTCGTACTGCCAACTCATGATGAACGCCTTGCCTACAGGTGGCCCCTATTTGTTAACCCAACACGGCTACGAAACGGGCTTTCGTTTAAGGCCTGTTGAACGTGCCGCCTGCTATGTGCCTGCGGGACGTTATCCGCTGGTATCATCCGCCATGATGACTGCCATCACCGCGAAAGCGGCAGGGGTTCCGCACCGTGTGATGTTGTGCGCAAACCCCAAGGATGAAATTCTCTATATTGCGAAACTCGCGGGGATTCAGTCTGTGTTTAAAGTCGGCGGGGCGCAAGCACTGGCAGCAGTCGCGTATGGAACCACCCAAATCCCGAAAGTGGATATGGTGGTGGGGCCAGGCAATCGCTTTGTCAATGAAGCGAAAAAGCAGCTAAATGGCGTGATTGGGATTGATCTCCTTGCAGGGCCGAGCGAGGTCTACATTGTTGCGGATGAATCCTGTAATGCCGACTGGATCGCGAGCGATATTCTTGCCCAAGCTGAGCATGACCCTGATGCCCGTGCGTATTTGCTGACGACCTCTCAAGGGTTAGCGAACGCGGTTCAGGTGAAGGTTTCTGAACAGTTGGAACATCTTGATCTTCCAGACTTTGTAGCAAACGATTCCATTCAGGGCAGCGGGATTTTTGTGTTGAAGGATGTCAATGCCTGTATCCATGCGGTGAATCAACTGGCGCCCGAACACTTGCACCTTCAAGGCGAGAGCATCCTTTCGCGTGTTGAGGAGTTTAATCATTACGGTACGCTTTTCGTTGGTGATGCCGCCACCGTAGCGCATGGCGATTACTGCGCAGGCCCGAACCATACCCTCCCTACCGCAGGAACGGCTCGATTCGCGTCTGCGCTGTCTCCCTTGAGTTTCCTCCGTGTGCAAAACATCGTGACGGTTCCTGAACCCAATGCGTATTTAAACGATCTCACTGCTCCTCTGGCCAAACTAGAATCACTTACGGCTCATGCACACTCGGTCAACCTGCGTTAGCTGTTCTTTTCTGCGCGAGGGGTTTGGAACAGTTCACGAGGCTTCGTGTTGTTATGGTGTAATAGTCATCCGCAAAGCGCTTCCACGTATCCACACAGTAGCCACTGCCCATGCCATGCAACGGTTTATTATACGGATGCCCAAACCAGATCACCGCCGTAAAATCCCGCGTGTAGCCTGCAAACCAGATGTCTCGTGTTTCATCCGTAGTGCCTGTTTTACCCGCGACATCCCGCCCTTCAATCGCAGCTTTTTTGCCTGTCCCCACCAATACAACCGATCGTAAGGCGGAGTTGAGCATCCCCACATACTTCTTGGGGATGACCTGTTTAACGACCGTTTTATTGCGGTAGATTTCTTTACCACCGCTGTCCCTGATTTTAAGAATGACCGTTGGCTCGATGTACTCGCCTGCACGGGCAAACGTACTGTAAGCGGTTGCCATTTCCATTATTGAAACGCCTGAAGCACCCAAGAGGCTGGCGAAGTTAGGTTCAATCCGAGATTGCCTGACGCCTACCGCCTTGGCTGTGTCGATCACTTCATCAATTCCCACCATCTGCCCGACCTGAATCGTTGTCGTGTTTCGACTTTGTGCAAGCGCGTTTCGGATTTTCATACGCCCCTTAAACACGCCATCGTAATTTTTGGGTCGCCACGTCCAGCCCCCCATATTGAAGGATAAAGGGCGATCAGTGATATAAGAATCAGGCGTGATCTTCCCTAAGCGCATCCCCGTTAAATAGACAAAAGGCTTGAATGTCGATCCTGGTGAACGTCGCGCCATGGTGGCGGTATTGAACTGGCTCTCATCAAAATCGCGCCCGCCAATCATGGCAAGCACTTCAGCCCCATCAATCCCCATAACCACCATGCCGCCCTGTTCGAGCTGAGAGTTTTTAGGCGCATTTTTAAATGCCTCCTGCATAGATGCTTCGGCCGCATCCTGCAGTTTTGTATCCATCGTCGTGGTCACTTGCAAGCCCCCACGGCGAACAATGTCATCCCCAAACTGGCGGACCATTTCCTGACGCACATGGTTTACAAAAAACGGATATTGATAGGAGGACTTACTGCGATCATAAATAAGGGGTTCCAGAGAGGCCGCTTCTGCCTGATCCGCGGTTATAAACCCAAAGTGATTCATGGCACCCAATACGATGAGTTGACGCTTCTTGGCTGCTTCTGGAAACACATAGGGATTTAACCCTTCAGGGGCTTTGAGCAATCCAGCAAGAAGTGCAGCTTGCCCGAGGGTGAGTTCTTCTGCGGAAATATTGAAGTAGCGTCGTGCGGCTTTTTCGGCTCCATACGCCTGATTTCCCCAGTACACAATGTTCAGGTAAAGCTCCAAAATCCGATCTTTGTCATAAAGCTTTTCGATGCGCGTCGCGAGTAAGGCTTCCGTGATCTTACGACCAAGCGACCGTTCTGAAGACAGGTAGAGATTTTTAATGAGCTGCTGCGTAAGGGTGGAACCGCCCTGCACTTCTCCGCCTTTTAAGTTGGACGCAATCGCGCGTAATGTTCCGCGAGTATCCACACCTGAATGGTGGTAAAAGCGGTTGTCTTCAATCGCCATAATCGCTCGGGGCAGATAGGGAGAAATGCGCTCAAGCGGCATGACAGTTCGGTCTTCATCTCCACTGATGTTGGCCATCAGGTTACCATTACGATCATAAAGACGTGTCGATTCCGCAGGATGCCATTCATCGAGCTTGCTCACATTCGGGAGTTTCGCCACACTGTTTGAGACAATCAGTCCAAGGTTGACACTAAAGAGAAAGATGACAAAGACGACGACAAACATCCCTCCAAGCATGACAAAGCGCCCCCATCGATTAGTCGTCACTTCCAGCTTCATAGGAATATCTACAGGCAGTTCCTGTGTATAGGGATCCTGTTTGTTTTGCGGTGGAGGCGATGCGTCGTTCATGTCGCTATTATCGCTAATGCACGATGGGGATGCAAGGTAGCACAGTGAGGGCTATCTATCCTGCAAACGTAAACCCGTCTTGTTTCATGCGAACAAACACTTCGTTGAGCTGCTGTTCGGGAAGCACGAGCGATAAACGAATGAAGCCTTCGCCGTTCGGCCCAAACGCGGTGCCTGGAACAACCACAATTCCTGATGTTTTCAGAAGGTCTTGCGCGAAATCGACACAGTTTTTATAACGAGCAGGAATCGGCACCCACAGATAAAATGTCGCCTTGGGCGGATTCATCTCCGCAATTGGCCAGCCTAACGATGCTAATCCATCAAGCGTGACTTTTTGACTGTGTGCGTAAATCTTAGCAGTCTCCTGAATATACGCTTCAATCGCAGGATCAGTGAGGGTAAAGATGCCTGCTTTTTGAAGTGCTTTAAAGATGCCGCTATCCATCGTCGATTTCACCAACGCCACCAAATCAACTGCTTTTTTATTTCCTGCGCAATAGCCGAGTCTCCAGCCTGTCAGGCTGTAAGGTTTGGATAACGTATGAAATTCAATGGCGCAATCCATGGCACCCTCTACTTCTAAAATGGAATGAGGCTTCGCTTCAGGGCTGAAATACATATCCGCGTAGGCGTTATCGCTAATCGCCAGAATGCCGTGCTTTTGAGCAAATGCAACGGTGTGCTCAAAATAGCTTAAGGGAGCCACAACCCCAATCGGATTCGATGGGTAGTTGACGACAATGGCTTTGATGCGCTTAGGATCAATGCCTTTCGCAACAACCTGCGCTTCCCATACGTCATCCAAATTCGGCAAGTAATTGTCTTCTTTGTTTAAGGGAATCGAGAGGGCTTTACCGCCCGCGCCTTCAATAGAATCCACATAGCTGGCATACCCAGGGTCAGGAATCATGATAAGGTCTTGTTTATCAGGATCAAGCGATGGGGTGATGAGTCCGCGGAACATATTACCGAGGCCTTCTTTTGATCCAATTAACGCACACACGTTATCCTTTGCATCAACATCTACGCCAAAGCGTGATTTCATTCGATCCGCGCAGGCTTGGCGGTAGGTGAGTTCTCCGCGCGTGGTGGAATACATATCAATGCCAGGCTCATCCAACGCGGCAATCAGAACATCTTTAATGGCTTGCGGGGCGGGGATGGTGGGTGCGCCGATGCTCAACTTAAGGGGCGCGCGTCCCTTGGCCGTGAGTTCATCAGTAAGATCAGCAACTTGCTTGCCAATGCGGAACATGATGTATTCTTCGCGGTTTTTCCAAATTTCGCTGGTAAGCGCATCGACATCTACTTTAGGATGTGTGTTGGTTGTCATGTTAGTAATCTCCTCAAGGGTCTTATGTTCTATTTATATCTTAGCTGTAATACACCATACGTTCAAGAAAGACGTGTCGCGTTAAAGTCCTTTACATAAACGAGCGGTATTCAAGATTCTCAGAGGCTGGCCGATACCCCTTTCAACAATCCATCGACTTGACTTTTCAATAAGGAGCCTCACAATGACCACACAGCACACAGCACACAGCTTAAGCGCAAAGGCTTTACGCTAAGTGAATTACTGGTGAGTTTGTCTATCCTTGGCTTAATTGCTGCTCTCACCTTGCCGAGTATTTTTAACAGTGTGAAAACTTCGAAAGATAAAGCCGTTATCAAAGAAGGGTTTAATGCGATTCAGATTGCAGGATATGAGGGAAAAATGAAGGGAGAAATCTACAGTCTCCCGACGTATATTAATTATCTTCGTAAAAACCTGAACGCTACACACATTTGTGAAGCTGGTACAGATGATCCCACCAAGCCGTGCAATATTAATAATAGAAGCGACCGAACCAGTAAATTCAGAGTGACTTTAGTCAGTGGCTTCACCATCATGATATATACGGATTGGGCTTTGGGAGGGAATTTAGCCAGTGTTAGTTTATACATTGACGGCAATAAAGCACCCGCACCAGCAGGAGGAGACGGGTGGCTCGCATACAACTACACGGATGCTACTGTGACCAATACAGATTTTGGCACTACAACTGTCCGATCAGGGGAGACAGCTGCTGTTGGCGCTTATGCCAGCGAGTTCTATGCAAATTATGGATTATAAGTCTTCCATTTTTGAAGTTATGGTTATCCGATGCGTCCATAAGCTGACGACAGAGGCTTATGATTACTGACTGTCTTTCTTCTTCACTTTACAACGGACGCATACAATGCGTCTCCACAAAATCACGTGTAAGGAAACATAATCCTGTAATCTTCTAGCACGATTCCCTAATGGTCTGGTTTTATGCGATCAGTACACGATCAATCATGTGTGTGCTAAGACGAATTATCGACATAAGCAGGGATCATTTACGCGAACATGGGCGCCATTAATCCACAATTTAATTCAACAGGGCAGCCACCGAATGGCAAGCCTTCCAGCGGCTTGAATCAACACTTGCAAGTGGCGCAAAATGTCGCCACGGTGGCGGGGCAAGTGGCGCAAGCGAAAGCCGAAGAAGCCCAAAAGTCTGCGGTTGATAAATTTGCGAGCGGTTCCAAGCAATTAGGCCAAGGCCTGATGTTTGATGAATCGGCGGAGAATCTCAATACCCCTGAAAAAGCAATTGCCTTTGCCTCTGGTATCGGCGGATTAGTGGTGGCTCAAGGCGCGATTAACGCCCTTGCGGGGCAAGACCCATTCTTGGGCGTCATTACCGCAGAAAATAGAGCTGCTGCCAAGAATAGCCCCATTGGTAAGCTAGCAAGAATTATAGATCAAGCCTCTCCTGCATGGGCGAAAGAGGGGGCTCTAAAAGGCCTTCCTGATTGGTTCCGTGCGATGGCGGGTGTGATGCCTGAAGACGAGTACTATCGCTATTATTTAAAAAATCACATGGTTGGGATGAACGCGACGTACAATAAGTTGCGTAAAAGTGACCCGATTGCAGGCAACCTGCTCGATCATTATTACGGACACTTTGACCACCTTAATGAGGTTCTCAAAGACCCGACTAAAACCCTCGGCGCGTTTGGCGATCATGCGTTGAAAACAGCAGGGCAAACGTTGCTCCAGCCGTATATTAAAGAAAACGGCCACAACTTCGTTCAGAATCCTGTGTTGCGCTCTCATGCCGAAGCGTTGTTTAACATGCACCGTCAGCAATACCTATCGGCACAAGGCGTGTTAGATGTGCTCAAAAAAGAATACACCGCCGTCAAAAAGAGCAAACCCGAATCGCATCCTGATGTGGTGCAAGCCGCGAGCAAATTCTACAATCAACAAAACACCGTCGAACGTTACCTGAATCTGTTCCGTGTGGAAGACCCTAATTGGGCGAAAGATCAGGCGAAACGGTTTAATGTCGCGACAGATAAAACGCGTTTTGATGAGGTTCTTAATTTTAACGACTTTTCAAAAAAACAACCTCACCGCTTGATGGAGCATTTAAAATTTGCGCAGCAAAACGCTGGCAAGAATACAGGTGCTGCGGCTGAACAGATTAATGGCCACCTTAACGGCTTGTATCGTGGTGTGCTGGAAGATGCGCAAAAGAAGAATGCGAATACCGTTCAGGAACTTCTGATGGAGCACCAATTCCACCATCAGATGGTGACGGGGATGTTTGATCGCAACAAGACAGGCAAATTTGATATTAAGAGCGGCTTACTCCCGACGAAAGACAGTAAACACACGATTATTGAGGCGCAGGAAGCGTTTTCAACACTCCATGATATCGGCCGTAAAAAGTGGGCTATTATGCCTGGCGGACGCTGGTTGTCTCAAGTCACGGCGGGCGGTTCGTCTGAAGCATCAACGTTAAAAGCGGCATCCATTAAGCATATCGAAGCATCGCGCACCGTCATGTCTCCTATCTTAAGTGAGGCGCATGTGAATCGTGCGTTAGATGCGCTCAAAAAAGCGAAGACCGTTACCGATGTGATGAAAGCAAATGAGTCCTTCTCCAAGGAAGGCGGGCAGGTGCTTAACGATTTCGCTAACCTACAACGGGTTCTCCCTGGTGGCGTGAAACGTCTCATGCAAAATTTATCCGATCATAAGCAGTTTGTCACCCAGCAAAAAGCCCTTTCCAATGCGTGGGAAGTCGAAGGGTTTGGGCGTGTGGTAGCTTCGATGTGGCGAGCCGTTGGCGATTATGCAGAGTTCCGCGTGCATCTTGGCCCGAAAGAAATGTACAACAACATGATGGCGAGTGCGGGCACGGAATCTCAAATCAAAGGCGGTGCGCTACAAAAAACGGTGGCTCGCTTTGGGAAGAGTGTCGCCAATCCTGGACGTCTTGGCTACTATGCGGGTGCAGCAATTGCGTTTAGTTCCGCAGCAGCAGCGTGGATGGCGGCAGGAAAGAACCCCGATGTTCAGAAGTACAAACGTATTCATCCGCATGAAAAGAAATTGCCTCAAGCGCAACAGCAGAAGCAGGATAACTATAATGCTCCATTAGGTGAGCGTCCCAAGAGTGCCTTACGCTCGATGGTCTCAATGGCAGTACCGATGGTTCTGGGCGGTAGCATTGCAACCTTCCTGAACCGTGGAAACCAGTTGGGGCGTTTGCTCGGTGGGCACTACCTTACCACATTTACTGTCTTACCAAAAGTCCATTGGTTGACCGCCGCAGGTGCGGTGATCGGGATTGGTGGACAGCTGGTTCTCGGTGAAGTCTTGCGTAAGCCGATGGCGCGCGGGCTGGATAAAGTGTTTGGGAAACCTGCCTTTGTCGATGAGCGTGAAGAACGTGAACGTGCGCAAACCGATATCGGCCATATTAGCTCACGGCAATTTGATAAACTTAAAAAAGACAGCGTTGTGAATATCATGAAGCACCCCGATGCCTTTATGAAGACTAAGGAAACCCTGACGGATGCTCAACTCGCAGAAGCTCATCGTTTGGCAGGATTAAAGGATGCTCCGAAGATTCAGGCCAAAGAAGCGGCCTTGTTTTACACGCTTGCCCAACAGCAGGGATTGCCCATAAAACCTGCACAGTTGCCACAAATCCCGCAGGTGGAGCCGAAGCACAAGCACTCTTAGTATTGCATGACGTGTGTAGGGGCGTGATTCATCACGCCCAATAAGCGGGATCATAAAGGATAATGAGACATGGGTAGTATATTTGGCGGTGGGGGAGGTCCTGTTGCCCCTAAGCAGGAGCGCATTCCGCCCAATCGCATTAACCCCAATCACGAGAGTTGGCTGATTCACCCCGATAAGCGCTTTGATCGGATGAACCGCGTGCCGCTGGTAGACCAAGACCCTGATCGAATTGCGTATGTTTTACCAAACATGCCCCACCATGGCATGGCGATAAACCCGAATGTGCAACCGAGCTTAATCAGCTCTAGCATCCCCTACAATATCTCTGATTGGGCGCAACAGTAGCCTCAAAGTTGTTCTTAATCGAGTGGATGCCAAGCAAGAAAAGACAATGTCATCCCGAGCCTGTCGAGGGATCCCCTCAGGTCCAAAGGCGTTCAACAAAGCGTTATAATAGGAGGGCATCTCTCCACTACAGGAGAGATGACATTAATGCGGTATATTGCGATGGTTAATGCGCTCTACGCACTTGGCACTTTCTTAGGCATCAGGATAAAGGGTGTCTCGTCCGATGGAGCTGTAGGTGAAGCCCTGCTCTTTCATACGATTGGGGCTATACAGGTTACGCCCATCCACAATCAAACGACATGCCGTCTCTTCACGTAAACGACTGAAATTCACCTGTGCAAATTCAGGCCACTCCGTCACAATTGCAATGATATCCGCATCTTTAGCGCAGTCGTACATGTCTTCAGCAAAGTCGACATTACGCACCTTTTCTTTGGAAGCCTCCATCGCAATTGGATCAAAGGCCTTTACCTTCGCCCCACGATTCTGTAAGCCCCAGATGATTTGCGTCGATGGGCTATCGCGCATGTCATCCGTATTCGGGCGGTACGCTAACCCCCAGACGGCGACGGTCTTTCCGTTGAGTTGCCCGCCACAGGCTTTCTCCACACGTTCGATGAAACTAATGCGCTGGTAGCGGTTCACGGTTTCAGTGGCTTTGAGGATATCCAAATTAAGGTGATACTGACTTGCTAGGTAGCTTAGAGACATGACATCGCGCGGGAGAAAAATCCCGCCATAGCCTATTCCTGCAAAAAGAAAGTGTGGCGAAATTCGTTTATCCATGCCAAGGCCTTTAGCGACCATTTCAATATCGGCGCCACATTTTTCAGAGAGTTGAGCAATGGAGTTCATGAAAGAAATCTTCACGGCCAAAAACGCATTCGTGGAATGCTTGATTAACTCCGCCGTGGTGACGTCTGTCATCAGAATTGGAGCTGTTAAGCCTTCATACAATTTAAGTAAAAGTTCTTTTGCCTGTTGCGATTCAGCGCCGATAATTAACCGATCAGGGTTGTAGAAATCCTTAACAGCCTGACCTTCCCGCAAAAATTGAGGCACACTGGCGACATCAACAGTGCAAGTGCTATCTGTCGGCATAAAGTCTTTAATCTGCTTTTTAATCCACTCGCCTGTTTTTACAGGGAGATTGTTACGCTCAACCACCAAGCGGTAACCATCGGTAAAGTCTTTTGAAATGCTTTGAAGAATCTGAGTGAGCATTTTGAGATCAGGGCTGCCATCAGGAAGTGGGGGGGCTGAAACACAGAGGAAAATAATGTCTGCGTCTTTACAGGTTTCTTCTAAATCAAGGGTGAAGCGCAGGTTGCCACTTTCCATTTCAGTAACGATGATATTTTTGAGGCCTTCTTCATAAAAAGGAACCGTGCCCTGCTGAAGGAGTGCAATGCGGTCTTCTTCGAGTGCGCCTACCGTAACCTTATGACCCATTGCAGCAAAGCATGCTCCTGTGACGTTGGCTACATAGCCCGAACCGATTATGGCTAGTTTCATCATGGTGCAACCCTCTTCTTCTGTATCGTCAAGCGATATCTATATGCCTCTATTGTAAGCAGGTAGACCCTTAGAGGCAAGCAAAACGGATCGAGCTTTAGACTATATAAATAATGTTTAAGAATAGCCTTGTTGAATACATACGAAATAGGAACAAGTGCATTACCTTGAAACAATAGGGAATCATGCAATAGACCTCTTTCGAAACTACCCATTAGGCGCACCTTCTGTGCGCGGGGCGCGAGTGATTGCAAAGCCAATCAACAAGCCAAGCCGTTTTTCGGTTATGAACCATATGTTCACTCCCCGCAAGCGAGAGAATCGAAGATTCTACAAAGCCGTTTGCCTTTCCCGCTACGCGAGTGATTGTGTCATCCTATCGGATGTCAATCAGCGAACATTGCATCCTACTGAGCAGTTTCGAAAGAGGTCTAATGAGCCTCTACAGATCGAT
>Ga0163144_10014207_pt1 | contig 16554 bp, 24 predicted proteins | sample OliLak19BULKMAT1_FD_123175 | JGI IMG/M metagenome (GOLD analysis project Ga0163144, IMG submission 123175) | Freshwater microbial mat bacterial communities from Lake Vanda, McMurdo Dry Valleys, Antarctica - Oligotrophic Lake LV.19.BULKMAT1 | ecosystem: Environmental > Aquatic > Freshwater >... | reverse complement strand
GTTTTCAAACTTAAGTAGTGACGCAGATATTATTCGTGCAAAAGAGCTCGGCGCTCATGAATTTTTTATCAAAAGCAACTTTACTCTCGATGAGATAGCTAGCAAAATTTCTGGAATTATAGGTAAATAATCTATTCTGTAACAGATGTCCCCTCTTCTATTATTGGCGACTCTTCTAATGGAGAGGTTTCTATTGTTTCTGTAGGAGTATCTACTGTTTCAATTATTGTCTCTGTCACTATTGGTGATATAGAGGCGCTAGAATTATTCAACAAATCCTTGAGTTGATCTTTTGTGATGCAGACTGATTCTGTGTCATCTTTGATACATAATTTTTCAGTTTCCAATTCTTTTGTATCGACTTTTTGCGCAAAAATACTTCCTATACCATTCTCCACATTTGCAAACCATGACACTAGCGCATTCCTCCAAGTGTTTTCTACACTGAGATCACCAATACTATTTATTTTTATAGATAGTTCTTGTATACCTTTCAATGTAAGTACGGAAAGATCTTCATATCTCACACCTCTTGGGGTAACACCATCGGATTCAAAGAAGACGAGACGAGGTTCTATTTGAACTACTTGTTCTGCTATGAGACCAATGCGCTCATTGTCTTGACCATTATAGATGAAGGTAGATGGAGCAAATTTGGACAAAGTTTCCAATACGCTTTCTTCTATAGGTACAATATTGTTTTTGAAGCGAAATGAAGAAACTGTGCAAGTTTGAGCACCATTATTTCTTTGAACTTCTGTACCACCATTTACTATACAAAGAGCATCTTGAGAAGATAAAGCAACAGTGAGATTACCTAGTGATACTTTTCCACCAGAATCTACAATGATTGCATCGTTTGTACCTAGAGCAGAAGTTGAGATCTTGAATTTGTCTCCATCACTGTCATCTACTCCCAATGTGAAAATATTGGTACCGTCAGCGAGCTCAAAGCCGAGTTGGGTATCGTAGTCACCTGCATTGGTGTTGGAGATTGTAAGCTGAGTGAGAGCAGCTGAAGATGAGAGTACTTCAAGAAGATTGTCTGGAGTAGTGTCGCCGATGCCGACATTTCCAGCATTCACTATCAATCCATGGTTATTTGTTGCTCCACTTGCAGAGAAATATCCACCAATATTTGTATTTGTAGTTCCAGTGTTTGTAACTATAGATGACATTCCTATCGCAGTTTTTGAGGCAGTACTGTTTGCACCACTTGAAGAGATTTGAAAGAGACCGTTGGTGCCTGCAATATTATTTATTACTGTTGAAGTGGAAGTGAGTTTTGCGAGAGCACCAGTGGTGATAGAGGATGAGGAAATATCAAAGGCGTTTCCAGATGTGAGAGAGTTAGCGGATAATTGCATACCAGCTGTTGCTTGACTACCCCCACTTCCCAGCAGACTAGCTCCATTTCCAAAACCAATAGCGACATTTCTATCACCTCTGAATGTTGACCAGTACGGCGATCCTGAAAAAGTTCCACTAGGAGTTATTGATGAAAGATTATTATTCCCTATTCCTACATTTCCACCCGCTGTTGATGAAACGTTACTGTTATTAGTTCCTAAATAAGTATCAACATAACCATCTGCGACCACACGTGATGAACTTGAGCGGAAAGAAATCAAAGGAGTATTAGCACTTATCCCAATAGTTCCCTGAATAGGCGAAAGCATAGCAACATCTGCTGTGTTTGTTGTATTAAAAATAAGCGTATTTGTAGAAGAGGTTGTGATTGTATTTGCACCAGTGAGAGTAGTTGTTCCAGATGTTTTCCAATAAACACTATCGGTATATCCTTTATCAACTAAACTTCTTGTTGTGTAGTTTGCAGAATAATCAGTATCGTATTCTATACCATTAAATCCAGCTCTAGAACTAGAAGCAATCATTGTACTTTCGGTAGCATCAGAAAGTAATGTAAAAAATGTCCCTTGTCCAGACGTCCATTGTGATGAAAGTCTAGATGTGACCTGTGAGATACCATCAAAAGCACCTACTGTAGCTATTCTTGTGGTTGCGGTTTGCTGTGCTTGTATATAAATATTACTTGTATCTTGATTATATGATGTACTTCCACGAGTTAACGATGTGTTTTCAGTAAGTGACCCCCCCCAACTTCACATCGTTACTCACCATAGTCAGTCCATTTGAAGCAGTAGTGGATTCTCCTACAACATTTCCCCAACTTGTGGTAGCGCCGTCAGTAGTTAGGAATTCACCAGCATTACCAATTTGATCAGGAAGAATTTGTACACTACATGCAGTGTCACCAGGTGCACAATTTGGGTCAAGTGATTCACCAGGAAGATACGGACTAGATGGTGGTACAGCAAAAGTAATGGTTATAGAATACAGAAAAAGAAATAATACAGCGTAAAATGTGCGTTTATGAAAGTGAACTGCGGAGACAATTTTAGATAGTATAGAAAACACACTATATTATACCTTTATCTGGATTTTTTTGTACTGATTTTTTTATGAATAATCTCCGACTTTTAGTCGTGTGATCGAATACGCGAGTGCGGGACACGATAGTTTGTCCCCTATCCATTCTGCAAGAGATCGCATGTATGTACCAGAGGAAACTTTTGCTCTAATATTTATCATGGTTACCACCTTATTTCCATGTTTTTCTTTCATTTCTTGCCTTATTTTTTGCCAAGACTTTTTTATTTCTTCTTGTCTGAAATCCCCCACCACTTTGTCTATATCATTTTCTATTTTGAAAATAATTTCTCCCAAATTTTCTTTTTCAATATTCAAGATTTCTACTTCAAATATTTTTATCTTTTTGTCCGGCACTGCTACATCCGTCCCCGCCCGTGCGTGCATAAATAAAGGTTTACCACCTACTGGTCGAGATGAGTACATAGGATATGGCAAAACTTTGATATCTTTTATTTGACCCACTACATCTTTGATTTCTGAATCAGGAATATTTTTTATTAAGTCTATCTTTTCAATGATTCCCAATACATCTAGTGAGTCAGTAGCAACTCCGCACAATACTTTCATTTCATAAACCTTGTCCAAACCTAGCATTTTGTCTTTTTGAAATCTTGCATCCCCTGCCAAAACAATCACCACACCATCTGCCATCGGATCGAGGCGACCCGCGTACGTAAGCAAGACCTTTTCATCAAGATTGTGTACTTTGCGGAATCTTTGCAAAAGCATAGATAGTGTTTCCCCTCTTTCTTTGTATATAGGGTATATACCACCAAAATGTTGACTAAGACTATCTTTTTGGGTATTATTGGAAGACATTAGAAACAACTATATCAGCAATTGAAGGAAAGAATCAACAAACAAATACGCGCGACTCAAGTTCGAGTAATAGATGCTGAGGGAGGCAATATTGGTGTCATTAGTCTAGAAGAGGCTCTTGGTATGGCGGTGGCTCGAGGGGTGGATCTAGTGGAGATCAGCCCAAATGCAGTACCTCCTATTTGCAAACTCATAGAATTTGGCAAATATCAGTACGAGCAAAATAAAAAAGCTCAAAAAGCTAGATCTGGTGCAAAAGCTACAGAAACCAAAGCTCTGCAGATCAAGGTGGGTACTGGAGACCACGATTTGGAGCTCAAAGCCAAAAAGGCATCTGAATGGCTAAAGGAGGGGCACCGTATCAAAGTCGAGCTATATTTGAAAGGTAGGACAAAGGGTATGGAGGAAAAGTTCCTAAGGGAAAGACTAGACAGGGTCTTGCATTTTATCACCGAACACTATAAGATAGCTGAGCCACATAAGCGTTCTCCCAAAGGATTGGCAGTAGTGATAGAAAGGGATAAAACGCCAAATAAAGTATAATTTACAAAAAATTATGAGCACAAAGACCAATAAATCATTCACAAAACGCTTGAAAGTGACCAAATCTGGTAAAGTTTTGGGCCGAAAGCCGGGCTTCAACCACTTCAATGCGAAGCAGTCTAGAACCAAGCAATTGGCTGGAAAAAAGCCTGTGGAATTCAATATGACCAACAAGGACAAGGCAAGATTTCTTCCAAGTAAAGCTTATTAAAAATTTTTAAAACAACTATATGACACGAGTAAAAAGAGGAGTAATAAAGAATAAAAGAAGAAAAAATGTATTGTCTCAGACAAAGGGTTATAGATTTGGTCGTAGTACCAAAGAAGCTGCTGCAAAAGAAGCTATCGCTCACGCAGGTACATACGCCTTTGCTCACCGCAGAGACAAAAAGAGTGACGCTCGCAAGCTCTGGAATGTACGCATCAACGCAGTAGTACGAGAAAATGGTAGTACTTATTCCAAGTTCATCAATGCCTTGAAAAAGGGTGGTATTGGACTAGATCGCAAGATTCTATCTGGTCTTGCACAAGACAAACCCGCTGTTTTCAAAAGAGTTTTTGATAAAGTGAAATAAATAAAAATCCACCAGCTAGGTGGATTTTATTATTTCATCCCGAGAATATCGAGGGACCTGCTCAACAATCCATGACTCTTCTTTATTTCAATTATTTTTTGATAAGCTTCATTGATACGAGACTCGGAGATATCCCCTATTTTTACAGCATCAAATACAATTTTTCGTGCAGTAAAAAATTCTAACGGGTCGTAACTATTTATATTATTTGAAATAATTAACACATCAACACCGGCATTGATGGCATTCATCAAAGCATCTTTTCTTGTATATTGCTTTGTAATCGCCCCCATATCCATGTCGTCTGAAATAATCAGAACATCATCACATCCTATATCTTTTAAATTTTGTATATGTTTTAAAGAAAGAGATGATGGATAATCCTTATCGACATTTTTATTGTACAAATGACCAACCATGATAGCTTTCATTCCGGAAGAACAAGCTTTTTCAAAAGGAAATTTCTCATACTCTTTATAAGTATCGGTAATATCTACAAACCCTAGATGAGTATCTCCGACAGCACTACCGTGACCTGGAAAGTGTTTGCCGACAGTGATGATCCCTTCACTCAATAATCCATTACTAAAAGAGATTGCCTTTTCTGCAACAATATTTTTATCAGAAGAAAAAGACCTACCGACACTTCCTATTATGGAACTTTTTTTATTTACATTGATATCCAGTACTGGAGCAAAATTCATATTAAAACCAAGATCTTCTAATACAAACCCTATGCTTTTTCCTACATTAAAAACTTCAGCATTTGATAATGTTCCTAGTATCTTGGCGCTCGGTGTTTTGATATACCCTCTAATACTCTTGAGTCTACTGACTAATCCACCCTCTTCATCAATAGCGACAAAGAGACCTGTTCTGGCATTGGCTTGCGCATTTGTAATAAGATTTCTGATTTGATCACTTGTTTGAATATTACGATTATATTTTTTACTTGGTGTATCGTAATCAAAAAGAATAATCCCACCTATGTTAGTTTCTTCTATCATACGCTTTAGTTCTGGAGAAGATTCATAATTCATACCTCGAAAACCAACAATAAAGAGCTGGTCGATTTTAGACTGTATAAGATCATCTTTACTTACAGCATCCTCAACAATGTTGGTATTAGAATCAATACTCTTTACATTAATATTTTTATTATATTGTTTAGTTAAAAATATTATAAAAAATATAGCAAGTATTATTAGTATTGATTTAATAATAGAAGACATGCGACTATTCTTTTGTTAATATCTCTGCTCCAGTTTCTGTGATGAGTACAGTATGTTCAAAATGTGCAGAGCGAGAGTTGTCTTCGGTCACTAGTGTGTAGCCATCATCAAGTAGTACCACTTCTTCGGATCCGAGAGTGAGCATTGGCTCTATTGCTATCACCATTCCTGGTACGAGTGCATCACCTTTGCCCTTTTTACCATAGTTGGGAATGTATGGATCCTCGTGTATCGCTCTACCCACACCGTGTCCTGATAGACTTCGTACTATACCTAACTTGTGGGGCTTCACAAAGGTCTCTATTGCATATCCAATGTCCCCCACTTTCGCACCTATAACTATGGCGCCGATGCCTTCTTCTAATGCGCTTTTTGTTATTGAAATTAATTTTTTATCTTTTGGTTTGATCTCACCTATTCCTATAGTGACTGCGTGATCGAGAAACATTCCCTTGTAATTGAGTCCCAAATCTAGTGCGAGAATGTCACCATCTTTCAAAATATATTTTCCAGGAATTCCGTGCACTACTTGGCTATTCACAGAAGTGATGAGTGTCGCAGGAAAGGGTCTATCTGCGCTCTCTGGTTTGTAGTTTAGAAATGCTGGCTTACAATCGGCTTCTGTAATGAGTTTGTATGCCAAAGCATCAAGCTCTATAGTTGTGATACCAGCGACAGCGTGTTCTGAAACTATACGCAAAATACGAGCGAGTATTACTCCCCCTTCTTTTAGTCGAGATATTTCATCTGGTGTTTTTATAATTATCATTTTTTAATTCAAATTCAAAGCTTTGCAAATACTCTCATGTACTTCTTCTATAGAATGTTCGCCGTCTATGTCATGTATTGTGAGATTTTCACCCTTCCTTAAAAGCTCTATTGCGGGAGCGACATTCTCATGGAACCACGCTATACGTTCGTTTACACTTTTATCATCCTTATCATCCTCTCTTCCGCGAAGCTTCAGCTTGTCGTGAGACCATTGGTCAGAAACTTTAATATTTATAATGTGTGGGTGCCAATTGTAAAATGAAAATGCTGACAAAAGTATCGCTACTTCTGCTGGCATTCGTGGCGTACCGTCTATTAGAACTATCTGGGAATCTTTGTAAATATTAATAAGCTCATGACTCCAAATATGTACACCGAGGAATGCTGGTGGGAGCTTGCCTTCATCTATCATCTTCCTAGTATGTTCTGCGGTGTAAGTATCATTGTGAATGAACTCACGAAACTTTGCACCAGTTTCTAGATAAAATATTTCTTTGTCTGGGTATAAAGATTGTATTTTTCTGCGTAGAAGAGCTGCTTGAGTACCCTTGCCACTACCAGAGCTCCCTATAAACATGTATACATTTTCTTTCATAATAGAAAGTATAGCATTTTGGCAAAACTATCTAAGCAATAGCTTAGTACTCCTCTTGCATTGCTACTTGGGCGTCAATCTTACGAATGAGGTCTATAACGACAGATACAACGATGAGAAGTGATGTACCACCTATAGCAAAGGCTGTGATTCCTGTAGCTTTTTGCACGAGGAGTGGTAAGACTGCAACGAGACCCAAGAACACTGAACCGACTAGAGTGATGCGTGTCACGATAGTTGCGAGATGGTCTTCTGTAGCTTCACCCGGTCTGATACCTGGAACAAATGCGCCGTTCTTTTGGAGGTTTGTAGAAATTTGCTTTGGGTCAAAAGTAATAGCGGTGTAGAAATAAGTAAAAAATACAACTAGTACGAAGTACACAGTAGAGTATGCCCAACTATTTTGTAGGAACGCTGTTGTACCAGTACTGATAGATCGGAGTATTGCATATGCTGAATTTGTAAATAATCCAGCGAAGAATTGTGGAAAGAGAAGAAGAGAAGATGCGAAGATGATAGGCATCACTCCGGCTTGAGTGAGACGAAGTGGTAGGTATGAATCGTTTCCACCGAGAGTGCGTATACCGCGTACTGCTCTAGCATAAGTCACCTTGATAGGTCTCTCTGCTTCATAAATAAACACAACACCAGCTACAACAAGAGCGCCGATTGCAAGATACAGAAGTGTGACCGCAAGCTGATCGATTGTGAAAGTGAATAAAAATTGTGAAATACTAGTAGGAATCACAGCAACGATACCCGCCATGATGATAATAGAAGTACCATTACCAATACCAAATTCATTGATGAGCTCAGATAGCCACAATAGAAGCATTGAACCTGCGACTACTATCAATATGTTTGTGACAACAGCGGAATTACTTAGATTTGATATAGCGCCCTGACTCTGTAGATAACGAATAAAGGTGAAAGCTTGAAGAGCTCCTATTGGAACAGATAGCAATCTAGAATATTGATTGAACTTGCGTCTGCCCGCTTCACCTGATTCTTGCATCATTTCTTTGATAGATGGAGACATCATACTGAGAAGCTGCATGATGATAGATGCGGTAATATATGGACCGACTCCAAGCATCACCACTGAGAAAGTAGAGAGACCTCCACCAGAGAGTACGTTGAAGAATCCGAGAAGCTGATTGCCTTCTAGGAATTTTGTAAGTGCAGTAGTGTCTACTCCTGGAACCGGAATAGAAGCGAGAAGTCTAAATAGAAACAAAATACCGATAACAAAAAGGATTTTGTTTCGGAGCGTACGGTCTGTGATGAGCGTTCGCAATTTTTTGAAAAATGAATTCATATATATGTATTATCGCCTATTTTATCTTACAGAGCCACCAGCTTTTTCTATCTTTGCTTTTGCTCCAGCTGATACCTCACAATCCTGAATATTCAAAGCGTACTTTATCTCGCCAGTACCGAGAATTTTTATCTTTGGAAGTACACCATTTACACGTCTAATGAGACCTTTTTCTAGGAGCTTACCAGCTGTAACTATAGCTTTTGCTTCGAAATTCTTTGCGAGTGCATTAAGGTTCACTACCACAGCATCTGTTCTAAATGCTTTGTTGATGTTCTTGCCACGACCGCGAAGCTTTGGCAACTTTTTGATCATGTCTCGGATATGAGGACGGATTTTGTGACCAGCACGAGATTTCTGACCTTTTGTACCACGACCAGAAGTCTTGCCTCTCTTGGATCCACGACCCACTAGCTTCACTTTCTTATTTTTTGTTTTTCTTTTTAGTTGAAACATATATTTTTTATTCTGTCTTTATTGGAGCTGGTCCTGCATTGATAACTGCTGGTACTATTGGCTCTACTTTTTGTGCACCAAAGATATATTTCTTTGAAACTGGAGCGAGAGCTTTGATAACTGCACGAGCGGTGTTCAACTTGTTTTTACTTCCTGACAAAACCTTGCCTGATACATCTCGAAGTCCTGAAATAATTGCAATATCTCGAAGAGCTGCTCCTACTACTAGTCCTTTTCCTCCATTTGGGAAAAGAGTGATTGAAGCTGCATTGTATTTCGCACCTACACTGTGAGGAATAGATTTCTTTTCAGTCATTTTTATTTTAATTGCGTTTTTCTTGGCATCTTTCAAAGCTTTGCTGATAGCGAGAGCAGTGTCTCCACCCTTTCCAGTACCAATGCCTACTACACCATTTTTGTCTCCGATAAGCATAGATACTGCGAAGCTCATACGACGTCCACCTGCAACCACACGAGTCACACGTCTGATATCTAAAATCTTTTGATCTACATCTTTTACTCTGTCACCAAAAGGCTTCCCCCCTCCACGTCTAAATGGTCTAGGTGATGTATTTTTCTCTTTTGTTGTTTCAGGTTTTTTATCCATACAAATTTTATTTAATAGCTTAAAAATTAATTCCAGCCTCACGCACTGCGTCTGCAAAAGCTTTGATGCGACCAGCGTACTTGAATCCATTGCGGTCAAATACTACAGCTTTGATACCTTTTGCTAGAGCGTCCTTTGCAAGAGTCTTGCCACTCTCTATTGCACTCTCAACCTTTGTCTTTTTTGATTTGTTTGAATCTTTTACAGATACCAAAGTTGTCGCCAAGTCATCATTGATGAGCTGAGCGTACAAAAAGTTATTGGAACGGAAAACAGAAAGTCTAGGACGCGCTTCTGTACCAGAAACAAGAGCGCGGATCTTGCGTTTTGTTCTAGCTCTCTTTTGTTGTGGTGTTTGTCGTGACATATATTTTTTACAATCTATTTAACTTTTAGGCAGTTTTCTTACCAGCCTTGCGACGAATAACTTCATCGAAATATCTGAATCCTTTACCTTTGTAAGGTTCTGGCTTCTTCATTGCTCGTACATATGAAGAAAATTGTCCGACAATTTCTTTGTTTATACCAGTGATAGTCACATTGTTCTTTTCCGCTGTGACAGTGAGCCCTTCTGGAATTGGAACTACAACTGGGTGAGAAAATCCGAGTGCTAAGTGAAGATCTTTGCCCTTCACTTCACTCTTGAATCCAACTCCTTCCAAAATAAGTTTCTTTACATATGGAGTGTTTACTCCAGCTATCATATTCTTCACATGAGAAGCGTATGTACCCCAGATAGCTTTTGAAAACGGATCATCACCCTTTTGAGCAAAAGTCACAAGCGGAGGTGCGATAGTGATAGTCACGAAATCCTTGAGAGCTTTCTCAATTGTGCCGAGCGGTCCTTTTACCTTCAACACTTCGTTTGAGTAAGAGACTTCTGTATTTGCTGGGATGACCAGTTGTTGTTTTCCTATTCTACTCATATATTTTTACCAAATCATAAATAAAGCTTCCCCTCCGACCAATTCTTTCTTTGCTTGAGAGTTACTCAAAATTCCTTTTGGAGTTGATAGGATTGTAGCACCATGACCATTTTTCACAGTGTGAAGATCTTTGGCACCGAAATATACTCGGCGTGAAGGCTTTGAAATTCTCTTCACATCATTGATTTTTGAAACACCACCATTGTAAGAGAGTGTGATTTCTAATACTGAAATATTATCCTTCTCAGTCTTCTTTGAAACTTCTGTTATGAATCCGAGGTCTCTCAAACACACAGCGATAGCTTGCTTGAGTTTTGAAAAAGGTAATACAACAGTCTTTTTTGAAACTGCTGAAGCGTTTTTCATACTTATTATCATGTTTGAGATTGGGTCTGTTGTCATAAAAATATTACCAAGAAGATTTACGAATACCTGGGATCATTCCTTCATTTGCAAGCTCACGGAAACAAATACGGCAAAGTCCGAAATCACGCATAAATCCTCGTCCGCGACCACACTTAAAACAGCGATTTGTCGCTCTGGTAGAGAACTTTGGTGTCTTTTTTGATCGTGCTATTACTGATGTTTTTGCCATGTTGAAAAAATATGTTGTTCGTAAGAATATCTCATGCTGATTTCTTTGAATTCCATGAAGGATCGTCCTTCCCGAGCGCCAAAGAGAAAAGCATGGATTACCTACGAACGCCTTATCCTATCAGAGTAAGCTTCCGATGTCAAACCTCCCCACTGGTTGGTGGAGAGGTCAATGAAAAATCCAAGCCGACGGCTTGGATTTTTTGGTTTTTCAGGGAAATTGTAATTATTTTTGTAACACTGTTTGAGCGAAGCGAGTTTGTGGAAAAAATAATTATAATTTCTTGGAAAACCTATTTCTTAAAAGGAATTCCGATGTGTTCAAAGAATGCTGTAGCTTCTTCTTTGTTTTTGGAAGTAGTCACGATAGTGATAGCGAAGCCGAATACATCTCTCAAGTCTTCGTCAGAAGTCTCAGGGAAGATTGTGTGCTCTTTGATTCCCATAGTCATGTTACCAACTGAGTCTACATTTTTTCTATCAATTCCGCGGAAGTCTTTGGTACGAGGGATTGCAATATTGATAAGCTTGTCTAGGAAATGATACATTCTCGCTCCTCGGAGAGTGACAGATACTCCTATTGGATCGCCTTGTCGTACTTTGAAACTAGCCACAGACTTCTTTGCAGAGCGAAGCGTAGGACGTTGACCTGTGATACGAGTGAGACGGTCCATGATGAGCTTGTTCTTCTCCTTGTCTTTCTTCATGATAGAGCCTGTTCCACTTGAAATCACTACCTTTTGTAGGCGAGGAGCAGCAAGCTTGGTCTTGTATCCAAACTTTGATAATGCTTTGTATGCTTCGTCTTGTTTTTGTTTGATTATTTGCATAAAATTTTACTTATTTATTCAACTTAACGTTTGAAATGTGAATAGAAGATTCTATTTCTACGATACTACCCTTTTCTGTCTTTGTCTTTGGCTTCATGTGACGCTTCACTTTGTTTACACCAGACACTATGATTCTTTCGCCGAGCACTTTCAAAACCTTGCCCTTTGAACCTTTGTCCTTGCCAGTGAGTACTATTACATTGTCATCTCTTTTGATTTTCATAAATTTATTTTTAGATTATAGAACCTCTGGTGCTAGAGACACTATTTTCTGATAACCAAATTCTGCTAGTTCACGAGGAATAGGACCAAAGATACGTCCTGCTACTGGCTCCTTCTTTGTCTTTTCTATGATTACTACGGCGTTGTCATCAAACTTGATATATGAGCCATCCTTTCTACGGAACGCTGACCTCTGTCGTACCACTACAGCATAACAAACATCCTTTTTCTTGGTGTTCTTTCTAGGCTCTGCCACCTTGATAGAAAGTACGACAATATCTCCGATACCAGCGTATCTTCTTTTACTACCTCCAAGAACCTTGAAAATCTTTCCGATTTTTCCTCCTGAGTTGTCCGTTATTTTTACTATTGATCCATCTTGTAACATATATTTATTATTTAACTACTACGAAGTGTTTATCTTTTGACATCGGGCGAGTTTCTCTGAGCTCTACTGTATCACCTACCTTTGAGTTGTTGTTTTCATCATGGGCTTTGAACTTCTTTGTAATTTTTACGTATTTTTGGTACTTTTGGTGCTTTACGAAACGAGTCACAGCCACAACCACAGTTTTCTGCATTTTGTCGGATACTACTACCCCTTTGATTGTTTTCTGTTTTGCTGTTTCTTTTTTCATATCTTAAGACTCTTTATATTACTTATTTTTCTGGATTTGTCGAATTTATACGCGCTCTATGATTCTAGTCTTTACAGGGAGCTTGGTTCCCGCTTTTCGAAGGGACTCCTTTGCAATCTTCTCTGTGACTCCATCTACTTCAAACAATATTCTTCCTGGAAGCACTTCTATACAGTATCCATCCAAGTCACCCTTGCCTCCTCCCATGGGTACTTCGGCTGGTTTTGAAGTGATTGGTCTATCTGGGAATACTCTGATCCAAACACGTCCAGTCTTGCCGAGATATCTAGCACAAGCCTTGCGCGCTGCCTCAAGCTGATTTGATGTAAGGCGTCCCAATCCTTCACTCTTCAATCCAAAAGCGCCAAATGATAGACTAGTGCCGCGTGATTCTACACGACCTTCCATTTTGGTTCTTTTCTTTTGCCATTTTCTGTATTTTACTTTTTTTGGGAATAACATATATTTATTTCTATTTTATTTCTGTCTTATTTTTTGGCGTCCTTATCAAAAACTTGACCCTTGTATATCCAAACCTTTATTCCAAGTCCTCCATAGTCGAGTCTCGCAGTCTCACGAGCGTAGTCTATATCAGCACGAAAAGTCTGAAGTGGTACAGAACCGCGCTTCAAGACTTCTGAACGAGAGATCTCTGCACCACCGAGACGACCTCCGAGATAAATCTTGACTCCTTGTACACCACGCACAGCCATTACCTTTTCTATCATTTGCTTCATTACGCGTCTATATGGAAGTCTCTTTTCCAATCCTTCAGCTATCATAAAAGATACTATTTTTGCATCTGAATCTGGGCTTGCTACTTCTGCTATCTCTAGCTTGATATCGTCTGTGACTTCTAGTTTACTTCTCTTCAATTCTTTGACCAAATCAGCTTTCAGCTTGATTGCACCTTCACCATTTCTACCAATGATCATACCAGGGCGAGATGTACGCAAAATGATGCGTATTGCCTTTTGTCCTCTTTCTATTTCTACACTTGAAATGTATGAGCCACGCAGACGCTTGTCTATAAACTTTCTGATGACTACATCAACATGAAGATTTTTGACATAATTTTTGTCAGTAGCAAACCAACGACTTTTCCAATCGCAGAGTATTACTAATCTATGTGCATATGGATGGACTACTTTTGACATATATTATTTTATATTTAACTTAACGTTTAAATTGCCTTTTGAAACTTTGCCTTTAAAGGTTTTGCCGCCCGTACTCTTCACAACCTTACCAGAAGACTGAGCGAGGGTTACAGTCACGTGGCTTGTACGCTTGTTGATAGGAGCAGAGCTCCCCATAGCACGAGGCATAGATCTCTTCATTACTATTCCTTTGTTTACCTCTATATTTTTGATAACCAAAGAGTCTGCATCAGCACCTCCCAATACTGCATTTGTTACAGCACTCTTGATCAATTTTTTGATAGGATCAGCACCACGCTTGATCATATATGAAAGTACTGCGTCAGCTTCTACTACACCCTTGCCTTTTACAGCATTAGCCACAAGGCGAACTTTGCGTGGAGATTGGCGATAGTTTGTAAGTGATGCTTTCATATTATTTATTTAAAATTATTTCTTCTTTTCATCTGTAGTTGTGGCTTTTGCACTCTTTACAGCAGTTAGTTCAGCTTCTTTTGCTTTTGTATCAAGCTCTTTCTGCATCTTACCTCCGTGACGAGTAAACTTGCGAGTAAGAGAAAATTCTCCTAGACGATGTCCTACCATATCTTCTGTCACCAAAACCTCCAAGTGTGCTCTACCGTTGTGCACACCAAAAGTGAAACCAACCATTTCTGGAGAGATTTGACTTGCACGCGCCCAAGTCTTGATCACGCCTGTTGAGAGGGCGTTTTTGCCTTGGATTTTTTTGATTAGATTTTGGTCCACATAAGGACCTTTTGATAGTGATCTTGTCATCCCGTTAGAGATAGGACACCTTTACGATGTCCGTTCTTGATTATTGTTTTTCTAATAAAATACATATCTCTATAATCCCAATTTAGGTACCAAAATCACATTTGATATCTCTAACGGGATCATATTAGATAAAAAAGAAGCTCTTTTTGAGCTCCGAGTATAGTAGCAAATTTAAACTTAAAGTCAAACTTGTAGATTCAGTATATTAAAGATTTTTGGTACAAAAATAATGAGCCCCACAATTGACGCCCCGATAACTATGAAGAGTACTCCGGCCGAAGCTACGTCTTTGGTATCTTTGGCAAAAGGGTGGAAATTGGGCGAGGTCAGATCCATATCTATTTCTAATGCAGTATTGAATGCTTCTGCCGAAAGTACAGCAAACATAGACGTAACAACGAGAGCCCATTCTATATAGCTAATTTTGAAAAAGACTCCCATAATAACAACAACGACAGCTACTCCCAGCTGTATCCAAGCATTGTGTTGAGTTTTGAAAACAATAGCAACACCTCGAAATGCGTGGTTGAAACTGCGAAGTCTAGCGATGAGGGAAAACTTTTTCTCTTCTGTTATATTTGTTATATTTTCTTCCATATTTTTATTATAGCAAATTATACACTTATAACAGGAGCTTCTTCAATAATTTCTAGTAGTGGATCTGGTGTAATGACTGGTTCTGGAATAATAGGAAATGTTGGTTCAGTAGAGATGTTTGGTTCTTCTACTATAGGTGGTGTTGTCGGGGAAGGATTTGCTTGAAGGAATTTATCCAAATCTGATTTTGTAATACAAGTCTTTTCCCCTGTTGTATCAGACAAACAAATAGTCTGTGTCTCCACTTCTTTTGAGAAAATTTTCCCTATCCCATTATTCACATCAGCAAGCCAACTAACCAAACTATTTCTAAATGAATTTTCTATACTGAGATCAGAAATACCCATAATCTTGAAATCTATTTCTTTTATAGCCTGTATTGTATAAGGAATGAGACCTGAGTGGTTTAGAGATTTTAAGCCTGCAGAATCGGTAAATACTAGGTCAGGGAATATTTGTTCAACTTCTTGAGCGATGAAGCCTATATGTTTCAAATCGGTGTCTAGTTCATTGTTCCAGTTGTATTGTACCGGTGTGAGAGTAAGAATTTTACTTAATATAGAGTCTGTTTGTGTTGTGAGGTTATATTGTAGAGAGAAGCTTTGACCTGACAAGTCAGTGATGTTTTTCTTGAGATTGATGTCTGATGCACATACTAGAGCTGTGCTGGTAGGATTGATATCACAAGTACCATTACTGTCTGTAAAACTAGCAACTACTCCGTCTGTTGAACGAGAGACGTGGAGTAGCTGGAGAGGGGTGGTGGTACCGATACCGACGTTGCCTTGGTCATTAATAATAAACTGAGTGGTGGGAGTAACATTATCTGCCCTGAAGATAGACTTTTTCAAGTTAATTGTTTGAGATGTGCCATTACCCAGAACAGCACTCACCGTCAGAGAAGTATCAGAAGCAATGACTGTGACTGTGGCGTAAGTAGCGGGAACAGAAGAAAGAGAAATCCTGTCACCAATGCCAAGAGCAGTCAAGAATGTTGTGCCGACACCTGTAATCGTGGTTGAAGCATTGGCAGTGGTAGTGCCACCAATATTAGTGGTGTCTGCTGACTGAGTAACCGTCAGGCGGGAGAGTTTATTTGTAGTGCCGATACCAATGTTGCCTGCAATAGTAGTACCAATACCAGAAACTCCAGTACCAAAGATAATGTTGCCGATGTTTAGTTGGTTGGAACCTGTGATGATTGGCACGTCTATGTCGTGACCGATGATTATATTCTTTGCACCTGTGGTGAGGTTGTCTCCGGCTTGAAAGCCGAGGAGGACATTGTTGTCTGCGCCGGTTTGGACTAGGTACCCCGCTCTACTTCCTAGGAAGACATTGTTGGAGATGTCGGAGTTGCTGAAGGCCCCGTATCCTGATTCATCACCGATGGAAATGTTGTATGAGCCGGTGCGGTTACGTTCGAGAGAGCTAGTGCCACTT
>Ga0163144_10014206_pt1 | contig 16554 bp, 15 predicted proteins | sample OliLak19BULKMAT1_FD_123175 | JGI IMG/M metagenome (GOLD analysis project Ga0163144, IMG submission 123175) | Freshwater microbial mat bacterial communities from Lake Vanda, McMurdo Dry Valleys, Antarctica - Oligotrophic Lake LV.19.BULKMAT1 | ecosystem: Environmental > Aquatic > Freshwater >... | reverse complement strand
GCGCATATCTCCGGCAAGCTCCGGAAGAACTTCATCAAGATCGCCGCGGGCGACACGGTGAAGATGGAGATGAGTCCCTACGATCTCGAGAAGGCGCGCATCACCTTCCGGATGAAGGAGACGAACTCCAACTACGTGCCGCCGCCGCGCCGCCGGCAGTATTGAGCGGAGCGCGCGGGTTTTTTTGACCGCGGATTTCGCGGATGGCGCGGCTCTGGAAATAAAGCCAAACCAATCTGGGACTCAGGAAATCAGGAAGCCGGATCGAGGTAACGTCTCTTCACGCGGACCACCGAGTCGTTTTCCTGAGTTCCTGATTTCCAGATTGGTTTGTTCCGATCCTCCGTGATTGTCGTGAGCATCGGACATGCCGAAGCGCCGCCCCCCTTCAACCTCACCCGCGCCGGCGCCGGCCGGCGGCTTCGCCAACGACATCGATGCGTTTCTCGCCTTCATCGATCTCGAGCGCGGCCTGTCGAAGCACACGACGGCCGCCTACCGGCGCGATCTCGAGCAGGCGGCGAAATTCCTCGTGCGCCAAGGCGCCGCCGACTGGCGCGCAGTGACGGGGGCGCAGGCCGCGGCGTGGGTGCACTCGCTGTCGAGCGCGCGCTACACGGTCGCCAGCCTCGCCCGCAAGCTGAGCGCGCTGCGGATGCTCGCGCGTTTCCTCGTGCGTGAGAAGGTCCGGGACGACGATTTCACCGCGCTGCTCAGCGGGCCGAAGCCGCAACGCAGGATGCCCGCGACGCTGTCCGAAGCGGAGATGGCGCAGTTGATGGCCGCACCGGTGGGCGGCGATCCGCGGGCACTGCGCGACCGGGCGTTGCTGGAGCTTTTCTATTCGAGCGGCCTGCGCGTATCCGAGTTGGCTGGACTGATGCTCCAGCAGATCGACTTGCAGCAGGGCTTCCTGCGCGTCTTCGGCAAGGGCGCGAAGGAGCGCGTCGTGCCCGTGGGCGGCAAGGCGTGCGAGGCGCTCACGACCTACCTCGCGGCGGGGCGGCCGCACCTCGTGAAGCCCCGGACGGGCAGCCAGTTTTTTCTCAACAAGAACGGCACCGCGCTCTCCCGCGTCGGCCTCTGGATGATCGTGAAGGCGCACGCGAAGCGCGCCGGCATCACCAAGAACGTGAAGCCGCACGCGCTGCGGCATTCGTTCGCCACGCATCTGCTCACGGGCGGCGCCGATCTGCGCGCGATCCAGGAGATGCTCGGCCACGCCAGCATCTCGACGACACAAATCTACACCGCGGTGGAGCCGCAACGGCTGCTGGATCACCACGCGAAGTTTCACCCGCGCAATCGCGCGAAGTAGGGATCCGTCGTTGCGCCGCCGGTTGACAGCGACCGGCCAGTGTCTAATCGGATGCGACCCCTTCGCAGCCCTGTCATGCGGTTACCTCCCCGTTCCCTCGTTTTCCTTGCATCGCTCCTGGTGGTCGGTGGCGCGCAGGCGGCCGCGCCGGAGTGGAAGGACGCGAAGGGGGCGACGTTTCGCGGCGAACCCGTCGAGGCCCTGGGGCCGTTGCTGCTGTTCCGCACCGGTTCGGTCTCGAGCAAGTTTCTCCCCATGCGGATTTTTTCCCCCGAGGATTGCGTGCGCTTTCACCAGGCGATCGCGGCGCGTCCGGCCCGGGCGGGGCGCTGGAGCGAGGCGAAGGGGCAGGCCTCGGGCGACTGCATCGGGCGGCTGTTGCGGGCGGAGAAAGGCAAACTGCAGGCCTTCGATTTCGCCTCCGTGCCCGAGCCGGAATTGCTGATCGTGCTGTATGGCGGCCGGCGCAATCCCGACGCGGATTCGCCGACGTTTCTCCTCGATAATCTCGCGCCCTTCATCAGCCGCGTGCAGCGCGTTTATCCCGGCCGCGTGGCGACCGTGGTCTGGATGTCGCGGCAGTCGAATGTGAATGTGCGCTCGCTGCCGAGCGCGCATGCCTGGCTCGTGGCCGATCCGAACAAGCTCCTCGATTTCAAAGTCGCGGCGCGCTTCGCGCCGGGCGACGGCTTCGGGATGGTGCTGATGACGCGCGAGGGCATCCCGCTGACCGGCGGCCCGGCGAACGACGTGGGTGAGGTGATGAAGTTCGTCGACAACGCGAGCGACATCCTCTGGCAGCTCAATCCCGCCAATCCGCGCAGTGCCCGCGATCGGCTGCATTACTTGCGTGCGGTCCGTCCCGTCGAGCATGCGCAGGGCCGCGCCGAGCCGATGCTCCTATCGATCCGTTGCGGGTCGAGGCGCTGCGGCAGCGCGGCGTGGACCGGGTGGAGGCCGCGTTCGAGGTGGGGGCAGACGGCATCGTGACCGGAGCCGAGGTGCTGCCGGGTTCGAAGATGCCGCCGCCGCTGGTCGCGCCGATCACCGAGGCACTGCGGCGCAACACGATCTTCCTGCCCGCGATCGCGCAGGGAGTGCCGGTGTCGGGGAATTTCCATTACGCGTTGAAGGTGGAGATGCCTGACCCGCGGCTCGCCGCCGACACGGCCTGGGTCAAGGGCGACGCGCGCATCGATGTCCCGCTGAAAAGCTGGCTCGTCCTGAAGCCGATCAAGGTGCCGGAACGCGTCTTCTCGTTGATCGACAGCATCGCGGCGGACGGCACGGTGATGCTGCAGGCGGTGACGGCGGGCGATCCGAACAAGGTCTCGAACAAGTCGCAGATGAATGCGTTCAACAGCGACTGGTTCACCGAGGGCGGGGCCGCGAGCGTCCGGCCGGTGGCGGGCGCCAGGCAGGAGGTCGATGGCGAGAAATTCACCTGGAAGAAAGTGACCGCGGACAACGGCCGCGTCGATTTTCTCGGTGGCGCCACGCGGGGCGATCACGACTATTGTATCGGTTATGCGTGGACGGAATTCGATTCGCCCGAGGAGCGGGACGCCTGGCTCGGCATCGGCAGCGACGACGGGCTGCGCATCTGGCTGAACGGCGAGCAGGTGAACGACAAGTGGGTCGCGCGCACCAGCCGGCTCGATGACGACGTGGTGCCGCTGCGATTGAAGAAAGGGCCGAACCAGCTCCTGATCAAAATCCAGAACGTGAAGGGTCTCTGGTGCTTCACCGCGCGTTTGCGCGTCCGCGGATGAGAGATTTCCGAACCAGACGTTTTGAATGGAGAAAGCTGGAAAGGAGGAAGAAAACCTCGGTTGATCGAGCCGGAGGATTTTTTCCTGATTTTTTGATTTTCACCTTCTGATCCCTCTCCCGTCCTTATCCCAACTTGCTTTCAAGATGAGCCGAATGGTAGCGGAACGGCTTCCCTTTCCAGGTGGGAGCCGAAGCGGCTCCGCTACGAAATCAGTCTCACCTTGAAAGCAATCTAGTGATTACTTTCCCCATTCCCCTTTTCCCATTCCCCATCCCCCCATGGCCAATATCCAAGGCGCCGGCACCAGACAGAACACCTACGATGCGATCGTCATCGGCTCCGGCATCAGCGGCGGCTGGGCGGCGAAAGAGCTGAGCGAGAAGGGGCTCAAGACGCTCGTGCTCGAGCGCGGGCGCGACGTGAAGCACGGCGACTATCCGACTGCCATGCTGGAGAGCTGGGACTTCGCCGGGCGCACCAAGATTCCGGATACGCAACTCGCGCGGCAGCAGAAGCAGAACCGCACCGGCTACACCACGCACCCCGCGGCGGCGCACTGGTTCGTCGACGACGTGGACAATCCCTACGGCGAAGACCAGCGCTTCGACTGGATGCGCGGCTATCACGTCGGCGGCCGCTCGCTGCTGTGGGGGCGGCAGTCGTATCGTTTCAGCGATCTCGATTTCGAAGCCAATGCGAAGGAGGGGGTCGCGGTTGACTGGCCGATCCGCTACACGGACATCGCGCCCTGGTATGACTACGCGGAGAAATTCGCCGGCATCAGCGGCAGCAAGGAAAACCTGCCGCACCTGCCCGACAGCCAGTTCCTGCCGCCGATGGAGATGAACTGCCTCGAGATCGATGTGCGGAAACGGATCGCGAGCGCATTCAACGGCCGGCCGATGATCATCGGCCGCGTGGCCAACCTCACCCAGCCGCACCATGGCCGCGGAAGCTGCCAGTCGCGGAACCGCTGCATCCGCGGCTGCCCCTATGGCGCCTATTTCAGCAGCAACGCCGCGACGCTGCCCGCCGGCTACGCCAGCGGCAACCTCACGCTCCGGCCGTTCTCGATCGTCAACCAACTCATCTACGACAAGGAGAAGAAACGCGCCTCCGGTGTGCGCGTGATCGACGCGCAGACCAACGAGGTGATCGAGTTTCACGCCAAGGTGATCTTCTGCTGCGCTTCCGCCGTCGCCTCCACCTTCATCCTGCTGAACTCGAAATCGGATCGCTTCCCGAATGGCTTCGGGAACGACAGCGGCGAACTCGGGCACAACCTGATGGACCACCATTTCAAGGTCGGCGCCTCCGGCATGTCGGATGCGTTTGCCGATCGCTACTACAAGGGCAACCGGCCGAACGGCATCTACATCCCGCGCTTCCGCAACCTGAACAAGGAAACGGCGCGCAAGGATTACCTGCGCGGTTTCGGTTATCAGGGCAGCGCCAGCCGCGTCGATTGGACGCGAAACATCAAGGAGCTGAATCTCTTTGGGCCGAAGCTGAAGGCCGACCTGATCGCGCCCGGCCCCTGGCGCTTCGGCATCGGCTCGTGGGGCGAGTGCCTGCCGTATCACGCCAACCGACTCCACCTGAACGACCGGGTCCGCGACAAATGGGGCCAGCCCACCGTGACCTTCGATTGCGGCTGGAAGGAGAACGAATGGGCGATGCGCAAGGACATGAAGGCGTCGGCGGTCGAGATGCTCGAGGCGGCGGGGCTGAAAGACGTGGCGCCGTTCGACGACGTGAGCGCGCCGGGCCTGTGCATCCACGAAATGGGGACGGCCCGCATGGGGCGCGATCCGAAGACCTCCGTGCTCAACGCCTGGAACCAGGTGCACGCCGCGCCCAATGTCTTCGTGACCGACGGCGCCTGCATGACCTCCAATGGCTGCGTGAACCCCTCGCTCACCTACATGGCGCTGACTGCGCGGGCGTGCGACCACGCCGTGAGCGAACTGAAGAAGCAAAATCTCTGAACCCGCGGCCGACCATCCCCATGAACCCTTCCTCCGATTCCCTTACCCGGCGCGAAGCGATCCAACGTGCCGTCGCGCTGCTCGGCGTGGCCCTCGCGCCCTCGATCCTCGCCGGTGTCGCCCGCGCGCAAGCGGCAGCCGCCTCGAGTGTCGGTGCTGCGGCCAAGCCCGTGCATCTCTCGTCGTCGCACTTTGCGATCGTGAGCGCGGCGGCGGAGCGGATCCTCCCGCGCACGGATACGCCGGGCGCGCTCGATGTGGGCGTGCCGGCGTTCATCGATCTCATGGTGGGTGAGTTCATGACGGCGGAGGAGAAGCGCATGTTCATCGCAGGGCTCAGCGAGGTGGACGCCGCCAGTCAGACGGCGCACCGGCGCGGCTTTGCGCAGCTCGCGGCGGCGGAGCAGGAGGCTGTGCTCAAGCGGATCGCGGAAGCCTCGCAGGCGAAGGAGAGGTCGTTCTTCCACCAGCTCCGCGAGCTGACGTTGCTCGGCTATTTCACCTCGGAGCCGGTGGGCAAGCACGTGACCCATTACGATCCGATTCCGGGCAGCTATCAAAGCTGCGTGCCGCTCTCGGAGGTCGGTAACCGGGCGTGGACGCGGTAGGCGTTCTGCTGGATTTCGGAAGCGCTGTGGCGGCCGGCGGCGGGATCGCGATTGCGCGATCGGCGGGCGGGGCGCAATCCAATGTGACGCTCGCGCCGCGCCTGCAAGGCAAGCTGCTGCTGATGGTGGGCGAGACGGATCGCAACGTGGATCCGGCGAGCACGCTGCAGGTCGCCGATGCGCTGATCAAGGCGGACAAGGATTTCGAGCTGCTCGTGATTCCGGGGGCGGGCCTCGGCGTGATGGGGTGACGCGGAACACAACGGCAAGCGGCGGATGCAGGATTTCTTCGTGCGGCATCTGCTCGGGCGCGAGCCGCGATGGTGAGGGTGGAGCGACTTGTCCTCACGTCGCTCGTTTGAGGTTCGTAGCGGAGCGGCCCTGGTCGCCTTCGGCGCCGCCCAAGGCGGTTAAACTTCTCGCTCCGTCGGAAGCAAAGCGCTTCCGCTACCCAGCGGCTTGGGGCCAAGCCGCTCCACCTGAACGGATGGGCATCGAATCGCTTTGAAACGGCGCGATCCTCGGCCCTGATGTCGGCATGTCACCAGGCGTGGTCGGTCAGCGTTGCATGAGTGAGCGAGAGCCCGAACTGGGGCTGGGCGTCGTCGCGAGCATCGATGTCGCGGCGAAGCGCATCGCGATCGAGTTTCCCGCCACGGCCGAAAAACGGCTTTACGCTCTCGGCACGGCGGTCCTCAAGCGCGTGCAGTTCCGGGCGGGCGAGAGCATCACGACGCGCGACGGCGCGGCGCTGGTGATCGATTCCGTGGAGGACGAACGCGGGCTGCTGACCTACGTGGCGGGCGGGCAGCGCGTGCGGGAGGATGCCATCTCCGACGTGACGAGCGTGAGCTCGCCGGGCGAGCGGCTGCTCGCGGGACAGATCGATCCGGGCGAGGTGTTCGATCTGCGCTACCGGGCGTTGCAGGCGCAGGCGCGGTTCCGGCAGTCGGACGTGCGCGGGTTTCTGGGCGGGCGCGTCGATCTGATTCCGCACCAGTTCTACATCCTGCATGAGGTGGCGTCGCGACAGATTCCGCGGGTGCTGCTCGCCGACGAAGTCGGGCTGGGCAAAACGATCGAGGCCTGCCTCATCGTGCAACGACTGCTCGCCGTGGGTCGCGCGCGGCGCGTGCTGATCCTCGTGCCGGAGTCGCTCACGCACCAGTGGTTCGTGGAGCTGCTGCGGCGCTTCAATCTTTGGTTCAGCATCTACGACGAAGCCCGCTGCGTGGCCGTCGAACAGAGCGATCCGGGGACGAATCCGTTTCTCGCCACGCAGCTCGCGCTCGCGAGCGTCGGCTTCCTCGCGGGGAGTCCCGCGCGGCGCGGGCAAGCGGTGGCCGCGGGCTGGGACATGGTCGTCGTCGACGAGGCGCATCACCTCGCGTGGACGCCGGAAGGCGTCAGCGCGGAGTATGCGCTGGTGGAAGAGCTGGCGGGGCGCGCACCGGGCTTGCTGTTGCTGACGGCGACGCCGACGCAACTCGGGCAGGCGGGGCACTTCGCGCGGCTACGGCTGCTGGATCCGGACCGCTACGACGATTTCGCGCGCTTCCAGGCCGAGGCGGAGGGCTTTGAGATGGTCGCCGGCATCGCCGAAAAGATCATCGAGCAAAAGCCGCTGCAACCGAAGGATCACGCGGCGCTCGCGCGGATCTTCGATCGCGATCCCGCGGGACTGGCGCAGCACCTCGCCGCGCTGGCGCAAGGGCGGGCGGGGGCGCGCGAGGCGTTGCTGAAGACGCTGCTTGATCAACACGGCACGGGACGCGTGGTGTTCCGCAATACGCGCGCGGCGATGACGGGGTTTCCGTCGCGGAAATTCTGTCCGGCGCCGCTCGATGCGCAGAACAACCTCACCTTGCTGGCGCGGATCGCGCGCGAGTTGCAAGCGGAGGAGGCGGAAGGCTGGGACGGCGATCGCCCCCGGTCGGAGCCGGAAGAGGCGACCGAGGACGGCCGCGGTCCGAGGGAGATTCGCTATGCATTCAAAGAGGATCCGCGGATCGACTGGCTGGTGGAGTTTCTCAAAAAGCATCGTGCGGAGAAGGTCCTGCTCATCGGCAAATCGACGCGCAAGGTCCTCGCGATCGAGGCGGCGCTGCAGGAGAGGATGGCGGTGAAGTCGGGGCTCTTCCACGAAGGGCTGCCGCTGGTGCAGCGCGACCGCAACGCGGCGTGGTTCGCCGAACCGGACGGCGCGCAGCTCCTGATCTGCTCCGAAATCGGCAGCGAGGGGCGCAATTTCCAGTTCGCGCATCATCTTGTGCTCTTTGACCTGCCGCTGAATCCCGGGCTGCTCGAACAGCGGATCGGCCGGCTCGATCGGATCGGGCAGACCCAGACCATCCGGATCCATGTGCCGTATCTCGCGGGGAGCGCGGAGGAGGTGGTGGTCGAATGGTATCACCGCGGGTTGGACGCGTTCGAGACGCCGCTGCACGGCGGGAACGATTACCAGGACAGGTTCAAGGCGCGGTTGATCGAGCTGGCGGTGACTTACGTGGCCGAGGGGGCCGCGGCCGTGGCCGGTCGGAATCTGCCAGGCGGCCGGGGACGGGCGCGGTCCCCGGGGCGGCTGCAACTCGAGGAGTTTGTCGCGGAGACGATCGCGTTTCGCGCGGAGCTCGCCCTGAAGATGAAACGCGGCCGCGACCGGCTGCTGGAGCTCAACTCCTTCGACCGCGGCGTGGCGGAGCGCGTGATCGCGCGGGTGCGGGCGGAGGATGCGGATCCGTTCCTGCGCGACTTCCTGCTCGCGCTGCTGGATCACTTCGGCGTGCGCGTGAAGGAGCACGAGGAGGGCGATGTGTTTCTCGATCCGAGCCATGCCTACATCGAGGGATTCCCCTCGATTCCGGCCGATGGCATGCTGGCGACGTTTCAGCGGAAGCGCGCCATCGTGCGCGAGGACATCCGGTTCGTCTCACCGGATCACGCGCTTGTGCAGGATGCGATCGATTTGTTGATCGATGCCAAGACGGGCACGACGTCGTTCGGTCGGATCGAGGCGGACGAGCCGAATCTGGTGCTGGAGGCGATCTTCGTGCTGGAGACGGTGGCCGATGCGCGGTGGCACGCGGACCAGTTCATGGCGCCAACGCCGGTGCGCGTGGTGGTGGACTTGCGCGGCAACGATCTGACGGAGGAGCGGAAGGCGGCGGCGTTTGCGGCGGATTTCGAGGAGAGCGACCTTCACCGTTTCCTCGAACGGCCCGGGTTCAACGCCGGCTTGCTCAAGACGATGGTGGAGGCGGCAACGGAGCGGGCCGAGGTGCGCACGCAGGTCGTGAAGACCGGGGCCGCGGCCCGGGCCGGCGCGGCGCTATCAGCCGAGATCCAGCGGCTGGTGGATCTCCAAAAGCTGAACGATCACGTGCGGCCGGCCGAGATCGCGCTCGCGCGGGAGCAGCTCGAGCGTATCCGCGCCGCCATTGCGCAGGCGCGGCTGCGGCTCGACTCGCTCCGGCTGGTGGTGGAAGGCGACGCCGGGTGAGGGGCGACGGCATCGAAAAAGAAAGGGCGCGTTGCTGACGCGCCCTGCAGCAGAGCCGCTTCCGGCTTCGACGGAACGGGCAGCCGTTCCGCTACAAACGGCCGGACCTTACTGGTCCTTTTTCCTCTTCCGCTCCTTCTTCTTCGGTGCTTCCTCGCCGGCGCCGAATTCCTCTTTCGACAACTTGCCGTTGGCGTCCTTGTCGAGCTTGCCGAACTGGGTCTTCGCCGCCTCTTCGCCGAGCGCGGTTTTCTTCGCCGCGATGTATTCGGCTTCGGTGATCACGCCGTCGCTGTCTTTGTCGGCGCCGGGAAAGGCGGCGGCCGCGTCGGGCTTCTTCTTGCGGTCGGCCTTCGCCGCAAAGGAGACGGCGGGAATGGCGAGGGCGGTGGCGAGGGTGGCGAGCAGGATGCGATATGGGAGTTTCATGGTTGGGGTGGGGCGATGATTCGACCCAGCCCGGAATGACGGCGCGTCGCCGCGTTGGTTTCACGTTCGGAGAACCCGACCGGAGAGCCGTCGGAAACTCGCCGCCCGCGGTGCGCATTTTCTGCGCACGGGGGAAGGTCTTTGCGCAAAGAGTGCGCGGAGCAGTGGGCGAAAAATTTCCCCGCCACCGGCGGCCGGCTCGTGGCATAAGAGGTGCGTGGTGGCGGGCACGATGCGTTACCTCACCCCTGCGGGCACTCCTCTCCGCGACCGTTCCGTGCCTTCCCGTGTTGGCCCGGCCTTCGCGGCTCTCGTGTTGACCGCGGCGCTGGCCTCGAACCTTTCGGCGCAGACTCGTCCGGGCGGCGACGATCCGAACCGGCGCCGGGGCGAGCAAGGGGCGGATGCCGGTGGGCGGCGTGGCGGTGGCTCTCCGGAGGAGATGCAGGCGCGGATGCTGGCGTCGTTGCGCGAGCGCTTCGAGGTGACCGACGATGAGGAGTGGAAACTGATTTCCGAGCGGCTGGCCAAGCTCTCCGAGCTGCGCCGCAATGCGGCGGGCGCCGGCGGCATCGGCGGTTTCGCCGGCCGCGGTCCCGGTGGCGGCGCCCCCGGCGGCGATCGGGGCGGACCGACGGCGGGCCGGGGTGGACGTGGCACCGCAGGTGGCAGCACCGAGCTGGCCGCCCTTTCCGGGGCCGTCCGCGACAAGTTGCCGGATGCGGAGATCAAGTCGCGCCTCGAGCGTCTGCGGGAAGTGCGCAAGGACAACGAGGTGAAGTTGGCCAAAGCGCAGGAGGAGTTCCGCGCCGTGTTGAGCGTGCGCCAGGAGGCCATTGCCGTCGTGTTCGGACTGCTGCCGTAAATTTTATCGTGCTGACCGAAACTGCCACCGCCACCCACGCCAACGGAGCACTCCCGGAATTGCTCGGCCGCATGATTGCGGACCGGCAGCTCACGACGACCGACGCGCGTTCCTATCTCAAACAGAACCCCGCCGCCGACGCGCTCACCGAGGAGCGTGTGCTGCGCTGGCTCGCGAAGGAATACGGCGTCGCGTTTGCCAAGCTCGACGAGCTCGAGCCCGACAAGCAGGTGTTGTCGCTTTTTCCCGCGCGGCTGTTGCTGCGCGATGAGCTGCTCCCGCTGCGGCGCGTCGACAACCAGATCGAGGTCGCGACGAGCCGGCTCTTCGCCACGCAGGGCCTCGACGGCCTGAAAGCCCTCACCGGCCTCCGCCTCCGCCCCGTGCTCGCGCCCTCCGAGGCGATCCAGCGCGAGATGAAGAAGCGGCTCGGCGTCGGCGCCGACACGATCGACACGCTCGACGAGGAAAACGCGCTGCAGGTCGTCGATGACAGCGGCGGCACCAACGACAACAATCTCGACGAAGCCGCCGAGGACGCGTCGATCATCCGCTTCGTCAACCAGGTGTTGAAGGACGCGATCGACCTGCGCGCCTCCGACATTCATCTCGAGCCCTTCGAGGACGAGCTGCGCATCCGCTACCGCATCGACGGCGTGCTCCAGGAGGTGCCGGTGCCCGCCCAGGTGAAGCGCTTCCAGCCGGCGATTGTCGCGCGCGTGAAGATCCTCAGCCACCTCAACATCGCGGAGAAGCGCCTCCCGCAGGACGGCCGCATCAAGGTGCGGATCGACGCCGCCGAGGTCGACATCCGCGTATCCATCATCCCGATGCTTCACGGCGAGGCCGTGGTCATGCGTCTCCTCCGCCAGAATGCCTCGCTCAAGGGCGCGAAGGAACTCGGCATGAACGCACGCGAGCTCGGCTGCCTCCGGCGCGTGCTTCAGTTCCCGCACGGCATCGTGCTCGTCACCGGCCCGACCGGCTCCGGCAAGACCTCCACGCTTTATACCGCGCTCCACGAGATCAACGACTCCGAGCGCAAGATCGTCACGATCGAGGACCCGATCGAATACCAGCTCAAGGGCGTGAACCAGATTCAGGTCTCGGAAAAGTCCGGCCTGACCTTCGCCCGCGGGCTGCGTTCGATCCTCCGCCACGATCCCGACGTGATTCTCATCGGTGAAATCCGCGACCAGGAAACCGCGCAGATCGCGGTGCAGGCCTCGCTCACGGGTCACTTGGTGTTCTCGACCCTGCACACCAACGACGCCGCGGGTGCGCTGACGCGCCTCGTCGATATGGGCGTCGAGCCGTATCTCGTCGCCTCCTCCCTCGAGGCGGTGCTCGCCCAGCGTCTCGTGCGCGTGCTCTGCAAGCACTGCAAGAAAGTCGACGACTCCGACAACGCGCGCACCTACAAGACCCGCATCGGCATCCCCGCGGGCACGACGATCTACAAATCCGTCGGCTGCCGCGAGTGCCGCAACACCGGCTTCCACGGCCGCCGCGCGATTTTCGAGTGGATGGACAGCAACAACGAGATCCGCCAGTTGATCCTCAAGAACGCATCGACCGACCTGGTGCGCGAAGCCGCGTGCCGCGCCGGGATGCGCACGCTCGCTGAGGATGGCCGCCGGCTCGTGCAGGAGGGCGTCACCACCATCGAGGAAGTCCTGAGCGTGACGACCGTGCATGAGATGGCGCCGGAAACGGCGGCCGCGACGAACAAATCCGCCGCGGCCTAAGGTCCACCATGCACGGCACTGCCTCGCAGGTGGAACGGCTTGACCTTAAGCCGTGGGCTCGGACGTGTAGCGGAACGGCTTCCCGTTCCGTCGGAGCCGGGAGCGGCTCCGCTACAAAGCGGCTTGGGATCAAGCCGTGGGCTCGGACGTGTAGCGGAACGGCTTCCCGTTCCGTCGGAGCCGGAAGCGGCTCCGCTACGAAGCGGCTTGGGATCAAGCCGTGGGCTCGGACGCGTAGCGGAACGGCTTCCCGTTCCGTCGGAGCCGGAAGCGGCTCCGCTACAAAGCGACCTGGGGTCAACCCGCTCCGCCTCGGGCTCAACTAAGGCCATGCCCAGCTTCGCCTACAAAGCCATGCAGCGCGACGGCGTCCTCACGGAGGGCCGGCTCGACGCCAGCAACCGTCACGAAGCGATGCGCCAGGTCGAGATCCTCGGCCTGAAGCCCATCCGTCTCGCCGAGGCCGCCGCCGGCGCCGGGCCCAAGGGGGCCAACGGCAGCGCGCCCGCCGGAGCAACGGCTTCGCCCTTCGCCGGCATCAAGCTCGGCGGTCCGGGCAAGATCACCGCGCGCATGCTCGAAAACTTTACGCGGCTGCTCTCGAGTCTGCTCGCGGCCGGCGTGCCGTTCTCGCGCGCGCTGGTGATTCTGCACCGCGAGGCCGCCGCACCGGTCGCGAAGGCGAAGTGGAAGGAGATTCACGATCTCGTGGTCGACGGCATGTCGCTCTCGGATGCGATGGCGCGTTCGCCGGAGACGTTTCCGCGGGTGTATGTCGCGATGGTCGAGGCGGGCGAGGCCGGCGGGTTTCTCGATGTCGTGCTCGCGCAGATCGCGGATTTCCAGGCGCGCGAAAAGGAACTGCAGGGCAAAGTGGTCACGGCGATGATGTATCCGGCGATCCTCCTCATCCTCGCGATGGGCGTGCTGATCTTCCTGCTGGTTTTCTTCATCCCTCGCTTCCAACTCGTGTTCCAGGGCTTCAACGCCGAGCTGCCGCTGCTGACCCAGATCATCGTGAAAACGAGCGAGGGCGTGCGCGGCTACGGGCTGTTCATCGCGGCCGGTCTGATCGTGGGCTTCATCTCGCTGCGCAACTGGTTCAAGTCGCCGAAGGGTCGCCGCTCGTGGGAGGGCATGATTCTGAAGCTGCCGACGATCGGACCGCTGCTCGCGCAGTTCGCGATGGCGCGTTTTTGCCGCATGCTCGGCACGCTTATTGGCGCCGGCGTGCCTTTGATCAACGCGCTCAATGTCTCGCGCCGCTCCATCGGCAACCAGATCCTGGTCGACGCCGTCTCCGAATCCATCGATCGCGTGAAGGAAGGAAAACCCCTCGGCACCAGTCTCGCGCAGAACCGCGATTTGTTTCCCGGCGCGGTCGTCGAGATGATCTCGGTCGCGGAGGAGAGCGGCAAACTCGATCAGGAATTGCTGCGCATCGCGAATGTCACCGAAGGCGATCTCGATCGGCAGCTCAAGACGGTCGTCGCGATGGCGGAGCCGCTGATGCTGTTCCTCATCGCGGCGCTGATCGGCACCATCTTCATCGGCATGGTCATCCCGATCTTCTCCCTGCAGGACCACATCAAATAATCTTTACGCTATGAAATCCGACCGAATTCAAACCAACCACAGATTACACGGATTAACCCGGATTGATGCCTGTTCATCCGTGTCCATCCGTGAAATCCGTGGTGCAAAAAATCTGCCACGTCGCCCCCGCGGCTTCACGCTGGTCGAGCTGCTGCTCGTGCTCGTGATCCTCGGCATCCTCGCCGCGCTTGTGCTGCCGAAGTTCACGGGCCGCACCGAGCAGGCGCGCGTCACCGCGGCGCAGACCCAAATCTCCACCTTCGGCACGGCGCTCGACGCGTTCGAGGTCGACACCGGCAGCTATCCGCGCGGCGCCGATGGGCTGCTCGCGTTGCTCAATCAACCGTCCGATGTGACCAACTGGCGCGGGCCGTATCTGAAGAGCGATGTCCCGATGGATCCGTGGAATCACCCCTACGTCTATGAGTTCCCCGGCAAGGTGAACCCGTCCGGCTACGACATCCGCTCGATGGGGCCCGACGGCCAGGCGGGCACGGGTGACGATATCGTCAACGCGCGGATCTCGTCGCGCTGAGCTATGCCGGAAGGCACCACAGTCGCCGAAGGGTGTAGCGGAACCCCGACTCGCCGGCGTTCCTTCCGAGCCGCCAGCGGTTCCGCTACGCGGCACCGTCGTGCGCGTGGATTCACTTTGGTCGAGCTGATTGTCGTGATGGTGCTGCTGCTGATTGTCGCGTCGATGGTCGCGCCGCGCATGTCGTCGTTCTTCCGGGGCCGGGCGCTCAACCACGAGGCGCGGCGGATGTTGTCGTTGATCAATTACGGCCGCAGCCGCGCCATTGCGGAGGGTGTGCCGGTGTTGCTGTGGCTCGACACCACGAAATCCACCTACGGCCTCTCGGTGATGGCAGGCCATGAGGGTGGCGACGATCGCGTCGGGGTGCTCGAGGCGGAGCCGACGCTCTCGTTCGAGGTTCCGATGTCCACCACCACGGGGGGGTCGGAGCAGGAGGACGAGACGCTCGGCCTGCCCGAGGGGCTGCCGTGCATTCGTTTCAATCCCGATGGTTTTTTCGACGAGGCAAGCATCACGAAGATCGTGATCCGTCAGGGCACCGAAGCGGCGCTCAAGATCGTTCCGACGGCCAACCGGCTCGGTTATGAAATTCGCCCGGCGACCAATGCGAACTGACGCGGAGATGTTCGGTTCGCGGTGGAGCGGCTTGGCCTCAAGCCGCCTGGTAGCGGAGCCGCTTCCGGCTCCGACGGAACGGGAAGCCGTTCCGCTACGGGTTCAAACCAGCGGCTTGGGGTCACGCCGCTCCACCGCTCACACCGCCTTCACCTTGGTCGAAGTCCTCGCGGCGTTGCTGATGATGGCGATCATCATTCCGGTGGCGATGGAAGGCATGAGCGTGGCGAGCCGCGCGGGCGTGCTCGGCCAGCGCAAAGCCGCGGCGATGCGCGTCGCCGAGCGGATTCTCAACGAAACGATTGTGATGGGCGACACGCAGCAGTCGTCGTCGAGCGGCACGATTGCCGATGGCGACACCCAATACCCTTGGACGATGCGCACCGAGACCTGGCCGGAAGACTCGATGTTGCAGATGACCGTGACGGTGACGTTCACGGTGCAGGGCAACCCCTACGATGTGAGCGCGACCACGCTGGTCGCGCCGATCGGCGCCATTCCGGACGAGGCGCCGGCGACGCCCGCTCCCTCTTCGTGATGCGCTCGAGCTTCCAGTCTCCGAAGGGAGGGCGCGTTATCCCTGACGCGTCTTGTAGCGGAGCCGCTTCAGGCTCCGACGGAACGGAAAGCCGTTCCGCTACGAATCGCGGCGGCTTGGGGATAAGCCGCCCTACCGTTTCGGCGCAACGTGGCTTCACGCTGCTCGAACTCCTGCTGGCGACGGCAGTGGGCGCGGTGGTGCTGCTCGCAATCAACACAACCTTCTTCGGCGCGCTCCGGCTGCACAACACCACCCACGAGCGCATCGACGCCGATCTCGTGCTCGAGCGGACGCTCGCCATTGTGCGGCGCGATTTTGCCGGACTGATGCTGCCGGGCGGGACGCTGTCGGGGCAGTTGCAGTCGACGAGTTTTACCTCGATGACCTCGGGCACCTCCGGCGACCGCATCTCGCCGGATCTCTACACGAACTCGGGGAAGATCGACGGCTGGAATCCGTTTTCCGAGGTGCAGATGGTCGCGTATTATCTCGCACCCGGCGACAGCCCGACTGGCGGCAAGCGCCTGGTTCGCGTCGTCACGCGCAACCTCCTGCCGGTGCAGGAGGCTGAGCCCGAGGAACAAGTGCTGCTCGAGGGGGTGGATTCCGCTTCGGTCCAGTTCTTCGATCGGATCGCGTGGACGGATGCGTGGGATTCGGAAGCCACGTCCACCCTGCCGGCCGCGTTGAAATTCAGCCTGGTGATGGCCGGGCGTGATCCGAACCAACCGGCGTCCGCGCCGATCGAACTGGTCGTGCCGGTCGTCGTGATGACCACCACGAGTCAGACCGAGGCCGAGGAGGAGGCGGCGCCGCAGCCATGATTGGGGACAATTCCAGCGTCCGTGCTTTTTCGCGTGGCGGAGCCGCTGCCGGCTCCGACGGAACGGAAGCCGTTCCGCTACGGGGACGGTGCGTGCAGCGCGCATTCTCGCGTGGCGGAGCCGCTGCCGGCTCCGACGGAACGGAAGCCGTTCCGCTACGGGGACGGTGCGTGCAGCGCGTATTCCCGCGTGGCGGAGCCGCTGCCGGCTC
>Ga0163144_10014205_pt1 | contig 16554 bp, 8 predicted proteins | sample OliLak19BULKMAT1_FD_123175 | JGI IMG/M metagenome (GOLD analysis project Ga0163144, IMG submission 123175) | Freshwater microbial mat bacterial communities from Lake Vanda, McMurdo Dry Valleys, Antarctica - Oligotrophic Lake LV.19.BULKMAT1 | ecosystem: Environmental > Aquatic > Freshwater > Lake... | reverse complement strand
CGCGTCGATGTTGATCAAGCTGGCGAAGAGCCTGCAGGCGCCTCCGGAATGAAGAACGGGAACGGGAACGGGAACGGGAACGGGAACGGGAACGACTCTGATGCAAACTGGGATTTGCACCCATCACGTTTCGCTCTCCCTCGGCAGAGCCAAAACGGAGCAAGCGCCGCGGGCAGGCGGGTCCGAGGATCAACGCTCCAGCTATTGCGGCGTCGACGCCGGCCGAGGGGTTCGCATCCGCCTCACCGCCCGCGCTCGACTGCGCAGCGCCAGGACTTCCTCGTTCTGCGCTCCCAGGGCGCGCTCGGCGCGGTCCAGCAGGGCATCTGCCTCGTCGGCGTCACCCGCCGCAATGGCCCCGTGAATCAGACCGGCGAGCGTCCGGATGTCGTCGGGGCGCTCGGCGAGCAGCTCCTGGAACGCCTGCCGCGCCCGCGGCACCTCCCCGGCTTCCAGCAGCGCATCCGCTCGAAGGAGACGAAAGTCGAAGTCTCCGGGCCGGCGAACGAGCATCGCGTCGCAGGTCCTGATGGCGTCGCGCGGCTCCTCCAGGCGAAGCTGCGCCAGCGCCATGTTGTACGCCGCCTCGACGAAATCGGGGCGCCGCGCGACGGCCTTCGCCCATTGCTCGACGGCGAGCTCGTCTTTCCCCATGCGCGAAAGCCGCCCGCCCGCCGCGTAATGCATGTCGGCCTCGAAATCGATCGCGTCCATTGGAAGGTGCACCGGCCAGACACCAATGATGAAGACGAGCGCCCCCGCGATCTCGGGCGTCCAGGGGCCCTCTGGACGTCGCGGCAGCGCCCGCCACCGTTGCCAGAGCTCACCGAGCCCCATTGCCGCGAGAACACACAGGCTCGGCGCGAGCGGCGCGCGGTACCGGCCGGACACGAAGAACACGATGGGCGTGAGCGCCAGGGCCAGCGCGCTGCCCAGCAGCACGCGGTCTTCGCGCCGCCGCCCGCGCAATGCGACGACCGTACCCACGGCTGCGAGCGGCAAGAGCAGGGCATAGGGGAGGGCGAAGCTGCCCGCCCGCAATGCGAGCACGTCCAGCACAGGCGCGTCTCGCTTCACGGTGTAGAGGTCTTCATTGCGGGGCAGCTCGCGCGCCACCAGCAGCAGACGCGCCTTGTGGGCGACGTTCTTCAGGCACCCGACCGGCTGCGACACGCAAAAATCAACCACCTTGCCGATGAAGTACCTGTCCTGCGCGCCGGGACGAACGACGCCGTGGCGTCCGGGCTCCTCCACGAGCTCCTCCCATCCGGCCCCGGGACGAATGGTCATTGCCTTGTCGACGTCCGGGTTGTTGCCAATCCACAGGTTCACCCCGCCGTTCGCCGAGATGGCGATCCACTCACCGCCGCGCGCGTGATTGGCGAGCGTCACGGGAAGGATCACCGCCGCGCACGCCGCCGCGCAGGCGAGCCCGCGGAGACGGCGCTCACCTGTGGCCATGAGCAGCGACAGCGGCGCGATCAACAGCAACATCGGCGCGACGACGAGCGACGCAAGGCCAACGCTGCCGCCCGCGGCGACCGCGCGCTCGGTCGTTGGACTGGGATGGAGGGCGAGCCACAGGGCCAGTGTGCCGCCGAACGTGGCGAGCGACGTCGGCAGGATCTCACCGTCGTAGAAGATCAGCGGACCGTGCAGCGCGACCATCAGTCCCGCCGCGAAAGCGAGGGGACGGCGGCTGGTCACGCGAAGGGCAATCTCGAAGGCCAGGCCCGCCGTGGCGGCACCGAGCAACGCCTGGACGAGCCGAGGCGCCCAGAGCGTGTGCCCCGCGACCTTGTAGAGCGCGCCGAGAAAGAGCGGGTACAGCGGTGGCTGCCAGAACGGCCCCTCGGGGAAACCTCGGCCAAGGCTCACCTGCTCGCCGAGAAAATCGTGATAGTCGGCGTCGATCACCGGGTGAACGAACGAAGTGCCCCGCGCCGTGGCGAAGTAGAGCAGCCGCGCCAGCAGCGCGACGGCGAAGACGACCTCCCAGCGAAGGAGCTTCCGCAAACCCGAGCGAGGCTCCATTCAGCCCAACCGTAGGCCGACCTGCGCCGGGCGCTCAAGCCCGAAGATCGATCACGGAAGCAGGAGCGGGCCACCGCTCACCGTCTTCTCGTCGACGAGCGGGGCCTGCGTTCCCGAACGGAATGCCATTCAGGAGACTACTTGTCCACCTTCGTCGGGAGATAGCTGCTCTCCGGGATCACCGGCTGCGGAGCGCCCCGATCGTCGACACGCGTCGGGACCAGCTCGAACGACACGAGCTCATCGCGGATCATCGCGACCTCGAGGATCGCGCCGCGCCGGAACCTCTCCTCGTGGTTCATCCCCATGAAGACGAAGTTGCCGAGCCCGTAGGCAATGAGCTTTCCCCGGTACATCTCGGTGGGCTGGAGCACGTGAACGTGAGTCCCCACCACCAGGTCGGCGCCCGCGTCGATCGCGGCACGCGCCTGGCGCCGTTGCTCGGGGGTCACGTCGCTCTGCTTCTCGCGCCCCCAGTGGAAATAGACCACCACGACGTCAGCCTCCTTGGCGGCGGCCGCCACGTCTCGGGCGACGTCGCCGTCCTCGGCAAGGTAATGACCGAGGAAGCCAATGCGCGTCCCGCGCACCTCACGCACCGTGGCTCGCTGCGGCTCGTGCGGCAGCTTCTGCCGGAACCCCCGGCCGATCACCGCGAGCTTCTTGTCGTCGAGGTTCTTCAGCATGTCGAAGAACCCCTCGGAGCCGTAGTCCCACGAGTGGTTGTTCGCCACGCTGACGACGTCGATCCCCGACGCCACAATCGCCTCGATACCGACCACCGGCCCGCGAAAGGGCTTGTGCCAGGTGTCGACTTTGCCCTTCGGCGAGACGACACACTCGAGGTTGCCCACGGCGAGATCGGCCGCGCGCAGGCGCTTCGCGACCGTCGCGAACGGGAAGCCCGGCTCGACGTCCTTTGGCGCGCTGCCTGCCTGGAGCGCCTCCAGGTCCGTCGCGATCGAGTAGTTGAGCGCGATGTCGCCGACGAACGCGAGGCGCACCGGCGCTGCCTCGGGAGCGGCCGACCCATTTGCCGCCGGCGCATCTCCCGGAGCCCCGGCGCCCGGCCCCGCCACGCTCGCGCTCACCGCCGGAGAAGCCGTCACGAGCGACGGCGCCGAAGCCGGCGCGCTCGCCACGGAAGTCGGCACGCTGCCCGCGGAAGCCACCGCGCTCCCCACGGAAGCCGGCGCGCCCTCGGTCCCTGCGGCCGCGAGCCCGGCGCCGTCTCCGCGCCGGTCGTCACAGCTCGCGAGCGCGCCTGTTGCCAGCATCGCGATCGGCGCGAGCAGCGCGAGCCATCCGGACGGGAAGGGGGTCCTCATGCGACGCACGAGGCCATATCGGGCCGGCGCCGCGGGCGCAAGGCGACGGCGTCTCCGGCGCTCACGGCCATCCGGCGCCGAAACGCGAGACGCCCGGGGCGCGACCGACCCGGGCGTCTCTCGAATATCGCGTCTGTGGTGGAGGGCCGCACGCGACCGCTTCACGCCACGCGCCGCCGCGACCGAGACAGCCTCTCAGGGCGCCGGAACCACCTCGAGCTCGACGGCCGGCCTGGTCACGGCCCCGGGGCCGAACGCGAAATCGACAGGCTTGTTCTCCAGCCAGTTGGGCAGCAAGTTGTTGTAGAACGGGCTCTCGCGGTGCAGATCGACGCCGCCCGGAAGCTGGTACGTCATGTGGAGCCCGTCCGCGGCGGCCTCCACCACGAAGCGGACAGACGCCCCCGAGCGGAAGCTGAAGTCGAACGGCTTCGTCGCGTCGGGGGCCGTCCGGCGCGGACTGGCGACGTTCACGGTGAACAGCCCGCCCGGCGCCGCCGCGGCGGGAGCATTGTAGTTCAAGACACCGAAGCTGTCATAGATGCTCCGCAGGGCGATGTTATGAAGCCTGCCCCAGCGCCAGGTGTTGGGCCCGCCCGTGACAGCCAACCTGGACGCGGCCAGGGTGATCGCGCGCAGCATGATGTCGTCGCGGGTCTCCACCATGCCCATGGTCGCGACGTCGTCCCACAAGAGCTCGCCCGAGGCGATGGACGCGGGGCTCTTCAGCGCCCGGGCCACGAAGGTCAGGTCCGAGCCATCGGACGGGACCCCCGACGCCGCGATCTCGTCCGCGAGGGCCGCGTCGACGATCGAATAGAATACCGCGTGGAACGCCGTACAACCGATCGACTCGCTCGCCTCCACCATGTCGGCGCTGTCGGCCGCGGCCACCGGGTCCGAGCCTTCGAGGCCCGTCGGGCAAGTGAATTTCCAGTCCGTGAGCGCGTCGACGAGGTCCTGCTCTTCCGCCTTCAGCGTCGCTCCACTGGCTGCCGCGAGGACGATCGGGACCACGAAGGTGCCATAGAGCGAGTGCGTGTCCCCTTGAATGGCAGTCATCGTGGCGACGGAGTGGGTGTTTCCGCCGTCCTCGATGAGGTCGAGGATCCGCTGTTCGCGGGTGCCATCCGCCTTGCTGAAGGCCTGCATCGCCGCCTGACCGTCATTGAGGTAGTCGCCGTCGGCGCTGGCCCCCGTCATGTCGCCGTTCGCCGTGGCGATGGTCCCGCCGGCCGGATTGGTGAGCTGCGGCAGCGACGCAAACGGTACGAAGCTGTCCCACTCGGCGCTCCCGTCGCCCGGCAGCGGCAGCCACGGCGGCAGCGCCTGCGAGGCCCACGCGCGCTTCGGAACCTTGGAGTACGGATACCAGCCGATGTCGCCGGCCTTGTCGATGATGACGAAGTTCTGGCTGGCGCTCGACGCGAGCTCGACGGCCTTTCTGCCCTCGGCCAGGGTGCCGGCCGTGCCGAGCCCAAAGAAGGCGTCGAGATCGGTGCCGCCGTCGTGCCCGCGCCAGCGGATGCTCAGCGCCGTGCCCGCCGCGGCGTCCTCGCTCACGATCGGCCCGTGGTGCGGCACCCAGCGGAACGTCTTCTTGATCGTATTGCCTTTCGAGGAGTCGGCGAACTCTAGCTCTTTCTCGATGATGGGGACCTGGCTGCCATTGAACGTCACCGTCTTGCCGTCGGCGGAGACCTGCTCGACGTACACGTCGGCGAGGTCCCAGTAGGCGGTGGTCACCCCCCAGGCAATGGACTCGTTGCGACCGACCATGACGGCAGGCAGGCCGGGGAAGGTGCTCCCGGCCATGTGATAGGCACCCTTCCCCTCGTTGCTCTTGGCGTCGAGCTCGACGGGGAACCAGATGCTCGGGTTGGTCAGCGGCAAGTGCGGATCGTTCGCGAGGATCGCGGCGCCCTTGGTGGTGCGCCCCGGGCCAACCACCCAGTTGTTGGAGCCGGTGTCGCCGGGCATCCGCGAGCGCGTGCCGCTGCCGACCAGGGCGAGACCCTCTTGCGCACCGGCGAGGAGCGGCCGCAGCTTCAGGAAGCTCGTCCACGCCGTACCGGCCGAAGGCGGCGGAGGCGGCGGGAACAGCGGCTGGGTGAAGGCGTCGAACACCGGTCGGGGCGAGAACATGTCAGCCGCGAGCGCCGGATCGAAGGCCGGGAGGGTCACGCCCATCGAGATCTCGTCACTGCTGTTGTTCGACAGATCGTTCAGGACGTAGAGGCCAATCGCCGCGCAGTCGGCGGGCTCCCAGTCGCGAATGGCCTCCTTGACGATCAGCGGCATGTCGTACTCGGTGGTCAGCGTCGCGCCGTTCTTGCCGCCGCGCATGTCGCCAATCCAGGCGTTCACGCCGCGCGTGTAGGCATCGAGATAGCCGCGCACCCCGGGGCTCGCGTCGGCGTAGAGCTTTTCTTCGAGCGGCTCGCCCTCGATGGTCGAGAAGAACCGGCGGTTCTCGTAGTCGCTGTTCAGGACCAGATTGCCACCCTTGACGAGCGCTCCGAGCCGGCCGCGCACCAGGTTGCGGACGAAGTCCATGAAGAAGAAGCGGTTCGCCGCGTGGAAGTAGCCGAGCGCCGCGAAGCAGTCTTCGTCGGTCGAGCACGCGAGGTGGAGCAGGCCCGACTCGTCGTAGATCGCGCCGACCGGCGCTGTCTGGCCGGCGATCTGGATCCCCGAGGTCGCGCCGCCCGTTCCTCCGGTGCCCCCCGTGCCGCTCGTCGAGGTCGCGCCCGCTCCGCCCGTACCGGTCGTCGTTTCTTCGTCACTGCACCCGCTGAACGCCGACGCGATCACCGCCGACAGAAAAATGCCACCGAGGCCGCCCAGAACGCGAGAGAAAGGCATGCCGAATCCTCGCGTGGTTCGCGAGCGAGCACAAGAGCGAGCCGGGGGCGCGGCACGCGGATCGCGATGGCGTCGTCGCGAGCGAGCACAAGCGCGAGCCCGGGGCGGCAGGCGGCGATCGCGATCGCGTCGTTGGTGAGCGAGCACAAGCGCGAGCCCGGGGCGGCGGGCGGCGATCGCGATCGCGTCGTTGGTGAGCGAGCACCAGCGCGAGCCCCTGACGCGGCAGGCGGCGATCGCGATCGCGCGATCGCCTGATCGGGCCGATCGCGATCGTGGTCTGTGCGCCGTAACTATCGGGAATTGCAGTTGATCGCGATGGTACGACGGGTGCAATGACGAGCTTCCGAAGAGGAGCCCGCCCATGCCGACGATGACCCGAGACAACTCCGAGACCTCCGTGACGTTTTCTCTCGCCGAGCTCGCGAGGATTGAAGAGGACCGCGTGCGCGACGAAGACCAGAGGCGCGCCCGATCGCGCGAGACGGCAGCCCGCGAGCGCCGGGAAGCGGAGGCGCAGCGGCGCGCGGCCGAGGAGGCGGCGGTCGCAGCCCAGGCGGAGGCGCGGGCGCGGCGGCAGCGCGAGGAGGCCGAAGAGGCGATGCGCAAGAAGGCGCGCGAGCAGGCCGAGGTCGAGGTGGCGCGCATCGCGGCCGCGGCCAGGGCCCGTCTCGACGCCGAGAACGCGGCGCGCGCCCACGAGCTCGCCGTCATGCGCGTGAACGGCGAGAGCGGGAGCCGCCGCCTGAAAGTCGCGCTCGCCGCGGTGCTCGGCCTCGTGATCTGCGGCGGCCCGGCGGCGGCCTACGGTGTCCACCGCCAGGTCACGACGCTCGAGCACGACAACGCGCAGCTCCGTGACAGCCAGTCCGCGCTGGCCCAGGAGCGCGATCACGCCAAGACGGCCGAGCTCGCGACGCTCGATCGCCGCCACGTCGCGCTGCGCGCTCGCCCCCTCGGCCGCGAGGATGCGCGCGCGACGGAAGAGGCTCGCGCAACGGTGGAGGCAGCGCGCAACGCCATCGACCTGAAGGCGCTGGACCACAGCCGACTGCGCGCCTTCGGCGAGGCCCTCGACGTGCTGGAGACAAAGATCGAGACGCTCGAAAAGCTCGCGGCGCTCGATCGCCGCCACGCGGATCTCGTCGCGTGGGCGGACCAGCGAAAGATGAGCGACGCCGCGGCGGCGGCCCGCAGCGCCGCCGCGCGAACCAAGGTGATGCCCGACGAAGGCGCCGTTCGCGCCTGGGATACCGCGCTCGACCAGCTCCGCGACAGCCTCGCAAACGCGAAGGGAGCTGCGTCGGGCGGCGCGGTCGCGCAGCCGGTGGGCTCACGCTACAAGTGCAACGGCCCGGGCGACCCGATGTGCGACGGCAACGGGAACGTTCTTTAGAACGGTGCCACGAATGGTGGAGTGGCCATTCACGCGATCGACCGTGCGGGCAAGGGCCCGGGCGTTCCGCGATTCAAATTCTCGCTCTCGTCCCGGGACGATCTCGCGGCTGTCTGCGACGGCGACGGGAACGTCCTCTGGCCTCGGGACGATCTCGCAGCCGTCTGCGACGACAACGAGATCGCCCGCTCGTTTCACGAACGGCTCGGGCGCTCGAACGCACGGCAAACCGCTCCTGATTGCACACGCCAGAAATGTCGATGCATCTCGTTCGACGCATGGCACTCTGCGCCCTCATGGCCAAGGACGTGCCGAGCACCAGCCAGCACCGCGGGCCGATCCAGCCCGAGGGCGGCCGCAGGCGACCCGCGCTGGTGTGCGCGTTTCCGCGATCGATCGCCGTCGCGTTGCCCGACTCCGGCACCGTCATCGGGCGGGCGTGGCTCACCGCGATGGGCCTCACCGACACGGAAGTATCGAGTGGGCACCTGCGGATCGATCGCGCAGGAGGCGTGCTGCGGGTCGCCGATGCCGGCTCGCGCAATGGCACGTGGGTCAACGGCGCCCGCCTCGCGCCCCGCGATCTGACGCCTCTCGACGACGGTGCGGTGCTGCGGCTCGGGCGCTCCCTCTTCGTCTTCCGCGAAGAGCTGCAAGGCTCGTTCGAGCCGGCGCCGCCCGTGCACGGGCTCGTCGGCCCGCATGGCCTCCGCTCGGTGACGACAGCCCTCGCCGGCCTCGCCCGAAGCCACCCGGGCAACGTCCTCGTCGAAGGCGCGACCGGCGTGGGAAAAGAGCTCGTCGCGCGCGCGGTGGCGGCGGCCCTCGGGCGCGAGACGCCGCTCGCGGCCGTGAACGTCGCCGGCATCGCCCGCAGCATCTTCGAGTCGCAGATGTTCGGTCACGTCGCCGGCGCATTCTCCGATGCGCGCACCGCCGCCCCTGGAATCGTCGTCGCGCACGACGGAGGAACGTTGTTCCTCGACGAGATCGGCGAGCTCGACCTCGACCTCCAGGCCAAGCTCCTGCGCCTGCTGGAGAACCGCGAAGTCCTGCCGGTGGGCGCGCAACGCCCGGTCCACGTCGACGTCCTCGTCGTCGCCGCGACCAACCGCGATCTCGAAGCCATGGTCGAGCGCGGCGCCTTCCGCCGCGATCTGTTCGCCCGCCTCGCGACGGCGCGCATCCACGTCCCGGCGCTCCGCGAGCGCTGCGAGGACATCTTCAGCGTCGCCTGCGAGCTCACCCGCCGCGCCGGCGCCGCGCTCGCCGCAGAGCAGGTCGAAGTCGAGGCCATGGAGCGCCTGCTCCTCGAACCGTGGCCCTCCAACGTGCGCGAGCTCGACGCCGCCCTCGCCGCGGTCCGCCGCCTCGACACCACCCCCGGACTCCACCTCTGGGCGCTCTCGGAAGTGCTCGGAGAGTCACGCAGTCAGAAGGCCGCGCTCACTCGAGAGATGGTCGAAGCCGCAATCGAAGCGCACGGCGGCAACGTCACCGCCGCCGCCTCGGAGCTCGGCGTCTCGCGAGGCAAGCTCCTCCGCTTTCGCAAGCGCACGAAGTAGAGGGTTGGGAGACCGACCTACCCGCCCGCCGACCGGGAGTGGCCCTGCCATCGTCAGGAGAACGGCCGCGAGCTCCGCCGCAACAACGACGACGAAATTTGCCCGTCGAGGACCACATGCGTCGAGACTGTCTGTAAGGGATTGGGCTGACTCGGCTCCGGGGATGGGAAGCGCAAATGGTCGAAAGAATGTCAATTCTCTTGTAATCCCGCCCCGCGAGCTTGCATGATCGCTCGGATGCGCGTTTCGAGATCGCCGAAAGCTCCTGGAAAAAAGGGGCGTGGATCCTGGAGCCCCGCTCTGGGATCCTCTCTGGCACGGCGTGCCGAGCCCTGGATCGCGAGCTCGTTCGACTCCACCGTCGCGGCGCGCCAGCGCTTTCTGCGCGCGCGCCGGAACGGACTACGGACCGACATGCCGGGCGCTGCGGACAGTCACTCTCCCGGCGCACGCCGATGTACGCACTTTTGCGTATGGCGGCCGTTCGCCCCCAGCTCGAGGATGGTCATGGTATTCGATTCGAGGTCTTTCAAGCTGAATCTGGCGCGCAGATGTGGCGAGCGTGCCAATCGCGGGCTCGGCTGCGTGGCACTCCCACACATGGAGACGCGATGACGGCACGAAGCGGCTGCGCGCAAGCTCTGGTCCCCGCGGCAGAGGAGAGCGAGGAGCCGGACGAGCTCCCGCGCACGCTCGGCGCCGGTACGACGCGGCTGCTCGACGAGGTCGACGAGTACTTCCACCTCGGAGCGTCGGTGAGGCGCGGCGACACCGTGCTCGACGTCGGCGCGAACGTCGGCGCCTTCGCCCTGCGGGCCGCGCAGCGGGCGGGCAGCGACCTCATGCTCCACTGCTTCGAGCCGTCTCCGCCCACGTTCGAAGCGCTGGAGACCAACTTCACGGAGCAGTCGCGTCTCAGGGTCTCGCGTCACCGGCTGTACCGGCTCGCGCTGGGCGGTCCGGAGAACGCCGGCACCGAGCAGACCTTCTTCCACTTCCGCCGCTTCCCGACCGACAGCACACTCGACATCGCGGCCAAGCGTCTCGAGTTCGAGCACTTCTTCCAGGCGCAGGGAGCCCGCTTCGGCGCGCGCATCGAGCGGGCGGTCGCCGGCCCCCTGGGCCGCCTCTTCGGGCGCGCCACGGCGCGTTTCATCGCCTGGATGCCGACTGGCAGGCTGGGTGGATGGATGTCGGACCGGGTGACCGGGCTCACGCGCACTCGCTGCGCCGTCGACACCCTGTCGCGCCTGGTCCACCGGGAGGGCATTGCTCGCATCGATCTGCTCAAGGTGGATGTCGAGGGCGCCGAGATGGATGTGCTCTCCGGCGCCGCCGGGGTGTGGCCGCGCGTCCGCGCCGCGGTCATCGAGACCCACGATCGCGCCGGCCGCGCGCATGACATGGTCGAGCTGCTCGGCGCTCAGGGGTTCCACCACATTCGCACCGCCCGGCCGCGCGCCTCGGTCGAGGCCGGTCTGGACAACGTGATCGTCTACGCTTCCCGCTGAAAGGTTCCTGCCGGCGGCCGCTCGAAGAACGAGGTGATGCACAGGGGGCATTCTGTGTCACGCCAGTCCTCTTCTTCGCACTGCCAGCTCTCGTGCACGTCCACGAGAGCGCGCGAGGCCTGCCCGAAGGACCGTGACCGCAGACAGGGGGCTACGCTCTCAGCAGCGTCACCTTGCGCCCGGCGAGGGTCACGGTCTCCTCGAAGCGCGTCCGCGTCTCGATGTCCTCGGCCTCGGCGCGCCGGTCGAAGATCACCAGCACGCCTGTGTCGAGCCCGCTCCCATCCAGGTACTCGTCGAGCTGCTCGAGCCCTTTCCGCAAGGGATCTTTGGTCTTGTCGCGCCAGACCTTGAGCTCGATGGCCGCCCTCTGCCAGGCCCGCTTGCCGTCGCCGCCGCTGTAGGGCCAGCGCACGAGCAGATCGATCCGCCCGCGGCCAATGCCGTACTCCCGATCGATGAAGCCGCCGCCATTGACGACTCGCTGCAAGAAGGCCATGAGCACGAGCTGCGGCGCGGCCTCGTGGTAGGTCAGGTTGCCGGCGAGGACGTCGCCGTGCTCGCGCCAGAAGTCGACAAGCTCGCGCAGGATGCGCCCGAGATCGAGCCGCCCATCCGCCATGACGAAGCTCCGCGGCTCGGCGAGCACCTCGCCCTCGACGGAGCCGCTGAGCACCCGGGCAATGACCTCGCGATAGATGGGGTTCGCAATGCGAAGCGGATTGCCCGGGGCGAGCAATCCCAGGTCGCGGCAATAGAGCAGATCGTCGTCGTAGCAATCGCCTTGCCGCGACGCCGTGCCGGCCAGGATCGGCTCGATGAAGCGCCTGACCCGCGGCTCGTGGAGCTTCGAGGCCAGGGAGTCCAGATGCGTCGCGCGCGCCAGGATCAGCCGCTCTTTGGCCTCCTCCACGTGCGCCCGAGTGATCGCCTGCTCGGGCGGCACGGCCATTTTCTCGACGATCTGTTGTGCGAGGGCATTGACCAGCCAGGGGCTGGCACCCGGTCACCTCGATGGCCCGGGCCAGCGCCTCCTCGGCGAAGGTCTGGCCGGTATCCGCGGTGTGCTGTCCATACAGCTCGCGCACCTCGTCGGGCGTGAAGTCGCCCAGGCGCAGCGACTTCAGCTTGATGTTGAAGGGGCTCGATGTGCCGAGGCGCCCGGCGTCGCCGCCGGAGGCCGCCTTGTAGTCGCGCACGTCGCGCAGGCCGCAGAGGATCACCGAGGCGGGGAGCTCCTTCGGCCGGTCGGGAAAGCCCGCCCGGAGCTGCCGCAGCACCGTCATCAGGCTGGCGTCGCGGAGCGCGTCGATCTCGTCGAAGAGCAGCACGATCGGCCGCGGGCAGGCGCGGGCCCAGGCTTTGAGCATGGTGTGGAGGCGGTCGCCCGCAGCAGCGTCGGGGAACGGCGGCGGACGGAGCTCCGGGGCGAGCGCCGAGTTGGCCTCATCGCGCATTCGAGACAGCACGATGCGCTCGGCAGCCTCGAAGTCATCGCCCGCCGCCTGCCCGGCCTCGCACGACAGGAACACCGCCGCGTAGCGGCCCGAGGCCAGCAGCTCGCGCGACAGCGCCCGCAGCGCCGTCGTCTTTCCCGTCTGCCGGGGGGCGTGCACCACGAAGTAACCGAGCTGCTCGACCAGGTCCGGGGCCTGGGGGAGGCGGCGCTCCGCCGGGATCATGTAATGCATCGCGGGGATGCACGGGCCGGCCGTATTGAAGCGACGCTTCATGCAAACGACCATGACCCGATCGGCCCACCCGCCGCAAGCAAGGCACGCCACCAAACCAATTCCGCCGCGACCGCAGGCGGGGGCGACGCTCTCAGGAGCGCCACCTTGCGCTCGGCGGGCGCGCGACCGGCCGAGTCACGCGGCTCCCGAGGACGGCGACGCGGCGAACACGGGCGCTGTCGCCTTCACGGGCGCCAGCGATGAGCTCGACGAGACGGGGGAAGGAGCGCGCGAGCTTTGGAGGGCGATGGCAAAGAAGGTGCGGATGGCGGGTGCGGTGGTGCTCGTGGGCGGTCGCCCAGGGCTCGTCCCCGGAGAGCAGCGGCGCCGGCATGGTCAAAGCCCAGCTAGGGGAACTTTCGGAGATTGGCCTCGATGAGGGTGGGGATCATTCCTCCGCCGCACACGAAGTCGCAGAACACGACGTTGACCTTGTCCCACCAGTTATTGTCGAGAATCCACTTCGGGGTGACCGGGTTGCACAAGTGCGCTGCGGAGTACATGGTTTCGAGCACCGGTATCGGCGTCAACTGGGCCTGCAAGGCCCACAGGGCATTGAAGTTGGCGTGGTCGGTCACCTGCTTGTCGAGGAACGGCTCGAGCACGCTGAGCCGGCTGGTATCGGCCCACTGGGCGTGAATGTTGATGCTGGGGTACAGATGATACCCCGACGCCCAACTGGCCCCGTGCTGGTCGCTGAGAAGGACCAGGCGGTGGTCGTTGTTCATCAAGTCCGTGATCGTTTCGGTCAGGTGGGCGCCGTTCGCCAACAAGGGGGCAAGCTTCGCGTCCCGGGTGACCATGTCGAAGAAGTCTTCGTAGTCGTCGTCCGTGAAACCGGAGAAACGGGAGAAGTCCAGGACGACGATCTCCCTGTTCGCCGACAGGAAATTGCCCATGTCGTGAATCATGTTCTCGAGAGAGGTGTACGTGGTGTAGTCTCCATGGCAGAAGAAGTACTCGCCATGCGTCACGACAATGCCATTCTGCTTCACGACGTGCTTGTGCACGTAGAGCCTGCAATCGAAATAGCGTACCCCGGCCTCGAGCTGACCGGTGAAGGATAGATTCTGGGCCTGGCACAGCGGGGCGTTGGGACCCTTGGCGTAAACGTCGAAGACCCCGCTGTCGTGAGCTCCCGGGATTGCGATCTCGTGGAGCTTTTTCGATCCGATGTGAGCGACGCTGTTCTGCATCCACGCCGGGTACACTTCGAACCCCTTCACATCCCCGGCGATGTACCACTTGCCCGTGGTCAGATTTTTGCGGCAATAGAAAATCTTCCACTTGCAGGCCTCGTCGAGGTCGAGCACCCAAAAGCTGGAATTCACGTACTTGTAGCACCGCTTCGTGACGTCAATCCATCGTGACCAGTAGGTGCCGTCCTCCAGCTCCGTCACGTATTGATACTGATTGCCGATGTAATCGTAGGCATCGCTGGGCGCGTGGGTGTTGAAGGCGATGTAGTCGTTCGCTTCGACCGTGCCCGATGGATAGCAGTTGAGGACAGCCCCTGTCAGCCCGTGAAAGGAAAGAAACAGCTTTTCGTACACGGCTCCAACTCGAGCGCCAGAAGTCGGATCGAGCCGTGCAGCGGTGTGCGGAACGGCCTTGTTCTCGGGGGTATCCCTCGGGGAAATGCCAGGGTGCGGCCTCGTGGCGACGCCGTCGATGTTTGCCGGGTTGTCCATGGAGCGGGGGCGCACGGAAGCGTCGTACACCTTGAAGCTGGAATGGCTCACGGAGGCCGGCTGGCCGTCGTTGTCTTTGAGAAAGAAGTAGTGGAGGTAGAGCGGACCTTTGCCGGAGAGCTTGGACAGAGCCAGTGGGGTGAGCCAGGCGTTCCTCTTCAAGAGGCTGGCATGGATGAAGGCAGCGGGGGCCTCCTTGCCGTCGTCCGACAGGGCCTCGCTCGTGGACAGCGCGAGGATCTCGTGCTGCCTGGGCTCGAAAGCGCCGAAGGATAGCAGGAGATACTTTTCGTCGTAGGGGAGACCCCAGTATTGTTCGGCGACCTCGAAGGGGAGGTCGTCGAGGCTCGACCGCAGGTGCCATTGTCTCGCTTCTTTGGAGTCGACTGCCACGGTGGCGGCGAGCTCCTTCAAACGGCTGATTGCAGCTTCCATGTGTGCTCTCCTGGGCCGGCGTTCAAGCAACGGACATGCCGGTGGAGACTCCGCGTTGGGGCGCGCTGCTTTACGTGCTTTTGCTGCGGCGCCGGGGCGGGAGCCGCCCTCCCGAGCAATCTGGAAGCCCCTTCGGGCGCAATCTGGAAACCCCTTCGGGCGCAATCTGGAAACCCCTTCGGGCGCAATCTGGAATGCCCCTTCGGGCGCAATCTGGAATGCCCCCGAAAAAGGAATTACAGATTGGACCCCGCTCCGAGGCTCGAGCGCGGGTTCGTGCAGTTCTCGGGCTGGTCTCGGAGCTCGCAGGCGACCAGCTGAGGGAGCTCCGCGGGCAGCTCGACGGGGTCCTGCCGTCATCGCCGGACGAGTGGGATCGTGCGTGGAACGACGAGCTCCCGCGGTCGCATGCCGCGTCAGGGGCTCTTTGCGCAGCGGAATCCAATGCTCCAGCCGCGCGCCGTGGGGGCGCTCGGGCGGCGGTGGGCAGCGCGGACGAACTGGCTATCGACGGTGTCCCAGCCGCCGCCGCGCAGGACGCGGCGGGAGTCGTCGCAGTCGGGAGTGAGGTAGGGGCAATAGTGGCTGTCGGTCCACTCCCACACGTTGCCTGCCATGTCCAAAATACCGGCGGCTGAAGCTCCGGCCGGATAACGGCCGACGGGGGCGGTGGAAGACGCCGAGTCGTCGTCGCTGTGCATGCCCGGCCATGGGCCCTTTCCCGCCTTCTCGAAGCGCTCGGTGAGCATCCGGCTGCACTCCGCGCCGCAGGTATTGAGTCGCTTGCCGGACGGTGGGTCCCCTCCCCAGGGGAACGTCCGTGTCTCGGCGCCGCGGGCCGCGAGCTCCCACTCTGCTTCGACGGGGAGGCGCTTGCCCCGAGCTGCGCAATAAGCGCTGGCTTGAGTCCAGTCGACGCAGTTGACGGGGTGGTCCTCGGCGCCCGTGCGGTTGCAGAACTCGCTCCAGAAGGCCCGCGCGTTGGGCGTGAGGCCCTCGATCTCCACGCTCGTTCCCGGACGCTCGCATGTCTCGCACTCCGAATAGGCCCTGGCCGTCACCTCGGTGACGTCCAGGCAGAAGGCCGCAACAGCCACGCTGTGGACCGGTGTCTCGTCGCTGGGAGTCTCACCTTCGGCGGCGGAGCCCATTGGAAACGTGGACCCTTCAATGAGCTTCATTCCGGCAGGGCAGCCGGCAAAGCCAGAGGGCCGCGCGGGAGCCCGGAGGAAAGCCGCAGCAACGATTGCTGCCACTGCCGCGACGCTCGATGCAATGACCAGGGCGATGCGGCGACGACGGTGGGTGAGGGGCGCTTCCGGTTTTCGGACGACCGGCGAGTGGCCCACCGTGCCGCCGACCTCGACCGACGACCGCGCCACCACTGGAGCCATCTCCGTCGTCGCGTCTTCGTCGGGGCGAGCCCCATCACGATCGTTTCGACGCCCTTCAAAACCAGCCTGCGCGAAAGCCCGCTCGGTGGCGGCCGAAGCCTCGTCCGACACCGCGCCTTCGTCGAAAGCGCTCTCCTGGGCGGCGAACGCCGCGACCATCTCTCGCGCCGTCTGGAAGCGACCGTCGGGATCGACACACAGCGCCTTCGCAAACCAATCATCGAGCGACGCCGGCAACGTCGGTCGGAGCTGTGTCACGGGGCGGTATTTGCCGTTGAGCACGGCCGCGCCCACGGCGACGAACGAGCTTCCCTGGAAGGGTTGCACGCCCGTCAATGCCTCGTACGCGATGACGGCGAGCGACCACAGATCGGCGCGGAGGTCGACGTCCTTGCTCCCTTCGAGCTGCTCCGGGCTCATGTACGGCGCGGAGCCGATGACCACGCCGGTCTCCGTGAGCGCGGGGCTCGGCGCCGGCACCTCCGCGCTGTCCACCATCTTCGCGACGCCGAAATCGAGCACCTTGACGAACAGCGGATAGCCACGGCTCCCCTCGGTGATGAAGACGTTGTGAGGCTTGATGTCGCGGTGTACGACGCCAT
>Ga0163144_10014204_pt1 | contig 16555 bp, 15 predicted proteins | sample OliLak19BULKMAT1_FD_123175 | JGI IMG/M metagenome (GOLD analysis project Ga0163144, IMG submission 123175) | Freshwater microbial mat bacterial communities from Lake Vanda, McMurdo Dry Valleys, Antarctica - Oligotrophic Lake LV.19.BULKMAT1 | ecosystem: Environmental > Aquatic > Freshwater >... | reverse complement strand
TGGGCCGGCTGGCGGAATCCGGGATTCTCGGAGGCCTGTCCCTCGTCTGGCTGTGGACCTCCTGGCTTCGACTAAGGCCGGGCGAGTTCGCGACGATGGAACCCGCTCGTCGGGCCGCCTTCGCCGCCGTGGTCGGCCTGCTGGTGAACAGCCTGAATGCCGACATCATGAACTTCCGCTTCCTCTGGCTGGCTCTCGCCTGGGCCCTCACCCCGCCGCCAGGGGCTTCGGCGAAAGCGTTCAGTCGCGACTAGCGGCTAGCTTCCGTGGTCAGGCGGGAGTCTTTTCCTGCTGCATGATCTCCCACTGGCCCATGAGGTCGTTCACTTCCCACATCAGGGACTCTCGGTCCTTAGCGGCCTTTTCGGCGCGCGCCCGATCGTCGAAGAAGCCAGGGCTCGTCATCTCCGTCTCGATCGCTCCGACTGCGGCTTCCCTCTCAGATATGCGCTTTTCGATCTCGTCGAGTCGCTGCTTGCGTTTTTTCTCCGCCCGATCGGCGGCGATGCGGGCCTGACGCTCGGCCTCGGCCGCGGCCCTGGGGTCGTCGTCGGGTTTCCGGAGCCTGGGGGCAAGCGGGTTCGCGGATGCGGAGGAGCCGGAGGAGTTGGAGGAGTTGGACCTCTTCTCCGGGAGCGGGGCTGGAGGCGGCTTTTGCGGAAGTCCGGGTGGGGCTATCGCGACCGCCTTTACAACCGCCGATTTCACGTCGGTGAGGCTTGGGGCCTTGGGCCTGGCGGGGGCGGGCGTGTTCGCTTCGCCGGACTCGATGCGCTTTCGCCAATCGAGGAAATCTTCGTACCCGCCCGGATACAGCGACGCCTTGCCGTCGCCCACGTCGATCACCTTCATGGCCAGCCGATCGACGAAGTGCCGGTCGTGCGACACGAAGACGATCGTGCCGGTGTAGGCGGCAAGGGCTTCGAGAAGGATGTCCTTCGAATCGATGTCGAGATGGTTCGTGGGTTCGTCCAGCAGCAACAGATTGCTGGCCTTGAGCAGCATCTTGGCAAGAGCCAGGCGGTTGCGTTCGCCTCCCGACAAGACGGAGACCTTCTTGTAGGCGTCATCGCCCGAGAAAAGGAAGCCGCCGAGGATCGAGCGGATCATCGGCACCATCGTGGTGGGGCTGGTGCCTGCCATCTCTTCGTAGACGGTTTGCGAACCGGTGAGGATGTCCGCCTGATTCTGGGCGAAGTAGTCCATGACCACTTGATGGCCGGGGGTGATGGTTCCGCTCGTGGGGGTGTCTGTGCCGGCCAACACGCGCATCAGCGTCGATTTGCCCGCGCCGTTTGGTCCCACGAGGGCAATGCGGTCGCCGCGCTCCACGGTGAGATTGACGGAATCGAGGATGACGTTCGCCCCGTACGCGCGCCGCAGGTCCCTGACTTCCAGGACCACCCGTCCGGCCTTCGGCGCTTCGGGGAAGTGGAAGTGGATCTTCTGGCGCTGGGCCGGGATTTCGATGCGCTCGACCTTGTCGAGCTGTTTGATCCGGCTCTGAACCTGACGGGCTTTGGTTGCCTGGTAGCGGAAGCGGTTGATGAACGCCTCGGTCTTCTCGATCTCTTCGGTCTGGCGCCGGTGAGACTCGAGGAGGTTCTCGAGGTTCGCCTGATAGTCGACGAGGTACTTCGAGTAGTTGCCGTGATAGTCGGTCAGAGAACGCAGCTCAACCTGGGTGATGCGCTTCACGACCGCGTCAAGGAAGAAGCGGTCGTGGGAGACGAGGACCACCGAGCCCTCGTAGTCGTGGAGGTATTCCTCCAGCCAGTTGCAGGCGGGGAGGTCGAGATGGTTGGTCGGCTCGTCCATCAGGAGAAGATTTGGCCGCTGGAGCAGGAGCTTGGCGAGAGCAATGCGCATCTGCCAGCCGCCCGAGAACTCGTCGCACAGGCGCTGATGTTCGGTGGGTTTGAAACCGAGACCGCGCAGGACGTTCGCGATCCGGATGTCCATTTCGAAACCGCCTGCCTGCTTGAAGCGTTCCATCACTTCGGCGTAGCGGTCGAGGAGAGCCAGATGCTCTTCTTCGGTGGTGCCGGGGTCCTCGTGCTCGAGGGTGGCCTCAATGCGGTCCTGCTCCTCCTTCAAGGCGAGGAGCGGAGCGAAGGCGAGGGACACCTCGGCGTGAAGGGTTCGCCCTTTGTGGGCGATGCCGTCCTGCGGGAGGTAGCCGATGGTGAGGTCGGACGCCATCCGGACCTGGCCCGAGTCGTACTCTTCAAGGCCGGCGAGGATCTTGAGCAGAGTGGATTTGCCCGCTCCGTTGGGGCCGCACAGGCCGATGCGGTCGTTCTTTTTGACGTGCCAGTTCACGTTCTCCCAGAGAACGCGCGCGCCGTAGCGCTTGGACAAACCTTCGACGTGGATCATTTTTGGGGGATGCGGACCTTCCTAAGGGGGTCGCCCTTTCTCCGCAAGTGCCGGGAAAAAGAGCTTGTCTGTTGTCTCGGGGGCCCCGGCGCCCGGCCCGCCGGTTGGAGTGCGCGCGCTCGGCCCAAGACTCTTCGAGCGGTGATTATAGTCGGGCGAAGCCGCCGGTCCCGCTCTGACTACGACCGGTTGTCGTAGTTGTCACAAGCGCACACAAGATATCGATGCGCGAATCAATACGTTTCGTGCCCCCTTGATTCTTGAACCTGCGTACAGTCCGTCCTGCGCGAAGGATGTAGCCGCCCCTACAGCCTTCGCGCATTTGCTTTTTTGCCAGACGAACGCAGCGCAAAAAAGCATCCCGAGGAGCAGGAGAAGGGAAAACGACGAGGGATCCCTCCCACCACTAGCTCTGGCCTCAAGGGGAACATCCTCTGACCATTCTTGGGGCTATCGATCCGCTCATTCAGAGGCTCGGCGACATCAGGGCATTGAAGGCGAAACAGATCGATGAGCGCCTTTATCTGGTTCCGGGGGACCTTGGCCTGAGCCTATTTGAAGATCGCCTATCAGAGGCGTGGAGCACGTGCCTCGACGACAACCCGGCCAACGCCGGTGACGGCTTCCGGGTAATGACGGCCTTTTACCGTGTGGTCAAGGCAGCAGCGGAAGCCGAGAAGGCCGACGTGACTCTTATCGACGTGGGGCCGAGCGTCGGCGCCATGAATCGTGCGGCACTGGTCGCTGCGGACTACGTGGTGATTCCCTTGGGGGCCGACCTCTTCTCCCTCCAAGACTTGCGGAACCTAGGCCCAACCCTGCGGAGTTGGCGGAGCGGCTGGACCAAGCGCAGGGAAGGCCGAGTTCCCACCAATCTCGTGATGCCAACCGGCGCGATGAAACCGATTGGCTACGTCCTTCTGAATCCTTCCGTGCGAAGCAACCGCCCCGTCAAGGCCTACCGCAAGTGGGCAGATCGCATTCCCGCCGTCTATGCGAGTGAAGTGTTGAAGGCTCCGACTCAAGAGAACGGAATCGAAGCTGACCCGAATGAGCTCGCGATGATCAAGCACTTCAAGAGCCTGATGCCGATGGCCCAAGATGCGCGGAAGCCGATGTTTCTGCTGAAGCCGGCTGACGGTGCAATCGGGGGCCACGCCACGGCGGTGCAGGATTGCTACAAACAATTCCGCGCCTTGGCAGAATCGCATTCTTGCGGAGAGCGCTTGACGCTACGCCCGGCTGCTTGGGCGTCATGAACCGGACGCTTCTGGATTAAAACTAAAAGGCGAAGGAGACGCTGGGCAGGGACGAGTACGCGGAACCCGCGGCCGGTGTCTAGGCTGCGCGCTCCCGTCGCTCCGCCGGGAGTGCATCCCGCCTGCGCTCGGGGCCAGGCCCCTGACCGTTCGGCCCACAGTGGCCTGAGGTCAAGGCTGCGCGGACCGCGGCCGTTACCTCTTCGCCTTTTGCCAAAGCGCTTCCATTTCGTCCAGGGTGGCGTCCTTCGGCGTCCGGCCCTGGTCGCGCAGGCCCTGTTCGACGAAGGCGAAGCGTTTGCGGAACTTCCGGTTCGTTCCTCGCAGAGCCGTTTCGGCATCGACCTCCAGCTTTCGGGCCAGGTTGATCACCGCGAACAGCAGGTCGCCAATCTCGTCTTCGAGACGTTCGTGGCGGCCATCCTCGGGTTCCCGCATCGCGGCGGAGATCTCATTCAGCTCTTCCTCGATCTTTCCCCGCACGTCCTCGGGTTTCGCCCAATCGAATCCGACCTTCGCTGCCTTCTCTGAAACCGCCTGCGCCTCCATCACCGCGGGAGTGTGCCGATGGACCGCGTCGAGGATCGAGGCGTGGGCGGCAGCGCCACTCGCCGCCCGTTCCTGCCGCTTCATCTCTTCCCAATTGCGCAGGACCGCCTCGGACGTGGCCGCTTCAACCGCTCCGAAGACGTGGGGATGCCGGCGCACCATCTTGTCCGCCACCCCGCCGATCACATCTTCGATTGTGAAGTCCCCGGCCCGTTTCGCGATGTCGGAATGGAAGACCACGTGCAGGAGGATGTCTCCCAACTCCTCTTTCAGGTTGGCGGCGTCGCCGGTCTCGATGGCGTGGACCACTTCGTAGGCTTCCTCGAGCGTGGCCTGCCGAAGGGTCAGGTGAGTTTGCTCGCGATCCCACGGACATCCGCCTTCGGACCTCAATCGGTCGATGATGCTGACAAAATGGTCGAACGATGCCTTCTTCGATGTTTCTTCCATGGCCGTCTTTATGTTCGCACGGCGGCCCGACCGTGGGGTGCGGGTGGTGAGCCGGGTTGCCGAGGCGCTCAAGGACTCGTTCGGCTACTCGTCGTTTCGCCCCCATCAAGAGGAGATCGTCTCCGCGGCTCTGGCCGGTCGCGACGTGCTGGCTCTTCTGCCCACCGGGGGAGGGAAGTCCCTTTGTTTTCAGCTACCTGCCGTGCTTGGCCAGGGCTTGACTCTGGTCATCTCACCCCTTATCGCCCTGATGAAAGACCAGGTCGATGGCCTTCAGGCAAACGGAGTCGAGGCCACCTTCCTGAACTCCTCTCTAGACTCGGATGACGCGCGCGAACGCTACCGAGGCCTGTGGCGCAACCAGTATCGCCTTCTTTATGTCGCACCTGAGCGCCTCTTTCAAGCGACGTTCATGAAGTCTCTTGGGGAATGGCCGGTCGAACGGGTGGCGATCGACGAGGCTCATTGCATCAGCGAATGGGGCCACGATTTTCGTCCGGAATACCGGCGTCTTGTCGAACTGCGCGAGCGCTTCCCGAAGATCCCGTTCATGGCTCTGACTGCCACCGCCACCGAGCGGGTGCGCAAAGACATCAGCCAGCAGCTTCGGCTGAACGATCCGTTTGTTTCTATAGGCAGCTTCAACCGCCCCAATCTCGCCTATCGGGTGATTCCCAAGTCGAAGCCCGCCGACCAGGTGCGGCGGCTGATTGCCGCCCACCGGGGTGGGGCCGGCATCGTCTATTGCGCCAGCCGGAAGGCGGCCGAGTCGGTGGCCGAGAGCCTGCGCGACGCGAACATCCCCGCGCGTCCCTATCACGCGGGCCTCTCGGATCACGACCGTTCGAAGAACCAGGAGGCCTTCGTTCGCGACAAGATCCAGGTCATCTGCGCCACCGTGGCCTTCGGTATGGGCATCGACAAACCCAACGTCCGGTTCGTCATTCATCACGACCTGCCCAAAAACGTCGAGGGCTACTACCAGGAAACCGGCCGCGCCGGCCGCGATGGCCTCGCTTCCGAGTGCGTGCTGCTCTTCAGCGCGTCGGACGTGGCGAAGCAGCTTGGCTTCATCGAGGAGATCACCGACGAAACCGAAAAGCGCGTGGCCAAAAACCAGTTGCGACGCATGATCGACTACGGAGAGACCACCAACTGCCGTCGCGCGAATCTGCTCGAGTATTTCGCCGAGCGTTTCTCCGAGCCGAACTGTGGAGGCTGCGACAACTGCCTGACGCCGCGCGAACGCTTCGATGCGAGCATTCCCATGCAGAAGCTTCTCTCGACGGTCTATCGCGTTCGTTCGGCGAGTTCCTCGATGGGACGGGCCGCGACCTTCGGTCTCATGCACCACGCCAACATCCTCACCGGGAAAGCCACGGAACAGACCGCGCGGTGGAACCACGAAGGCCTGTCGACCTGGGGCATCGGCCATGAGTTTTCGCGCGAAGAGTGGCAGCAGATCGGGCGTGAGGCGGTGCGACGTGGGCTGCTGCACCAGATGAGCGGCGACTATCCGACCGTGGACCTCACCGGGGCGGGTGCGGATTTCCTGAAAACCCGCGGCACACTCGAAATGCCGCGGCCAGTGGCGCCCAGGAAGGCGGTGGCCGCGGCGGGCGAGAAGCGGGGGCGTAGCACCCGCGTCAATGCCGACGAGGCACCGTTCGACGAGGCGCTTTTCGAGAAGCTCAAAACCGTCCGCCGCACCTTCGCCGACGAACGGAACGTCCCCGCCTTTGTCATCTTCGGCGACGCGACCCTCCGAACCATGGCCCGGGAAAGGCCCACCACCGCCGAGGCGTTTCTGGCGGTCAGCGGCGTCGGCCCGGCGAAGCTCACCCAGTTCGGAGACGCATTCATGGCGGTAATCCGCGAGCACGCCTGATCGGAGCCTTGCGCGGCAGAGGACCGCGCGGTTCGGATCCGCGCCTTGCAGGCTCTTCGTTTCGGGTGGAGACCGTGCCCGCGGGGACGACACTCGGGGTGCTCACCGGCTGAACGCCTCGCCCTTGCTTTGGCCGAAGTCGGCTTGGGCTAGAATCCCAGGGTTACCCCGGATCGAGATGGCTGGCCGACCTTGAGCCGAGCCGCTATATATGACGGCGCCTGAAACGAACTCGCCGCGGTTCCGGCAGGTACTCGAGCTGTTGGCGTTCCTCTGGTTGCTGGGTGGCTCGATGGTCTTCTTTCCCCTGCGCGAGATCGTGGATCACTTTCGATTCACTTCCGGCCATCCCCGGATCCGGGCCGAGGTGCTCTCCTCAGCCCCCGAGAGCCTGGGGTCCGACACCGCTACGATGGTGGTGCGATTCGCGCTCGACGACGGCACCGAGCACATCTCCGGGATCAACGTCCCGTTCGGCGGCACACCGAAACGCGGTCAACAGATCGAGATCGCGTACGACCCTAAGCAGCCCGACCAGGCCCGCTGGGTGGGTGGATTCTGGGCTCAACTCGGCGCCCAGCTGGGGATTCTGATCATCGGTCTTGTGGTGTTGGGCTTCAGTGGTTGGTGCATCGCGCGACTCGACCGCACAGAGAACGGTCTGCCTGATCCTCGCGTCGCTTCTTCTGCTCCTGGCCGCCTGGTCACTGAGGCCGCGCGCCGATGATCGCCGTTCACTGTCCCATGCAGCAAGCGCAGCAGGCCCGGGTGCTCTCCTCCATCAGCGGTTCATGGAGCTGCTGCACTTCGGTGTTGCCGGGTTGCCGGGTCAGCAACGGGCAGGCTCCTGTCATGCGCGCTTTCCTGTTCCTCTCTCCGTCAATCGCCGTCGTCTTTCTTCCGACCGTCGCATGCCCGTCGGCGGAGCCGATCGAGTGCGGATAGGCTCTGCGGCGTGAGCACTCCGAACGCGAAGGGAGCGAGCAAGTTGTGGCACGCGGCGCGGCGCGGCGAGCGCGACGTGGTGGAACGAAGCCTCGCGGCCGGTGTCGATCCAAACGGCGCAGAATCTCCGCCCAACGCGAGCACGGCGTTGATGGAAGCGGCGCGGCGGGATGATCTCGAGATGTGCGAGTTGCTCGTCTCGAGAGGGGCGTCGCTCGCCGCCGTCGACGGCATCGGGCGCACCGCGATCCACCACGCCGCGCACACCGGCGCGCTGCGCGTGCTGACCTGGCTCCTTGACCGCGGCGCGGACATCGAGCTGCGCGACCAGCCCGGCCAAACGCCGCTGGTCTGGGCGGGGCGCAGCGGCAGCGTAGCCCTGGTGGAGCTCCTTCTCGACCGCGGCGCCGACCCCACCGCCGCCGACCGCCACGGACGCACGGCGCTCGAAGCGTTCGTCGTCGCGCGGAGAGACGATCCTCGGCGTGCAGCCATCCTCGGCCGGCTGTCCACCTCCCTATCGGCGAAGGCCGTGGCCGCGGCCACCGACGTCGCATTGCGGCTCGGCGACGCGCTCGCGGTCGAAGTGCTCTCCACGTCGGGCGACGCGTCGATGCTGGTCACACTGGGCGACGCTGGCGTCGACGCGCCCGCGGCCGTCGATGCCTTGATCGCCAAGGGCGCCGACCCCAATGGGAGCAACGCACGCGGAGAGCGACCGCTCACCGCTGCAGCCGCGCGAGGCAAGATCGGCGTCCTTTCGAGGCTGCTTCACGCAGGCGCGGAGCCCGACGCGCGCGGCGTGGGTGGACAGACGGCGCTCCACCGCGCGGCGCGGGGCGGGCACGCCCCGTCCGTCGAGGCGCTTCTCGCCGCGGGGGCCGGACTCGAAACCCTCGACGACGAGGGCCTGACGCCGCTCCTCGCGGCGCTCGCCGGCCGTCAGGAAGTGATCGCCCACCGCTTGCTCGATGCGGGCGCCAATGCGCGCGCCGAGACGACGAAGGCCATCGTCAACCTCGCCACCAACACAATCCTGGTCGCGCTCGGCGACATGGACCCCTGGTGCTTCGAGCGCGCGCTCTTTCGTCGCATCGACGCCACGCTCGTGCGCAGGCTGTTGGAGGGCGGCGCACCCCTCGGGCCGGTTCGGTACGGGCTGACGCCTCTCCACGTCGCCGCGGGCAATCCCTGCGGTCAGGAAGCGGTGACGGTGCTGGTGGCGCACGGCGCGGATCCCGACGGAGCGGACGACCGGGGCGAGACGCCTCGCGCCATCGCCGCACGCAGCACCGAAGCGGGGATGCGCACCGTCTTTGGCAGCGCGCCCACGCCAAGACAGGCTGAGCGCGCACGGGGGTCGGGACCCTCGTCGTAATCTTCACCGGCCCAAAAACGTCAAGAACTCCCGTCGTGCCCTATCGCGATGGCGAGATCACCGTCTAACCTCCACCCCCCGTCCATCAGACACCGAGGTCTCTAATGAAGCCACTCGTGGCCCTTGCCTTCCCACTCCTTCTTTCCCAGCCGACCGCGGCCCCGCCGGAGGATATCGGCGCCCGCCTGATCGCGGATAAGGCCATCGTGGCGGCACTCGATCGCGCCAAGGTTAACGAACCCGAGATCATCGCCGAGCAGATCCGGATTTGCGAGATCCCGGCTCCGCCGTTCGCGGAGGAGAAGCGCGGCCTGGAGTTCAAGAACATCTTCACGAAGCTCGGCCTGCGGAATGTCCGCATCGATCCGATCGGGAACGTCTTGGGCGAGCGTCCGGGCCGCGGCCCGAAGCCGCACCTGGTGATGGCGGCCCACCTCGACACCGTCTTTCCAGCCGAGACCGATGTCAAGGTCAAGCGGGAGGGCTCTTGGCTCAAGGGTCCGGGCATCGGCGATGACTGCCGGGGCCTCGCCGTCCTCATCGGTGTCATCCGGGCTTTGGACGAGGCCAAGGTAGTGACCGAGGGCTTGATCACCTTCGTCGCGAACGTGGGCGAAGAGGGCCTGGGTGATCTGCGTGGAACCAAGGCGCTGTTCAACGAGACCCTGAAAGGAAAGATCGACCGCTTCGTTTCCGTGGACGGTACCGGGCTTGGCATGACCCATGTTGGCGTTGGCAGCTTCCGCTACCGGCTCACCTACAAGGGCCCCGGCGGGCACAGCTACGGTCAGTTCGGCCGCGTCAACCCGATTCATGCGCTCGGCCGAGCCATCGCCAAGGTTTCCGAGTTCGAGGTGGCCCAGGAGCCGAAGACCACCTTCAACGTCGGCCGCATCGGAGGCGGGACCTCGGTGAACTCGATCCCGTTCGAAGCCTGGGCCGAAGTTGACATGCGGTCGCACGACAAAGCGTCCCTTGATGCCCTGCACGCGAGATTCCTGGCCGCGGCCGACGAAGCGGCCATCGCCGAGAACAAGCGGTGGAACGACGGCACTATCACGGTTGAGAAGAAAAGCGTCGGCGTGCGTCCCCCAGGATCCACGCCGAAGACCGACTACGTGGTGGTCGCCGCGGCATCGGTCACGCGGGCGTTGGGCTTTCCGGTGGAGTGGAGCCAAAGTTCCACGGATTCGAACGTTCCCATGGGCCTCGGAGTTCCCGCGATTACCATCGATGGCGGCGGAGACGGGAAGGACGCCCACGCGCTGACGGAGGCCTTCGACACCACCGATTCGTGGAAGGGCACGCAGCGGGCCATTCTCATCGCGGTCGCGCTTTCGAGGTAAAGGCTCTCGTTCGTTTCGGAGTGCCTTATCATTTAGCCCATGCGATTCAATTCACTCCTCTTTGTCGTTGCCGCGAGCGCGCTGGCGGTCACCGCTCCCCAGGCCCCCGTGCAGGCCCAAGCCGCGGGCAAAGTCACCGGCAAGATCCTGTTCAAGGGTGTGGCCCCCGATCCCATCAAGATTCGGATGTCCGCGGACCCTCGTTGCATGAAGTCGAATCCGAGCGGCGCCGAGAGGAAACAGATCGACGGAGTGAACGGGGGCCTCGCCGGAGTGATTGTCTCGATCAAGTCCCCGGTGAAGGGTACGTTCCCCCCGCGGACCACTCCCGTCCTTCTCGATCAGGTCGGCTGCATGTATACCCCGACCACGATCGCCCTCCAGGTCGGCCAGCCCCTGACCATGCGCAACAGCGACGAGACCCTCCACAATATCCACCCCCGGCCCACGGTCAACACCGGCTTCAACGTCGGGCAGCCGCGCAAGGGAATGGAGACGGTGAAGTCCTTCGACAAGGCTGAGACCTTCTTTCCGGTGGGCTGCGATGTGCATCCCTGGATGCGGTCGTACATCGCGGTTTTCAACCACCCATTCTTCACCATCACGAAGGACGACGGGACCTTTGAGATCCCCGGCGTCCCTCCGGGCGACTACGAAATCGAGGCCCAGCACCCCACACTCAAAGTGATGACCGGCAAGGTCTCGGTGAAGGCCGGAGCCGCGGGCACGCTCGAGCTGACATTCACGCTCAAGTAGAGCCCTTATGAGCCTCCTCGCCCTCGCCCTGCTCACCGGCTGGGCCACCTCGAATTCCGCCCAGCTCGCGAAGGGCAGGGAAGTCTATGAAATGGCCTGCATCGCCTGCCATGGCGAAAGCGGGGCCGGGAATCCGGAATGGGAGAGCGAGGTGCGGCCGGTGTCGTTCGCGGACTGCGGGACCACCGCCGAGCCGTCCGCTTTGTGGAAGTCGGTTGTGGTCAACGGGGGTCCAAAACACGGACTCTCGGAGGTCATGCCTGCCTTCGGCGAAGCGTTTCCCCCCGAAGAGCTGACCGCGGTGGTCGCCTATTTGAGGACGTTCTGCAAGACCGCGGATCGGTACCCGCCGGGCGATCTCAACTTCCGCCGGCTGATTGCCACCGGCAAAGCGTTTCCCGAGGCCGAGGTGGTCTTGAAGACGAAGATCGTCCCTGGAGAAGGGGAGACCGAACTCGAGTTCGTGTACGAGAACCGCATCGGTCCCCGCTTCCAGTACGAACTCGAATTTCCTTTGCGACCCAAGGCCACCGACCAGGGATACGGAGCCGGTATCGGCGACCTGGTGGTGTCCTTCAAGTACGTGCTGGGATTCAACCTCGCGAAACTCCAGATCTTCTCGACCGGGCTTGAGCTTGCACTTCCGACGGGAAGCGAGAAGAAGGACCTGGGGTCGGGGACCGCGGTCTTCTCGCCTTACTTCGCGTTCGGCAAGGGCATTCGCAGCAGCGTGTTCCAGGCCAAGGTGGCGGTTGATCTGCCCGCGGACCGCGATCGCGCGGCCAGGCAGTACCGTTACGCCATCGCATACTCTTTTCCGCCCATCGGATTCTCTCGCACGGGCTACGTGCCTGCGTTGGAACTTGTGGGTGCTTACAACCCCAAAACCAAGGGCCATGCCCAGACCGCGGTCATCGGGCTTTCCAAGGCTCTCAACAAACTCGGGCATGTGATTGGTTCGGTGGGCGTGGGGTTTCCCCTCCGGCCGAGCGGCGGCCCCAAGCCCAAAGAGTTCCGCGCCTACCTCTTGTGGGACTTCGGTGACGGCCCTCTGTGGACCGGTTGGTAGTTCAAAGGACGGCAGAATAGCCGGGGCTGGTCAGGAACTGGTCGGTTGTTCGATACTCCGCATCATGCTCGCAACCTCCACCGGATCCGGGGTGATTCCGTCTCCCGTGTTTTGGTTCTTCAAGGGCAACCCGGCGGAGTTCCGACCGCCGCGGGTTCATGACGAGACGGGCGCCCGTTCTGGCAAACCGCACATCCGTTGTCCCGCCTGCGCCTGGGAGCCGCGACAGGACGACTTTTGGAGCTGCGTGTGCCTCTATTCCTGGCACACCTTCGACACCGGGGGAGTCTGCCCGTCGTGCGACCGGCGATGGACGGAAACCCAGTGCCTGAAGTGCCATGCCTGGTCGAGGCATCTTGACTGGTACACGGACGACGATGAGGACGTGAACCCCGTTTGAAGGCGGTGGTTCTGGCCCGTGGTCTTGGGACCCGGATGATGGCTCACGACGAGTCGGCGAAACTCCTTTCCGCGCAGGAGGCGGTGGCGGGCACGGGCGTCAAGTCCCTGGTGCCCATCGAGGGTCGCCCCTTTCTCGACTACGTTCTGTCCGGGCTCGCCGATGCGGGTTGCGACGAGATGTGTCTGGTGATAGGTCCCGAGCACCACGTGATCCGCGAGCGATACACGGCCATCGTCCCTCCGCGTCGATTTCGAGTGGCCTTCGCGATTCAGGACAAGCCGCAGGGCACCGCCGATGCCGTGCTCGCCGCCGAAGCCTTCGCGAACCGCGGGGAGTTCCTGGTCATCAACAGCGACAACTACTACCCCCTGCAGGCACTTCGCGCTCTGATTTCACTCGGTCGTCCCGGGACGATTCTCTTCACGCCCTCTGGCCTGATCTCCCACTCCAACCTCGAGGCCGCGAGAATTCGGGGCTTCGCCCTCGCGATGCTGGGCGAGGATGGTTGCCTCGATGGACTGGTAGAGAAGCCTGACGAAAAGGAGCTCCGCGGGCGCGGCGCCGCACCGCTCATCAGCATGAACTGCTGGCGATTTCCTTCTGCGATCTTCACGGCCTGTCGCGGTCTCACGGCTTCTCCGCGCGGCGAATTTGAAATCACCGACGCCGTGGCCGGGTTGATCGCCGCCGGTCATCGCCTGAAGGTGCTCACCAGCGACGAAGGTGTCCTCGATCTGTCGAGAAAAGGCGACATCGGGCCGGTGGTCGAGCGCCTGCGCGGCGCCCGCGTGGAGTTGTGACCGCCATCGAGAACGCCTTGCTCGCGGCGGGGGTCAGCGAGCTTCGCGCTCGGGTTCAGGCCGTGATGTTCGCCACGGTCGAATCGGCTTTGGTCGACCGGGGCGTCGCCCCCGTCCATCGAGTGAGTGTCCCAGGCCGGATCGAGGTTCTGGGCAAGCACACGGACTATGCCGGCGGCCGCAGTCTGCTTTCCGCGGTGGAGCGAGGATTCACGGCGGTCAGCGCTCCCCGGAAGGACCGGCTGGTTCGTCTGATCGATGTGGGTCGCGGCGATGAAGTGACCTTGAGCCTTGATCCGCGGGCCGAGCCCCGGAACTCACCCCATTGGGCTATCTATCCCGCGGCGGTGGTGAGGCGCCTCGCGCGCGACTTCGCCCCGCCGATTCGTGGAGTGGACGTGGCATTTGCGAGCGACCTGCCTCCGTCGTCGGGTTTGAGCAGTTCGAGTGCCCTGCTCATCACCGCCTTCGAGGTCCTCCGCCTGGCGAACCAACTGGACGAGCGGGACGACTTCAAAAACGCGCTTCCCGGCGTGCTGGACGTAGCCGCGTACCTGGGCAGCGTCGAAAGCGGCCGGCCCTTCCGCGGCTTCTCGGGCGAAGCCGGTGTGGGGACTGCGGGGGGCAGTCAGGACCACACGGCCATTCTGGCGAGTGAAGCCGGTCGGGTCTGTCAATTTGGCTACGCTCCTCCTCGCTTTGAAGGCTCGACTTCGGTGCCCGCCGGCCTGACCTTCGTGATCGCAGTGAGTGGTGTGGTCGCGCAGAAGACCGAGGGCGCGCGCGAGGCCTATAACCGCGCGGCGGCTCTGTCCTTCGCATTGCTGGAGATCTGGCGCACGACAACCGGCCGCACTGAGGCCACGCTCTTCGAGGCAGTGACGTCGGGTCCCGGGGCCTATCATGAACTGAGGACGGCTCTGACCTCCGCGAAGACCGGGGCGCGGTTTCCCGTCTCCGCCCTTGAGGCGCGGCTCGATCAATTTGTGGACGAAAGTCTGGTGCTCATCCCGGCCGCCACCGGCGCCCTGACCGCAGGAGATCTGGCGGCGTTCGGTCGGGCGGTCGATCGTTCGCAGCGCGGCGCCGAACAGGGTCTTCAGAATCAGGTTCCCGAAACCATCGCTTTGGCGGGTCTGGCGCGATCGATGGGCGCCCATGCGGCCTCGGCGTTTGGAGCGGGTTTCGGCGGCAGCGTCTGGGCACTGGTCTCGCGCACGGAGGCCGAGCATTTCCGCTCGGAATGGGAGAGCCGCTACCGAACGCTTTACGACCACAAGGCCGCGCACTTCTTCGCCACCGACCCGGGGCCGCCCCTGCGACGCTTCGAGTTGTAAGAAGCCCTGGCTGCGGCAGACCGATCATTGCCAGCCTCAGCACGGACTGCTTCCGTAGCCATCACCGGTCCCTGAGTCCGACGAGCGCATCCCAGTCGAAGGGACCGATCCCGAGGGCGCATCAAGCCGGTCCCTCTCGGAGGCTTTTCCCGGCAGTGCCGCGGGTCAGGAGCCGGATGCCGAATGATGCAATCGCATCGGATGACCGTGAGCCCCTTCCGTCCTTAGAATCGCGGGGTATGAGCGACGAATGGAAGGGTCGGGTGGTTTCTCCTGCGGACGCGGTGGCTCCGCTCAAGAACGGGATGCGGGTGTTCGTTCATGGGGCGTGCGCTTCTCCGCAACCCCTGCTCGAGGCTATGGTCGCGGCCCCTCACCTCAGTGATGTGACGCTGTATCACCTTCATATCGGGGGCGAGGCGCCTTTCGCCCGGCCCGAAAACGCCTCCCGATTCCACTCCATCTCGTTCTTCGCGGGGCCGAACGTGCGCGCGCTCATCGAGGGCGGGCAGGGTGACTTCGTGCCCGTGTTCCTTTCGGACATTCCCGCCCTCTTCACTGACGGCGTGGTTCCCCTCGACGCGGTTCTGATTCAGGTCTCTCCACCCGATCGTCACGGTCTTTGTACTCTGGGCACCTCCTGCGATGCGACCCGCGCCGCGGTTGACACCGCGCGGATCGTGATCGCCGAGGTGAACGAGCAGATGCCGCGCACCCATGGCTACACCGCGGTGCCCCTTTCGCGAATCTCGAGCCTGATTCACACGAATCGGCCGCTGGTGCCTCACAATCCTGATCCCATCGGCGAAGTGGAATCGCGGATCGGTGAGATTGTGGCCGGACTGGTGAACGACGGTGCGACTCTTCAGATGGGTATCGGCGCCATCCCCGACGCCGTGCTGGCAAGGCTCCACGACAAGCGCGACCTCGGAATTCACACGGAGATGTTCTCGGACGGCCTCGTTGATCTGGTGAAGAGCGGGGCGGTGACCAACCGTTTGAAGAAGGTCAAGCCCGGGCGGATCGTCACCAGCTTCGTGTCCGGGACGAAGAAACTGTTCGATTTCGTGAACGAGAACCCGATGGTGGAGTTCCACCCGAGCGACCGGACCAATGACACTTCGGTGATCCGGCGCAACGACAACACCATCGCCATCAACTCCGCTTTGCAGGTCGACCTCTCGGGCCAGGTGTGCGCGGACTCTCTCGGTCATCGCATCTATTCGGGGATTGGCGGGCAGATGGATTTCATGCGAGGGGCGGCCCTCTCGAAAGGCGGCAAACCCATCCTGGCTCTGCCCTCGACGGCCAAAGGCGGGAAGGTGTCGCGCATCGCCGCCGAGCTTGCGGCGGGGGCGGGGGTCGTGACCACCCGCGGCCATGTGCGTTGGATCGTGACCGAATACGGCGCCGTCAACCTCTACGGCTTGCCTCTGCGCCAGCGGGGCGAGGCGCTCATTTCGATCGCCCATCCCGACTTCCGTGCCGAACTCAGCCGCGATCTCGCGCGGATTCGGCACTTCGTGCTGGCTCCGGCGGTCTCCTGAGGCGTGCATCCTATTGTGCGGAAACAGGTTTCGGGCGCTCTTGGGTTCGTGCTGGTACTTGGGTTTGCCTCGTCACTGGGCGCCGCCAGCAAGCCGAAATTGTCTCTCAGTGCGGTGCCCACGCAGGGCTCGCCCGCGACGGTGTTTATCTTCCGTGGGGTTTTGACCGGCGTCGCGGACACCGAGGACTTTTACTGTCTCACCGCCGAATGGATATGGGAAGAGGAGGCGGATTCGAGTCTGAACGAATCGGAGTGCCCTCCCTTCGTTTCCGGCGAGACGAAAGTCGAGCGGACTTTCAGCGAAGAACAGAGTTTTCGCAGGGCCGGTCCTCAACGGGTTCAGCTGATCCTGCGGAGGCATGACAAGGAAATCGCCTCGGCCACCGTCACGGTGACGGTCAGGCCTCAGTTCGCGTCAAAAAACTGAAGCTGTCGGGCATATAGTCA
>Ga0163144_10014203_pt1 | contig 16556 bp, 17 predicted proteins | sample OliLak19BULKMAT1_FD_123175 | JGI IMG/M metagenome (GOLD analysis project Ga0163144, IMG submission 123175) | Freshwater microbial mat bacterial communities from Lake Vanda, McMurdo Dry Valleys, Antarctica - Oligotrophic Lake LV.19.BULKMAT1 | ecosystem: Environmental > Aquatic > Freshwater >... | reverse complement strand
CTGCGGCGGCAACCCGGTCGTGGATCACGATCACCTCGGTACCGCCGGCCCGCGACTCGAAGCGCACGCTGACCCGGCTTGCCGGCTCGGTTCCGACAATCCAGGTGTAGACCAATCGCTCCGGCGGCTCGATGGCAAGGAACTCGCCCTCGATCCAGACAGTACGGCCGTCCGGGAGCAGGTTGCCAATCCGGTAATGTCCGCCAACCCGCAGGTCGATGCTTGCCTCGGGGCAGACGACGCCGGCGGGGCCCCACCAGCGGCGCAACAATTCCGGTTCGGTCCACAGGGCGAACAGGCGCGCCGCATCGGCGGCAATGGTGCGGCGTGACACCAGGCTGAAACCGGCTTCGCTCATGCCTTGCCGTCCCGCTCGGCGAAATCCGCAAGGCGCGCCAGCGTGTCGTCCCAGAACTGGCGATAATGGGCCAGCCACGCGTCGGCCCGGTGCAGCGGCCCGGCATCCAAGGCGCAATGGTGCACCCTGCCGTCCACCGTTCGCCTGACCAGCCCGGCGTCTTCCAGCACCCGCAGATGTTGCGATGCTGCGGGCAACGACATGGCGAACGGCGCCGCGAGATCCGTCACCCTGGCCGGGGCCTCCGCCAGGCGCGACAGCATCGCCCGCCGCGTGCGGTTGGCCAGCGCGTGAAACAGATCGTCCAGCGCGTCGTCGCGGGTCCGTGCGCTTGAGTTTTTCATCTTGCATATATTAAGGTAATTACCTTACTATTAAAAGAAGCAAGTGTGGCGGGAGGAAAATCATGTCGGATGCGATCCACCAGGAAATCACCATCAAGGCCAGCCCGGCCGAGGTCTACCGGGCGCTGACCGAGGCGAAACGGTTCAGCGCCATGAGCGGCGGCGCGCCGGCCGAGATCGAAGCCAAGGCCGGCGGGGCCTTCAGCCTGTTCGGCGGCCATGTCGCCGGCCGCACCCTGGAATTGGAGGCCGACCGCCGCGTGGTGCAGGCATGGCGCGCCAAGGACTGGGCGCCCGGCGTCTATTCGGTCTGCCGGTTCGAACTGGCCGCCCAGGGCAAAGGTACGAAACTGGTATTCGACCAGACCGGCGTGCCGGCCGGGGCCAGGGAGCATCTCGAGGGCGGCTGGCACAAAATGTACTGGGAGCCGCTGAACCAGATGAGCGCCTAGATCGCCGCCGCTACCAGAGACGTTTGACGCCATAGGCGTCGAACGCCTTTTCGTTTGAGACCAGCGGCAGGCGCTCCAGCAATGACTGGGCGATCAGCATGCGGTCGAACGGGTCGTTCAGCGGCGCCGGCAGGGCGCCGGCATGCTGGCCGTGGGCCAGGGTAACGCTGAGCGTGCCAAAGCCCTCGCGCGCCAGCGTGCCGGCGATGTCGGCGGCAACGACGCGGGCATGCGGCAGTTTGCCAATCCGGAATTTGGTGGCGATTTCCCACGCCGAAGCGGCGCTGACCACAACCTCGTTATCCGCCTGGGTGATGGCGCGGCGCGCGCCGGCGGACAATTGCGGGTCGGTGAATACCCACCACAGCAAGGCGTGGGTATCGAGCAGCAGGCGCACGGCCTATTGGTCCCATGCCTTCAGTTCGTCGTCCGGCAACGGCTCGAAGAATTCCGGGCCTATGCTGCCCATGCCCTTGAGTCGGCCGTACTTGCGCTTCACCGGGGCGGGGGCGACCGGCACCAGCCGGGCAACCGGCTTGCCGGCGCGGGCGATGGTGACGCTGTGGCCGGCCTCGACCTTGGCCAGCAATTGCGACAGGCGGGTCTTGGCCTCGTGGGTGTTGACAATTTCGTCCATGGCTTGCTCCTTAGCTAACATACTTAGCTAAGCCGGCCGTTCGGTCAAGGCCCCAGCAGCGCCAGTAGCGCCGACACCGTGAACACGGCGCAGATCGTGGACAGCAAAATCGCCGACGAGGCGCGCTCGACATACACGTTGTAGGCGCGCGCCATGATGAAGACGTTGGCGGCCAGCGGCAGGCTGGCCTCCAGCACCGCCACCTTGGTCAGGAGCGGATCGAGCGCCAGCAGCGTGGCGATGCCGAAGGCCAAAGCCGGGTGCACCAGAAGCTTGATGACCGAGATCAGCGCCAGTTCGGGAAAGCCAGAATGCAAGGGCCGGCCGACCAGGGTGGCGCCGATGGCGAAGAGGGCGCAGGGCGCGGCGGCATTGGCGAGGAGGTTGCCGAACGCCGCCACCGGCAGGGCCAAGTGCAGCCCGCTTATGCCCCAGAGCAGGCCGGCGAAGGTGGAGATAATCAGCGGGTTGCGCGCCAACGCGGTGACGACGCGGCGGACGATGACGCCAAGGCTGGCCTGGCGGCCGGCGCCCAGCTCGATCATCGCCGTGGTGATCGGCAGCAGTATGATGTGGTCGAACACGATGACCAGCACGGCGGGCAGCACCACCTTGTCGCCGAACACCGCCAGCACGATCGGCAAGCCCATATAACCGACATTGCCGAAGCCCGCCCCCATGCCCATGATGGCGCTCTCGCCCAGGCTGGGCCGGAACAGCAGCCGGCCCGCCACGACGCAGAGGATGAACGCGAGCAGCCCGCCGCCGGAATAGGCGGCGATGAAGCGCCACTCGAAATCCTGCGCCAGCGAGGCTGCCGACATTTTCATGAACAGCATGGTGGGCAGCGCGAACCAGAACACGAAGGCGTTCAGCCCCGCCGTGGCCGCGCCGTCGAGCACGCGGAAATGCCCGGCCGCATAGCCGGCCGCGACCAGCGCGAAGAACGGCAGCGAAATGGTGAGCAGGGTTTCCATGCAGCTATACGGAAGAATTAACCACAAAGGCACCAAGGCAGCGAGACGCGCACTTGGCGAAGCCAAGCTTATCAACGCGAAGGGCGCAAAGGTCGCGAAGGAGTGAGGCGCCGGCTTCCTCGCGACCTTTGCGCCCTTCGGGTTCAACCCCTTTGGCCTTAATTGCGCCTGCGGCGCGTGGTGCGCGGCTCGCTGCCTTGGTGTCTTTGTGGTTCACTTTCTATTTCGTTTCCATCAGCGCCGCGATCTTCTCGCGCACGTCTTCGGGCAGCGGGACCGATTTTCGGGTGGCGAAGTCGAACAGCACGTTGACCGTCTCGGCGGTGGCCAGCAATTCCCCGGTCACGGTGTCGCGCGCCCAGTGGGCGAAACGCCAGGTCTTGGGGTCCAGCGCCACCGGCGCGCAGGTCAGCGCGATGGCGTCGCCGCTGCGGATGCGGCGGTGGTGGCGAATGTGGTACTCCAGCGCCGCCGCGCCCAGGCCGCGACGCGCCAGTTCGGCATGGGGCAGGCCGAGATGCGGAAAGGCGTGCATGGTGGAATCCGAGAACAGCCGCATCATGAAGCGCGGCATCAGCCAGCCGTGCCGGTCGCACTCCCAGGCCTGGGTGCCCATGCGCGCGGTATCCAGCATCGGCCGCGCCGGATCGAAGCGGGCGGGCGGCGGCGCGGCGCGCGGTTCGGGCGCGTGGGTCCACGCGGCGGCCTGCTCCATCGCCTTGGCACGCAGGTCCGGCGGCAACGGCAGCGCCGCGCCGGTGCCCAGGTCGACATAGGCGGCGACGGTCTCAAACAGCGCGGCCGTCTGGTCGGTGTCGCTCTGCCGCAGGTCGGTGTGCCAGCGGACAACCTCTTGCCCCTTGGCCCCTGAAACCCCGCGCACGCCCGAGCGCGCCGCCGTCACCGCGCCGGCGCGCTGTTCGTGGCGGAAAGTGATGCGCTGCTCGACCGGAACCAGGCCGGCGCCGCTGTCGCGCTGCGTGGCCGGCGAGTCGCCAAGGGCGGCGGCGACGAAGGCGTCGGCCTCGCCCATGCGCTCCATGTAGAACTGGATGTTCATGTGCGCCATGCGGTCGGTGTGCCAGGCGTTCACCACCGAGCGGTGCGTCGGCAGCGGCGGGGCGTTGGCCGGCGCCGGCTCATGCTGCCCGCCGGCCTCGAGAATGGCCATGATGGCGGGCGGGATGGCCACGGCGCGGCGTTTGTCGAGGTCCAGCATCAGGGCCAATACCTCGGCCTTCATCGCCACCACGCCGCTGACGGCGTTGCTGAGTTCGTGGCCCAGCACGATCTTCTTGCCCGCAGCCGAGACGAGATGGCTTCGCATTACCAATAGGTCGCCGTCGTGCGCCTCGCGCAGGTATTCGAAGCGCTGGTCAATGGCGGCGAAGCCCAGCCGCTCGGCCTGCATCACGCTGGCGGTGAGGCCGATGGCGTTCATCATGGTGGACGAGGCGTCGGACACGCGGGCGACGTAGAACTGCACGTTCATGTGGCCGTAATGGTCGCGCTCGGCGGCCTTCACCACGCCGCGATAGGTCTCGAACACGTCGCGCACCGCCACTACTCCCGAAAGCCGGTTTGTAGCAGGTGGTTGAGGTGGCGGTCGAGCAGTGCCGGGCCGTCCTGGCGGAGCGTGCCGAGCCGTGCGTCGAGCAGCAGGAGACCCAGCACCTGGGCCAGCAGGGTAATCGCCGCCGCGTCCGCCAGACCGAGGTCGCGGAACGGGGTAAGCAGCGCGATCAGCCGGCCGGTGATCTGCCGTTCGCCCGCCGGCGTGGGCGCGGCGGCGGGGAGGAGCTGAAACAGCAGCCGCGCCTCGTCCGGCCGGGCCGCGTAGTGGCTGTGCAGGGCATGCGCCGCCGCCGCCGGACCGCCCGCCGCCTTGACCGCCCGCGCCGCCTCGCCCAATGAGCGGGCCAGCAGGTCGGCCAGGATCGCGTCCCGGCCGGGATAGTAGATATAGATCGCGCCCGGCGTGTACCCGGCCCGGGCGGCGATGGCCCGGATCGTGGTGGCGGCCAGGCCGCCGGTTGCGAATACGGCCCGCGCCGCGACTAGAATCGCTTCGCGCTTGTGGTCATGCAGGTCGATTTGGCGGCTCATATTGAACATTGTATAATATAATGAACAATGTTTAATTTAAAAGAAGAGACTTAGGCTTATTCACCCACTAAACATTTGGCGATTTATATGTGGTACTTCCTGCACAACTTGGGGAGGTAGCGAATGGAGCGCCCGTATTTCCATTTTGGTAGTGAGGAGCTTCGCCGTAATGCGAAGGCAAATTGGAATAGTATTGCAACGCTTCGGCACCTTTTGGCCGAACTCGATAACCGCAAATCGCAGCCTGCCGAGGTGCTTACCCAAGAAATATTCGAAAGGGTTCGAGAACTCAGCAGCAAGCGCACGGTCCAATCAACGCCTGACCACACCGCAACTCTCGAAAAAAGGCTGCTTGAACTTGAGATCCAAAACGAGGCATTGCGCGAAGAATTGGACAAGATCGTTAAAGACATCTTTGGTTCGGGGGTCACGCGGTCGGGCGTGTCGGCAATCCGATACACCGGAGTTTTGCCGAACTGTCCCGACTTTATCTGGAACGTGACGCGTGAAGCGTGGGAAGCCTACCGGGATGAACAGCTACGCGTTATGGGAAGTGGAGCAAGCTTACTTCATACGAAAATCACAAACTCCCTCAACGAGATTGCCCGTCTCCGCCATGTCTAAGATGAAAAACAATGTTCCGCACAAATTGTTGGGCATGATGCCAGACGGCAGACCAGTCAGTTTGTGTCAGGGATATCGCTGCTGTTATGTGCAAATCGGTCGGCCCGCTGACGACACGGATGCCAGGCGTATTGTCGTGCCCGAACGATTTGCCACCGAGGTGGACTATGAGACGGCGCTTTGGATCGCAGGTTTACCAGAGCAGATCGGCCGCGACGTGCACGGTCGTTTCATATGGAAGGCTCTGAATGAGCTTTCACTCTTTTGCCGCTCCTCCGTCGGGGCTGCCCATTTCGGATCCATTGCAGCAGCAAAAGCCCTGTCGCTGGAGGGATGCCAAGAGCTCATACTCGCCCAACGTCGCCTTAACAGGAAACCGTCCCAATCGCCAAAGCCCGCTGGTCCCAAGCGGCCTGAAATCTACTTGAGGGATGCCACGCCTTATTTGCGCCGATACGCGCGTCTTCTCTCGCTTGAACATCACGGCAATCGCCGTGAATGGTCGAGAATCGACGATCGCTGGACGGTTAGTCTGCAAGACTGGACATTTGTGGTTGCTCGTTACGACTTCTTGAGCGGAAATGACCACGGTATCGGGCTTTCATGGGGAGGAAAAAGGGCGGCCATGCGGCGTCTTCGGCTTCACCCTGGAATCATAAATCTACCAGGAGAGGACTGTGAACGGGTAAACGGCTAACCCTTTTTCGCCAGCAGGAAGGCCCGCACCGCCGGGTCCTCGGTCAGGCCGATGGCTTGGGCATAGGCCGCCGCCGCCTCGACCGTCCGGCCGGCGCGGGCCAGCAGATGGGCGCGCACCGCCCAGTATGGCTGATAGGTGGCGACCGCCGCTTCAGCCAGTTCGTCCAGCAAAGCGAGGCCGGCGTCGGGCCCGGCGCCTTCGCCATGGGCGGCGGCTTGGCCAACCAGCGCGCCGGTCGATGGCGCCAGCGCCACCAGGCCGTCGTACAGCTGCATCAGCGCCGGCCAGTTGGTCTGGCCGGTGACGCCACGCTGGGCATGCACCGACTGGATCGCCGCCTCCAGCTGGAAATGGCCGAGCTGGCCCATGCGGCCGGCCTGGCGCAGTTCGCTTTCGGCGTCGAGAATCATGGCGCGGTTCCAGCGGCCGGGATCCTGTTCGGCCAGGGCCACGAACTGGCCCTCCGGCCCGCGCCGCGCCCCGCGCCTGGCTTCGGCATGCAGCATGAGCGCCAGCAGGCCCCGCGCCTCGGCCGCGTCCGGCAGCAGGTGGGCGACCAGGCGGCCGAGCCATAGCGCCTCGCCCGCCAGGTCTTTCCGCTTGGGATCGACGCCGGGCGCATCCTCCCAGCCGCTGCCATAGGCGGCGTAGATCGCCTCCAGCACCGCGTCCAGCCGCGCCGGCAGATCGGCCGCCTCGGGCACCGCGAAGGCGATGCCGGCGTCGCGGATTTTCGCCTTGGCGCGCACCAGGCGCTGGCCCATGGAAGTGGGCGACACCAGGAACGCGGCGGCGATGCGCGCGGCGTCCAGGCCCAATACGGTTTGCAGCATCAGCGGCGCGCGCGAGCCGGCGTTGATCGCGGGGTGGGCGCAGATGAACATAAGCTTCAGCCGCTCGTCCGGAATCGCGCTGTCCGTCACCTCGTCGCGCTCCTCCTGCAACAGGGAAAGGGTGGGCTGCGCCGCCGCCAGCAGGCCGGCGCGGCGGGCGCCGTGCCCCAGCGCGCGGCGGGCCACGGTCAGCAGCCAGGCCGGCGGATTGTTCGGCACCCCGTCCACCGGCCAGGCGTGCAGCGCGGCGGCGAACGCCTCGGCCAGCGCATCCTCGGCCGCCGCAATGTCGCGGGTGCGGGCGGCGAGGAAGGCCAGCAGGCGGCCGTAGCTGTCGCGCGCCGCGGCCTCGGCGGCGCGGCGCGCGACGTCGGCGGCGGTCAATTCATCGGCGGCAGGACCGGCCGTACCTCGACCGAGCCGACATTGGCCGACGGGCTGCGGGCCGCCCATTCCAGCGCGGCGTCAAGGTCCGCCACCTCGATCAGGAAAAAGCCGCCCAGCTGCTCCTTGGTGTCGGCGAACGGGCCGTCCTGCACCTGGCGCTGGCCGGCGCGCAGCCGCACCGTGGTGCCGGTCGTGGGCGGCTGCAGCCCGGCGCCGCCGCGCACGATGCCGGACTTGGTCAGGGTCTCGATATACGCCCCCCAGGCGCCCCAATATTCCGGGCCTTTCTTGGGGTCGTTGCGCTGCGCGAAGTCGGCGGCGGTTTCGTAAAACAGGATGGCGTACTGCATGGTCGTGCTCCGTTGTTTCCGGCAGGGCCGCCGGCGGCGAAAGCCGGTCGCTCCCAGCTTTCACGACCATGAGCGTCGAGGCGAGCGGATTTCGACAGTCCGGCGAAAAAAAGTTTTTGAAACACGAAGACACCAAGGCAGCGAGACGCACGCCTTGCGCCGCAGGCGAAATAAAGCGTTTAAGGCTTAACCGCAGAGGGCGCGGAGGAACGCGGAGGACTGAGACTCTGCGCCTTCTCCGCGCTCTTCCGCGTCCTCCGCGTTAAATCTTTCTGGCTTCGCCCAGGTGCTCGTCTTGCTGCCTTGGTGTCTTTGTGGTTCGACTTTCCTGCTCACCAGCCCAGTTGTCTTGCCGCAAGGTCCTTCATGATCTCCTCGGCGCCGCCACCGATGGCGTTGACCTTTACCTCGCGGTAGATGCGCTCCACCTTGGCCCCGCGCATGAAGCCGGCGCCGCCGAAGACTTGCACCGCTTCGCTGGCGCAAAAGGCCAGGGTCTGGGTTGCCTGGTTTTTCAGCAGACAGAGGTCGGCGATGGGATGCTCGCCAGCGTCCACCGCCCAGGCGATGCGCTCCAGCCACGCCTGGCTGGCCTCGATGCGCATGCGCATGTCGGCCAGCTTGTGGCGGATGACCTGGTGGCGGATCAGCGGCTTGCCGAAGGTCTCGCGCAAGGCGGCATAGGCGACGGCCTCATCATAGGCGGTGCGGGCGAAGCCGATGGACGAGGCGGCGAGGCCGAGCCGCTCGTCGTTGAAGTTCAGCATGATGCCGCGAAAGCCGGCATTCTCCTCGCCGATCAGATTCTCCGCCGGCACGCGGGCGGCGTCGAAACGCAGGGTCGCGGTGTCGGACGCCCACCAGCCCATCTTCTTCAACGGGGTTCGCGTGAAGCCCGGCGTGTCGCGCGGCACCAGCAGCAACGACACGCCGGCCATGCCCGGCCCGCCGGTACGCACCGCCACGGTGTACCAGTCGGCGCGCATGCCAGACGTGATGAAGGTCTTTTCGCCGGTGACGATATAGTGGTCGCCGTCACGTATCGCTTTGGTGCGCAGGTTGGCCACGTCCGACCCGCCGGAGGGTTCGGTGATGGCCAGCGCCGCGATTGTCTCGCCGGCCAGGATGCCGGGCAGCACGCGGCGCTTCATTTCCTCGCTGCCGAGCCTGGCCACGGGCGGTGCGCCAATGGTGTGGCTCATCAACCCCGCCGCCACGCCGCCCGACCCGGCGCGGGCCAGTTCCTGGGCGGCGATGATGGCGTGAAAGCGGTCGCTGGCCACGCCACCAAATTCCTCGGGAAAGCCGAGGCCGAGCAGGCCGATGGCGGCGGCTTTCTTGTAGAGCTCGCGCGGAAACTCGCCCGCTTCGTCCCACGCGTCGGCGAAGGGGGCGATTTCCTTGTCCACGAAACGGCGCAGCGTGGCACGGAACGCCTCGTGCTCCGGCGTGTAGTAGGGACTCTTCATTGCAGCCGCGCCAGCACTTGCCGGTTCGCCACCTGGGCGCCGTCGCTCACGATCTCGGCCAGCGCGCCGTCGCGCGGGGCGAGCAGTTCGTGCTGCATCTTCATTGCTTCCAGCACGACCAGGCGCTGGCCCTTCGTCACGCTGTCGCCGGCCTTGGCCAGCACCGTGACCACCTTGCCGTTCATCGGCGCCAGCACCCGGTCGGCCCCGGCGGCATCGGCAGGCTCGGGCGGTTCGTGGGTAATATCCTCGAACAGGAAATCGTCGAGGTGGAGGCGGGCGCCGGTGCGAACCCAAGCAGCCTCCTCACCCAACCCTCTCCCCCATTGCATGGGGGAGAGGGCTTTATCTCCCTCTCCCCCGCGTGGGGGGGAGAGGGTCGGGGTGAGGGGGTGCAGCAACGACACGGTCTCTTCGCCGCACCGTACCTTCATCGGCCATGACATCGCGCCCGTCGAGCTGAAGCCGTTCAGTTCGCCCCAGTCGCGGTCGGTGAACAGCAGGGCGGCGGCCTTGGTAAAACCGCCTTCAGTCGGCACGCGCGGCGCTATCCTGGCGAAGTGCTGGCCGATGAAGCCGGTGGTGGCCCGGCCGCCGGCAAAGTCGGCGTGCGACAGAAGGTCAATCAGGAAGCGGCGGTTGGTGGGCAGGCCCAGCAGCACGGTGCGTTCCAGCGCGGCAATCAGCTTCGTCCGCGCCTCCTCGCGCGTGGCACCGTGGGCGATGATCTTGGCCAGCATCGGGTCGTACCACGGGCCGATTGTCTGGCCGCTCGCGATGCCGGCATCGGTGCGGACACTGGGCGGAGGTTGCCAAGCGACTACGGTGCCCGATTGCGGCAGGAAGTTCCGTGCGGGGTCTTCGGCATAGAGCCGCACCTCGATGGCATGGCCGCGCAGCGCGACCTGCTCCTGCCGCAGCGGCATTGTCTCGCCATTGGCGATGCGGAACTGCCATTCAACAAGGTCGAGGCCGGTGACCGCCTCGGTCACCGGATGCTCGACCTGCAACCGCGTGTTCATCTCCAGAAAGTAGAAGGCGCCATCGCCGCCCAGCAGGAACTCCACCGTGCCGGCGCCGACATAGTTCACAGCCTTCGCCGCCGCCACCGCCGCCGCGCCCATGCGGGCGCGGAGATCCGGCGAGACGGCGGGCGAGGGCGCCTCCTCGATCACCTTCTGGTGCCGGCGCTGCACCGAACAGTCGCGCTCGCCCAAATGAATCACAGTGCCCTTGGTGTCGGCGAAGACCTGCACTTCCACATGGCGCGCGTCGGTGACTGCCTTTTCCAGCAGCAGTTCGCCGGAGCCAAAGGCGCTGGCCGCCTCGTTCCGCGCGCCCGTGATGGCGGCTTCCAGCGCCGCATCGCTGGTGATGAGGCGCATGCCGCGCCCGCCGCCGCCCGCCGCCGCCTTGACCATGACGGGAAGGCCAATGCGTCGCGCCTCGGCCAGCAGCGTGGCGTCGGACTGGTCGGCGCCGCGCCAGCCCGGCACGACCGGCACGCCGGCCGCCTCCATACGCGCCTTGGCGGCGGCCTTGTTGCCCATCGCGGCAATCGCGGCGGCAGGCGGGCCGACAAAGGTCAGGCCCGCCGCCACGCAGGCCCCGGCAAAGGCGGCATTCTCCGACAGGAAGCCGTAGCCCGGATGCACAGCATCGGCGCCACTCGCTTTTGCCGCTTCAATTATTGCTGCGATGTTGAGGTAGGAGTCCGCCACCGGTGGCGGACCGATGCGCACCGCCGCATCGCAGGCCCGCACATGCGGCGCGCCGGCATCGGCATCGCTGTACACTGCGACCGTGCGAATCCCCATCGCCGCTGCCGTCCGCGCGATGCGGCAGGCAATCTCGCCCCGATTGGCGATGAGGACGGAGCGGATCATCTATTCGGCGGCTTCCTTGCCTGCGTCCTTGCGCCGGCCGGGCAATGTGCCCATGAACTTGCAGATGATACCCAGCATGATCTCGTCGGCGCCGCCGCCGATGCTGCCCAGGCGCTGGTCGCGATAGGCGCGGCTCACGGGCGTTTCGTTCATGAAGCCCATGCCGCCGTAATATTGCAGGCAGGCATCGGTCACCTCGCGCGCCAGGCGGCCGGCCTTCAGCTTGGCCATGCTGGCGAACTTGGTGACATCCTCGCCGCCGATATAAAGCTCGACGGCGCGGTAGGTGAGCGCGCGCAGCGCCTCCACCTCGGTCTGCAGTTCGGCCAGGCGGAAGTGCACCACCTGGTTGTCGAGGATCGAGGCGCCGAAGGTCTTGCGGTTGCGGGTGTACTCGATGGTCTGCTCGATCACCCGGTCCAGCGTCACCAGCGAGGAGGCGGCGGCCCACAGGCGCTCCTCCTGGAACTGCATCATCTGGTACATGAAGCCGGCGCCCTCATGGCCGATCAGGTTGCGGCGCGGCACCCGCACGTCGTCAAAAAAGATCTGCGCCGTGTCGGACGAGCGCATGCCAAGCTTGTCCAGCTTGCGGGCGATGGTGACGCCCTTGGTTTTCATCGGCAGCACGATCAGCGACTTGTTGCCGTGGCGCGGCCCGTCGCCGGTATTGGCCAGGCAGCACATCCAGTCGGCCTGGGTGCCGTTGGTAATCCACAGCTTGCCGCCGTTGATGAGGTAATCGTCGCCGTCGCGCCGTGCGTGGGTCTTGATGTTGGCGACGTCCGAGCCGGCGCCGGGTTCCGAGACGCCGATGCAGGCGACGAGGTCGCCGGCAATCGAGGGCGCCAGGTATTCGCGCTTCAGCTCCTCGCTGCCAAAGCGCGCCAGCGCCGGGGTCGCCATGTCGGTCTGCACGCCGATCGCCATGCCGACGCCGCCGCAATTGATGTTGCCGAGCTCCTCGGCCATCACCATGCCGTAGGAATAGTCGAGGCCGAGGCCGCCATATTCGGTGGGCTTGGTGATGCCGAGAAAGCCCTGCGCACCCATTTTGCCAAACAGGTCCTTCGCACTGAAAATGCCGGCCTCCTCCCACGCATCGACATGCGGGTTGATCTCGGCGGCGATGAACTTGCGGAGGCTCCGGCGCAGTTCCTCGTGTTCCCCAGTGAATTTCATGTCGCGCGTCTCCCTCTATCTTTCTTCCCCCTCTCCCTTGAGGGGAGAGGGTCGGGGTGAGGGTGACTGGCGCCGCAGTTTCCGGCGTCACCCTCACCGGCTCGCTTTGCTCGCCACCCTCTCCCCTCAAGGGAGAGGGTTCAATCACATCCGGCCAACTCCAAACGTTGTCGGGTTCAATTTTCTGGTTTCCGCCTCGCGACAAATCGCGAGGCACAGCAGCAGCACCTTGCGGGTGTCGCGCGGGTCGATCAGTCCGTCGTCCCACAGCCGCGCGGTGGCGAACAGGGCGGTGCTTTCCCGGTCCATCCGCTCCGCCAGTTTCTTCTGCATCGTGTCCAGCGCCGCCTGTTCGACGGACTGGCCGGCTTTCCTGAACTTTTCCTCGGTCACGATGGCCATGACCCGGCCGGCCTGTTCGCCGCCCATGACCGCGACGCGGTTGTTCGGCCAGGCGAAAATGAAGCGCGGGCCGAAGGCGCGGCCGCACATGCCGTAATTGCCGGCCCCGAAGCTGGCGCCGACATGCAGGGTGATCTGCGGCACATTGGCGTTGGCGACGGCCTGGATCATTTTCGAGCCGTGCTTGACGATGCCGGCCTGCTCGGCCTCGCGCCCCACCATGTAGCCGGTGGTGTTCTGCAAATAGAGGATCGGCGTGGCGGTCTGGCAGCATGCTTGAATGAACTGCGCCGCCTTCGTCGCGCCGGCGGCGTCAATCGGGCCGTTGTTGCCGATAATGCCCAGCGCCTCACCGCCCAAATGGGCGGTGCCGCAGACGGTGTGCGAACCGTAACGCTCCTTGAACTCGAGAAAGTCCGAGCCATCGACGATGCGGGCGACGATTTCGCGCACATCGACGGGCTTGCGATAGTCCACCGGTACCACGCCGGCCAGCTCGTCGGGCGAATGCAGCGGTGCGGTGCCGCCCGGCGCCGTGGCGCGGTCCCAGCGCAGCTTGGCCATGATCTCGCGCGCAATGCGAATGCCGTCGGCGTCGCTCTCGGCCAGATATTCCGCCGTGCCGGCGATGTTGGCGTGCATCTCGGCGCCGCCCAGTTCCTCGTCCTGCGCGATCTCGCCGGTCGCGGCTTTCAACAGCGGCGGGCCGGCCAGGAACACCTTAGCCCGACCGCGCACCATCACGACATGGTCGGACAGGCCGGGCAGATAGGCGCCGCCGGCGGTGGAGGAGCCGTGCACCACGGTGATTTGCGGAATGCCGGCGGCCGATAGGCGCGCCTGGTTGGCGAAGCCGCGCCCGCCTTCGATGAAAATATCCGCCTGGTACAGCAGGTTGGCGCCGCCGGATTCCACCAGATGCACCATGGGCAGCTTGTTTTCGCGGGCGATTTCCTGGGCGCGCAACGATTTCTTCAGGCCCATCGGCGCGATGGTGCCGCCCTTGATCGCGCTGTCGCTGGCGGTGACGACGCAACGCACACCCGATACCACGCCGATCCCGGCGATCAGCCCGCCACCCATGATGTTCTCGCCGCCATCGTCGTCATGCATTTTGTAGCCGGCGAGCGTGGCCAGCTCCAGAAACGGCGCGCCACGATCCAGCAGCAGGGCGACCCGGTCGCGCGGCAAAAGCTGGCCGCGCTTCTCGAACGTGGCGCGCTTGGCTGCGGACAGTGCGCGCACCTTGCCCTCCAGCGCGCGGAATTCATCGACCAGCGCCAGCATCGCGGCGCGGGTGGCGGCGAAGGTGTCACTGTTGCAGTCGATGGCGGTGCGGATGGCGGGCACTACGATGTCCCTTGAAATTTCTTCTCCCTCTCCCTTGAGGGGAGAGGGTCGGGGTGAGGGTGACTGGCGCCACAGCTCCCGGCGTCACCCTCACCGGCTCGCTGCGCTCGCCACCCTCTCCCCTCAAGGGAGAGGGCTGATTCTTGACGCTTACTCATCGCGCAGCACCTTGGGCATTTCCGCCAGGTGAAAGCCGTTCCACGGTTCGGAGCGTGCGTGCTTGGGCAGCGGCCAGCCGGGCTCGCTGCTGGCGGGATCGCCGGGTGCGGCCATGGCGCTCCACGGCGAGGCCAGCTTGGCGTTCGGCGCTGCGCCATCGACGCGCAAGGTGGCGCCCGAGATGAACGCCGCCGCGGGCGACAGCAGGAAGCAGATCGCCGCCGAACACTCACTCTCGGTGCCGAGGCGTTGCAGCGGCACGGCGCGGTGGAGCTGTTTGAAATAGGCCTGGATTTCCTTCGGATAGGTGTCGAGGCCCGAGGAGGCGATCCAGCCCGGCGCCACGGCATTTACCCGCACGCCCGAGATCGCCCATTCCGCCGCTGCGGTTTCGCTGAAGTTCACCATGCCGGCCCGCGCCGCGCCGGAATGGCCCATGCCCGGCATGCCGCGCCACATGTCGGCCACGACATTCACGATCGCGCCGCCATGGTCGTTCATCCACTGCGTGTAGCATTCGCGCGCCATGAGAAAACCGCCGGTCAGGTTGTTGCGGACGACCGTGTCCCAGCCCTTGGCGCTGATCGCGGCCAGCGGCGCGGCGTATTGCCCGCCGGCATTGTTCACGAGGTGGTCGATGCGCCCGGTGGCCGCCAGCGTGGCGCCTGCCGCAGCGGCAACCTGTGCTTCCTCGCGGATGTCGGCGACGTGCACGAAGGCTTGGCCGCCGGCCTCGGCGATTTCGGCCCGCACCTTTTCCAGCTTGTCGATCCGGCGGCCGACCAGCATGACGCCGGCGCCAAGGCTGGCCAGTTCGTGTGCGGTGCAGCGGCCGATGCCGCTGCCGCCGCCGGTGACGATGGCGGTCTGGCCGGCGAACAGACCCTGCCGGAAAACCGACCGGAACATGCGCTCTCCCTGCTGCGCCCATCTTGTTATTCGGCCCGCCATTTCGCGTGCCACGATTGAATCCGACGCTAGGTTACGTTAACGTCAACGTCAAGCAACCGGCCGCGTTATCGGCCGCTTTTGGGAGGATGCAATGACGCTCGACGAACTGACCACCGGCATGCGGACCCGCGTCGGCGCCGATTCCGGCCTGAACGCCACGGTGAAGTTCGACTTCGGCGACGACGGCCTGATCTATCTCGACGGCTCGGCCACGCCCAACACGGTGAGCAACGAGGACAAGGACGCCGACTGCACGATCAGGATGAAGTTCGACGACTTCGTCGCCATGACCCAGGGCGACCTCGACCCGACCACGGCGTTCATGATGGGCAAACTGAAGGTGCAGGGCAACATGGGCATCGCCATGAAGCTGTCGAGCATTCTGGGCTGAAAAACTTTCGACCACAAAGACACCAAGGCAGCGAGACGCGCACTTGGCGAAGCCAAAAAATATTTAACGCGGAGGTCGCGGAGTAACGCGGAGAAGGCGCAGAGCCTCGTTCTCTCCGCGCCTTTCTCCGCGACCTCCGCGTTTAAACCTTAAAATTTTTCAACGCCTGCGGCGCAAGGTAAGCGTCTCGCTGCCTTGGTGTCTTTGTGGTTAAACCTTCCCAGGCGCCGCCGCTTCGGTGACCGACTTGATCGTCTGTTCGATCAGGCTGCGCTCGATGTCCTTGGTGATGAACACGATGCGTGAGCGCCGGTCGTCGTCCTTCGGCCATTCCGGCAGGGTGGCGGGCGGGTGGAACAGGTGCTGCACGCCATGCACCACCACGGGCTTGTCCAGGCCTTTGATGTTCAATATGCCCTTCACCCGCAACAGGTTGTCGCCGCGATAGGCGGCCAGCAGGTCGAGCCAGGTCGAGACCTGCTCCCACTCCAAGGGCTCGTCCCACGACAGGCAGAACGAGCCGATGTGATCGTCGTGCCGGTTCACGTCCAAGTGTGCATGATCGTGACCGTGATCATGGTCGCCGTGGTGATGATCGTGGCCGTGGTCATCGTGGCTGTGCGCCTCGACATAGGCTTCCTCGTTCAGCCAGTTCCGCACGTCGGCGGTCTTGCTGCGCGGGTCGTACAGGCCGGCGCGCAGCAGGGCATCGGGGATCACCTCCTGCTCGGCGGCGCGCAGCACCGGGGCGGCGGGGTTGATCGCCTTCAGGCGCAACAGCAGGGCTTCGATGTCGGCCGGTGATGCCAGGTCGGTCTTGGTCACCACGATGCGGTCGGCCATGGCCGCCTGCTTCACCGCCTCCTGGTGATTGTTCAAGGTCGCCATGCCGTTCACCGCGTCGACCGTGCTGATCACGCTGTCGAGGCGAAAGCGCGTGGAGATCAAGGGGTCGGTCATCAAGGTATGGATGATCGGCGCGGGGTCGGCCAGCCCCG